>OCHN01002169.1_pt1 | contig 13356 bp, 17 predicted proteins | sample 1538911 | NCBI WGS metagenome assembly OCHN01 (sample SAMN04571736, study PRJEB22368) | human gut metagenome | biome: human gut; material: stool | host: Homo sapiens | place: Luxembourg | collected 2013-01-11 | reverse complement strand
TTGAATTGTTAACAGCACAAGTTTTAGTTAATATAAAATAGTTAATATAAAATAGTTGTTGACAAAGAATAAGTAGTGTGCTATAATCTTTTTAGAAACAAGATAACAGGTTTTAAGGAAAGGAGAAATGAATAATGAAAATTGTAGCTAGAGAGGAACTCGAACGAATTCCGTGTGACAAGATGTTTAGTTACAACGGAAACAACACTCTGTGTCATGCTACCGGCTATGAGGTAGCCATTATTGATATCGGTGAACCGAATGATGATCCCACCTGGTGGAACGAATATGTTTTACCAGACGGTTCATTTAATTATGGGAGGTGATCTGATGAAAGAAACAATTCAGATTATAGGCATCACAATATTGGCAGTGCTATCAATCATAGCACTGCCAGCACTTTATCTATTTGGTTTTTAGTTTCACGTGAAACATAAAAGGAGAACAAACAATGGCATTATTCAAACCTTCAGCCAAACTAGGTTTTGGCACAATCGAGCATTACAACCCTCAGTATCTTATAAATAATTTCACTTCTTCTGAAGTGAGAAAGGAGTATTCGAGGTTGCGAGCAATAGCAGTCAAGCGTCTATCGAGACTTTCTAAAGCAGGGTTTGGTGAGTCTTCTGCATATAAATACAATGCGACTAACACAAAAAAACTGTCAGAAATGACAGAACGGCAAGTGCCATTGGCTTTGTCGCAATTAGCACGCTTTATACACAACCCTCTTTCAACCGTCACAGGACAAAAAGAGTTGAGGACTCAAAAAATAAAAAAGTTGCAGTCACAGGGTTATGATGTGACCGAGGAAAATTTCCAGAATTTTACTGACTTTATGGAACTCTTAGCAGAACAGGCAGCAGATTTGGAATATGATTCTGAAGCAGTCGTGGAGTTATGGGAAGCTACTAGGTATAAAGTTGACCCGAGCGCAATGGCGAAAGACCTTGAAAGTTGGCTCAAAAATCGACATTTAATTAGCAAGTTGCCTAACATCGAAACAAAGACCGCAGAGGAGATTTTGACTCTATTAAAGGAGAAAGGTGGAGAATGATATGATTACAGATGTATATAATTTCGACTATTCAATTATCAGTAAAGCAGGAAAAGTAAAAAGAAAAAAAGGTTCAAGAAATAAGAAAAATTATAAAAACCTGGTTTGCGCGTTCGACATTGAAACGACACGCATAAAAGAAATTGAACAATCTGTCATGTTTATCTGGCAGTACCAGGTTGATGAGAAAGTAACTGTGGTTGGAAGAACTTGGGGAGAGTTTGACTACTTCCTGAGGGCGATAGCATCTGATTTGGAAGATATGGACTATATCGTAGTATATGTTCATAACCTCTCATTTGAATTCCAGTTCCTCTCTGGAATTTATCCTTTTTCAAAGGATGAGGTTTTCGCCCTGGATAAACGAAAAGTTTGCAAGTGTGAAATGTATGAACATTTTGAGTTTAGATGCTCTTACATTCAAACAAACATGTCCTTGGACGTGTTTACAGAAAAGATGAATGTAAAGCATAAAAAACTATCCGGTGATCTGGATTACAACGTTGAACGATACAGTTATACAGAATTAACAGAAACCGAACTGGCATACTGCATCAATGATGTACAAGGTCTTGTAGAAGCGATCAAAACAGAGATGAAAAATGATGGGGATACGCTCTACACGATCCCGTTGACATCAACTGGCTATGTTCGCCGTGATGTGAAAAACGCTCTGACAGGTAACAGATGGATCATGGGCATTCAACCGGATTTTGAAACATATCAAGTTGCAAGGGAAGCCTTTCGAGGTGGCAACACTCATGCAAACCGGTTTTATGCCGGTTGGATATTAGAGGGAGTCCATTCTGCCGACCGCTCCTCAAGTTATCCCGGTGTGCAATGCAACAGAGCCTATCCTGTTACTCGTTTTCATAAGATTTCCAAACCAGTTCCGGATGCGGGGCAGATCATTGATATGATGAAGCGTAGGGGAAAAGCAATCTTGATGCGGGTATCATTCAAGGGTGTGTCGTTGAATGATTACTCCTGGGGCTGTCCCTATTTGGCAAAAGATAAGTGTAGAACAATTGTAAACGGGGTATTCGATAATGGTCGGGTGTTGAGTGCTGATTATTTGGAAACCTCTATCACGGATGTAGATTTAAGAATTATTGTCGAAGAATATCACATAGAAGAGATTGTACCTATCGAAGTTTATACAGCCCGGTATGGTAGACTCCCCGCCGCCATGATCGAAACCATATGTCTGTATTATAAGAAGAAAACAGAACTGAAAGATGTAGAAGGACAGGAATATTTCTACATGAAAAGTAAGAATAAGCTCAACTCTATCTATGGAATGACAGCGCAAGACCCGGTAAAAGAGTCTATTCTTTATCAAGATGAAGAATTTACAATTGACACAACAAAGACGAAAAAAGAACTGCTTGAAGAATTTATGAAACGGGCGTTCATTCCCTACACTTGGGGTGTCTGGTGTACCGCTTGGGCGCGCTATGAACTGGAACGGGGAATGCGCATGGTAACTGATCAAGGGGGAACGTTCATCTACTGTGATACTGATTCAATCAAGTATCTCGGTAATGTTGATTTCTCGGCGTATAATAATGAAAAAGTAAAGTTGTCGAAAGAGAACGGCGCATGGGCTACTGATCTGCAAGGCGTGGAACACTATATGGAAGTTTATGAACAGGAAAAAGACGCCGATCGTTTCATCACTTGGGGAGCGAAAAAGTATGCCTACGAAGCTGACGGGGAATTAAAGATCACGGTTGCGGGTGTCCCGAAAAAAGCGGGGGCAGAAGAATTAAAGAGAAAAGGTGGTTTGGATGTATTAAAGCCCGGTTTCGTATTCAGCGATTGTGGCAAACTGGAAACAGTTTACAATGACAAGCCGGAAATAACAAAATATATAAATAAAGATGGCAAAACGATCGAAATAACGAAAAACGTTGTGTTACGACCAACCACGTATGCAGTAGGCATTACAAAGGAATATGAGGATATATTGCAGGATGCCCTTTCGTATAATCAATCAGTAAAAATTTTAAAAGGAACAAATTTATTAGCTTGACAAAAACTACAAACAGATTTATAATAGGTGTTGTAAAGAACAAAAAACAAAGAAAGGAGCAGAAAACATGAAAGGGACTATTAGCAAGACAGTAGTAACCACTTTGTTAGAAGTTACTCGCTACAACGAGGAAACGAAAACAGAGGAAAAGGTTACCAGAAAGTTCATGACATTGAGAAATCCTTCTCATGAGCGTATTGGAAACTATCTCATGGAAGATAAAGGATATCTCAGTTTCAAAGTGCTTTCCAGAGTAGCAGAAGTGTATACCATGGAAGCAGATGAGTTTATCAAGAACGCAACAAGAAAGGAGAAATAACTATGAAAATCATTAAAAGCAAAAATGAAACAATTTCAGTAAAAGAAAAGTATTTAATGAGCATGAACCCGGAGATCCGGCGCATGAGAGATGCAGAGGGAACAGTCATTCCGGTTAAAAACTGGATGCTCTATTCTGATCTGGATAAGGATGGAAACGAGCAGACCCTTCTTTCTGTCCTGTCTGAGGACAATATCGCATATGCGACAAACAGCGGAACGTTCATTGAAACGTTTGCACAGCTTTGCGATATGTTCACGGAGAGCGGAGAGGAGTTTACCGCCATCAAGGTGCTTGGCGGAGAGTCAAAAGCAGGACGGCACTTCATTACTTGTGCCTATGCAGAGTAACAATTAACAAATTATAAAACTATATCTCATTTGTGTATTTTCAAGTAAAGCCCCGTTCCGTTATCGGGGCTTTTTCCATAGAGGTGTATCATATGAAAGAGAAGAATATATACGACCGCAACGGCTTTATCAATATACCAGCTATTTACAACATACCCGTTCCGTTTATCTTTATCGTTGGCGGTCGAGGAACCGGGAAAACTTATGGTGTGTGTAAGTTTGCGATTGAGAAAAAGATCAAGTTTGCATTGATGAGAAGGACACAAACACAAGCTGATCTTATTTCGAAACCGGAGTTTTCGCCGCTCAAACCAGTTCTGGGAGATATGAACAGGATGTTTAAGGCGGTGTCGCTAACGAAGCAGAACAGTGCGTTTTATGAAACGGATATGGAAGGAACGATTATTTCGCCAGAACCGTTCTGTTATTCTCTTGCACTGTCAACAATTTCGAATATGAGGGGTTTTGATGCGAGTGATATCTCTCTCATCTTCTACGATGAGTTCATTGCAGAAGCCCATGAGCGACCATTGAAAAACGAAGCGGAAGCGTTCTTTAACTGCTATGAAACAATTAACCGAAACCGTGAATTGAAAGGGATTCCACCCGTCAAAGTAATCTGTGCGGCGAATAGTAATAACATGGCAAATGAACTTTTCATATCACTGGGTCTGGTGTTGAGGGCGGAAAAGATGTATCAGAACGGTACATCTATCTGGATCGACAAAGAAAGGGGTCTGGCACTTATCATCTGTCAAGATAGCCCCATTTCGGAAGCAAAAGAAAAAACAGCGTTGTACAATCTGGTGTCACGAGATTCCGACTTTTATCAGATGTCATTAAAGAACGTATTCACGAAAGACAGGGCGGACAATATTGGAAGCAGAAATATTAAAGAATTCAAGCCCTTGGTTCACGTGGGTGAAATGTACATTTACCGGCACAAGGCACGGCAGGAATACTATGTCACTTCATTTAAAACTGGCGTGTTCAAAGAGAATTATACAATGAGTGAAAATGACAAGGTGCGTTTCCGTTTGAAGTATCGTTACTTGTGGATCGCTTTTCTATCACGTTCCCTGTATCTTGAGAACTACATCATACAGGTTCTTTTTACAAAATGTTTCATGTGAAACATCTTGCTAAAAAAGAGGAACTATGTTATAATCTTAAGTGAAAAGGAAGTGCTAGAAACAATCCCGGAAGGATGCACATGTTCTATGTTTCGGAACAGGAATCTTTTTCAGCGGGCGGTATATACAACCGCCCGTTTTATTAAACTGGGATAGAAAGAGGTGGAGATGGACACAAACGCTATTATGACTATGGTACAGACCTTGGGATTCCCAATCGTTTGTTGCGGTGCGCTCTTTTGGCGGATGATGAAAGAGTCCGACAATCACAAGGTGGAAATGGAGAAAGTCACTGACGCGTTAAACAACAACACACAGGCACTCATTCGATTAGAAGAATCATTGAAAGGAGAAAAAGAAAAATGAAAAGGGAAGACATTTTAGCATTAGCAAAAGCGGGGTTCACCCGCGATCAGATTGTTGCGCTCGCAGGTTTACAGCAGACCGCCCCGGTTCAGCAGACCGTCCCGGCTCAGCAGACAGCCCCGGTTCAGCAGACAGCCCCGGTTCAGCAGACAGCCCCTCTTCAGCAGACGGAAACATCTGGTGATCCGGTACTGGACGCTCTTTTAGGACTGAGGGCAGACATGAAAAAGCAGGCGTTGCTGTTTTCCTCACAGCCGCCAGCACAGCAGGAAACAACGGATGATATTTTGGCATCCATCATTAACCCGAAAGGAGAAAATAATGGCTAACGATTTATCTTTTGACCAGATCTCAACCGTTCTGACAGCAATCACGAAACAGGCAACTGGAGCGAACAATATCGCGCCGATTGACACAGCATCCTTCGTCTCCGTTGCGCAGACAGCCTTGAAAACTGGCTATGATCCGCTGACAACAGCAATCTCGCAGGTTCTCTCGAAGACCATTTTTTCTGTGAGACCGTACACCCGGAAATTTAAAGGCCTGAACGTGTCTAATCAGCGTTATGGAAACCATGTTCGCAAACTGCTCACCATTGACAAACCGTTTGAGGATGATGATCGGTTAAAGCTGGCGGATGGTGAATCTATTGATCAGTACCAGGTAAACAAACCGAAGGTTTTACAGACAAACTTTTATGGTGCTTCTCAGTATCAGAAGTCCGTTACAATCTACAAAGACCAGCTTGACAGTGCTTTTTCATCTCCCGATGAATTCGCATCATTTATTTCAATGCTTATGCAGAATGCGTCTGACATGATTGAGCAGGCTCATGAGGAAACTGCGAGGGCAACTCTCGCCAATCTGATTTCCGGTGTTTACGCGATGGAAACGAAAACCGGCAGTGCTCTTGCAACATCAAACGGTGGAAAAAGAGCGATCAATCTTCTTGCGCTTTATAATCAGACAACAGGCAACGCGTTAACCGTTTCTGATGTTTTCGGAACAGCGAATTTTGAAAATTTTGTGAAATTCGCTTTTTCAACAATCAATACCATGGCCGATTTAATGACAGACCGGAACACTCTTTTTAGTTCACAGCTTACAAATTATCCAATCATCCGCCACACTCCGAAAAGCCGTATGAAATTTTATCTCTATGGCGATCTGGTAAACAAAATCAATTCAGAAGTTTATTCATCAGTATTCAATCCGGATTTCTTGAAACTGGTTGATTTTGAAAAAGTGAATTTCTGGCAGTCAGCCTTGAAACCATCTCAGATCAACAATAAACCGGTGGCTTTAAAGAATGATGGTACTCTTATAAGTCCCGGAACAATGTCAATTCAGAACGTTTTCGGAGTTCTCTTTGATGAGGATGCCGCCGGTTACACGACAGTAAACGAATGGTCACAGCCCACACCGTTTAACGCAAAAGGTGGCTACTACAATCAGTTCTGGCATTTCACAGACCGTTACTGGAATGACTTTACAGAAAACGCTGTCATTTTCTACATCGAAGACAGTAATGTTGCGAGTTAGCGGTGACAGCCCCTCTCATCGATTCACGTGAAACGTAAAGAAAGGAGTAGAAATGGCATTATCAGTTACTCTCTACACTTTCTCCAAACGACTTAACAGTACAAAAAATCCCCCCGTTGAGGGGGGATTCACTGTACAAGCCGTTTTGAAAGATAACACATCTATTATTAGACCGGAGTTGGAAGTGGTTGAAAATGTGACTGCTTACAACTATGCCTATATCCCCAATTTCTCACGGTATTACTTTGTACAGGATGTAATTTGGGAAAAAGGTATTTGGCGCATCGTTTTGTCAGAAGATGTTCTCGCAACGTATAAAGCGGTGATTGGTGACACAACCGCCTATATCCTGAGGTGTGCAACATTCCAAGACCCGACCATCACAGATTTACTGTACCCAGCGGTCACCGAGATTGATACACAGAAAACGGAATTTACCTTGGAAGATGGATGGGTTGAGAACCCGACCGTGGCAAACGGTTATTACGTAGTAGGTATTGTAAACAATCTGGATACTGCCTACGGGGCGGTTGCCTACTATGTCATGAGCGGAAAAGAAATGGCGGATTTCCGTGCTTATATGTTAGGTGATATCCAGTCATGGGATCAGATCACAGACTTTTCCGGTGACGTTGCAAAAGCGTTCATTGATCCCTTCCAATATGTAGTATCTTGTATGTGGTTTCCGACTGGAGTCCCGGTTGATGCGACCAAAAAGACAATCGCTTTCGGCTACTGGAAATCAACCTTAGAAGCATCTGTATTATCTCAGACAACACGGAACTATCCGTTCTCCTTAGCCCGTCCTGACCGGACTCATAACAAAGACCTCACTTATCTGTACCGCACGCCATGGGCAAATTATTATTTGTATCTTCAGCCATGGGGTGCAGTCCAATTGGATGCGTCAAAGATGGGGAAAACTGGGATCGGCTGTAATATCACCTATGATTTTGTTAGTGGCAAAGCAATTTTAACAATCACTTCCAAATTAACAAATGATGTGATGTATAGTGGAGAAGCACAAGTAGGTGTGCAGATGCAGTTATCGAACGTGGGATTAAATCTGAAAAGTGCTACTGGTGGTGTGAGCGGACTGATCGAAGCGGCGAAAAACTCTATCGGTGGTGTGATCGGAAACATCGGTCAGAAGTTCAGTGCGAGCAATATTGCATCTAGTGCAATTTTGAGCAACGCTTCGGTACAAAGCACAGGAACCAACAGTGGCATGGGGGCGGCTTCCCTCGGAGGAAAAGCTACTCTTTTTGCAAACTACTATGAACCGGTCATGTTTGACATCGCCGACAACGGAAAACCGCTCTGTCAGAACCGGAAGATTTCAGACTGTACCGGATATGTGAAGGTGGAAAACGGAGCGATTGATTTTTCCGCAACCGAACCGGAAAAGCAGACCGTAAAAGAATATTTAGAAGGGGGATTTTATTATGAGTGAAATTAAAATGTATTCACTGCCGACTACTGTCGCAGTAGCTATATTGGTAATTGGGGGGAACTATGGAAACGGAACTGACCGCACCGAACGGTTAAAAGCGGACGGCTTTGATCCTGTCAAGGTGCAGAAGTGCGTAAATGAACTTCTCCCGATTATTAAGAGGTATCGTTAATGGCTGGCAATATACAGGTATCATACCAATGGGCGATTGCTACCTGTAACAAAAAGAATGTGGGTTATTCGCAGACCTACCGAAATCAACAGACCGTGAACGGGATTACTTATTATGACTGTAGTTCCTTCATCTGGTACGCTCTTCTGGCATCCGGCTTTGATGTGGTAGCTGCTCACGGCGGGCAGTCATGGCCTTTCACCACGTATGACATGGTAGGTGTACTGGACACCCTCGGTTTCAACCGTGTCCCGGTTGGCGATCCGTGGAAACCCGGGGATATTCTTGTAAGGAACAACAGCTACGGGAATCACACGGAAATGGTCTACGATGGACGCAGAACCATGGGTGCGCACAGTTCCACCTATCCGCTGGGAGAACAGGTTTCCATTAACACTGGAGACAGCAATCCCGCCACCTGGGACACTTGCCACCGCTTTGGCGGCGGTGCAAGCGGAGCGAAAGGAAGCAGTGCCTATGTTGTTGCGGCAATCTGCGGGAACTTCTGGCAGGAATCCGGCATCAATCCCGGAATCTGGCAGGACTTAAATGAATCCACGTTTACGGATTTGCTGGTCGGGTTCGGTCTCGGACAGTGGACGAACACAGAAGGGGATACGCATGGTAGACTGTACAAATTACACGAATGGTTAATGAACAACGGATATGCCGATGATGATGGTGTCGGTCAGCTGAACTATCTGATCCACGAAAATGTCTGGTACAGCACCGGGGAAGCATCTGCTTATCAGAATCTGACGGAGTTCTTGACCAGCGACAGCACAGATATCGCGGCATTAACACACGCTTGGAATATCGGCTGGGAAGGAATCCATGACAGTTCATGGGACGCTCGTGTCCAGTATGCACAGAACTGCTATGATTATATCGTGGCACATGCAAATGATTCATCCATCACAACCTGGGCGAAAGGAAACCGTTACCTCAGCGAAGCAGAGCGTTATAACAATGCAGTGTTAATTTATCGCTTCCTCAGCACCGGGGCTACACCCGGAACGGGAACGACGTTTCTGATCGCAGTTCTCAGTAAAAAGAAACGGAGGGACAGAAGGAATGTATAATGGCATACCTTTTTCTGCAGACTATATCAATGCGGCTAACTCGGCGATTTCGCCGAGTACCGTTCATTGCCGGAATACCAGCTTATCTCTTTATTTTCAGCGGTATCTCTTGCAGAAAGCAATGAGCGTTTTCAAATGGGAGATGCCGCCGGAGTGGTCAAAAAACTACACCCTTTATACGCTGTACTGTTGGGGCTTTTTCGCCGTGGTCAATACTGACCGATACGGGGTGATCCCGCAGGCTTGCGGCCTGCGTGGGTATGATGTGTTCTATCAGCCGACGAATGCTATCATTACAAACCCGCTTTTGTCTGGGACACTAGAACCTAGGATCGGTTTACAGTGTGAACTGGTGCGGTTACAGCCGGACTACGGCGGGATTATGGACATTGTTACCTATTATGCAGATATGCTGGCACTGTGCGCCGAATCAGTCGGCATGAATCTGGTAAATAGCAAGCTTGCTTATGTGTTTGCCGCAGAGAACAAAGCCATGGCGGAAACATTCAAGAAACTGTATGATCAGATCGCCGCGGGGAACGTGGCGGCTGTGATCGACAAACAGCTTTTCCGGGACGACGGAAAGGCGAACTGGCAGATGTTCAATCAGAACGTCGGACAGAACTATATTGCTGACCAGGTGCTTTCGGATATGCGGAAGATCGAAGCGATGTTCTGTACAGACGTTGGAATCCCGAACGCCAACACAGACAAAAAAGAGCGTCTGATCACGGATGAGGTGAACGCAAATAAGGTGGAAACCCGGTCGAAATGCGACCTTTGGTTGGAAGAGCTGAAAGAATCCTGTGAGAAAGTGCGGGAGATGTTTGGCATCAAACTGGATGTGAATTGGAGATATAAAGGGGGTGAGGAAGATGGCAACGATGAGCCTGTTAGGACTGTATAACTATGATGAATCTCTTCTCGACGGTCTGATTGAAAGTTTACCGAATAAAAACGGTATCCCGTCCGGCTACGCAGATTCCTACTATACAGATGTTACCATCGACCCTCAGACCGTAGTGGAAAATCTGCTTGTAGAATGTGCCGAATTTGAAATCTTGTATTCAGACTTTAACGCATTAAAGCGTATCATCAAAATCTGGTCAGCGAAAGAAAAAGCTGTTTGGCAGAAAATGTTCAACACAACCTGTTATAAGTATAACCCTATCTGGAATAAGGATGGAAAGAGTACCTGGACGGAACACCAGACCGGAAGTGGCACAAGAACGGAAACGGAAAAAGGAACAAAAACCACGAACGCTAACGGGACAACTACTGATGAATTTACATCAACCAGCGACACACAAAATAAAACAACCGGAACGGGCACAAACACCCGCACGGAGCAGGATGAAACAACCGGAAAAGTCAGTGCTTATGACAGCACCGATTTCCAGAACCGGGAGAAAACAAACAGCACGGCAAGCGAGAACAACAACACGGAAAGCACGGAAGATTTCACAGAAAGCGGAAAGGTAACAAATAAGGGCACAAAAACAATTGCAAACACGGGCGGTGAAACAAATGATGTTTCACGTGAAACGTCTGATAGTAACACGGGTGAAACGACACATGAACAGGTGGAAACCGGAAACATCGGCGTGACCATGACACAGCAGATGATTACCGCCGAACGTGAAATTGCTGTATTTAATATCATTGACTTTATCATCAATGATTTTAAAGAACGTTTCTGTTTACGTATTTATTAAAGGAGGGATTTGACATGGGATTATACGATCAGTTTCCGTATACAAATTTTCATGAACTCAACCTTGACTGGTTGATTGAGGAAATGAAAAAATTGAGAGAAGATTTTAATAATCTTCCGGAAGATATCATTGAAAAACTGCTTGCCAACTTTAAAATTACGAATTTTGTTAACGTCAAACTCCTGGGTGCAAAAGGTGACGGTGTTACAAACGATACGGTGGTAATCCAGAAGGCATTAAATAAATTTAAGTCTATATTCATCCCTGCAGGAACGTACAAAGTTGACACTATTTATATCAGTAATGATTGTACAATCATCGGAGAAAACAGCGATTCTACTGTTTTAGACGGGTTGGTAAAAACAGCTGGCTATGAAGATCTTGTTAACAGTAATATTCCGGGCGGTGTCCATGATGCAATCCTGTGCAATCTGTCAATTATCCATGGCGGTCTGCGGATGTACGGTTACCGAAATTTGCTGTCGCATGTATATATTCATAACTGCGAACAGGGCTTGATTTCGGAATGGGCTACGTATCTCGGCGGCGTGGCTGAAACGGATGAAGGTAACGTTGGATTCATGGAAACGATCGTTGAAAAGTGCCGCTTTTACAATAACACGAACGGTGTGATCTGGAAAGGCCCTCATGACAGTATTTTTCATGATTGTTGGTTCTATCTCAACGGTGACGCTTTATCACTTGAAAAGAGTGAAAAATACACCGCAACTGCAACTATCATTAACAATTCGCATTTCTATGCGAACAGTGGCACAGCTTGTGTTGATAATGCAGGATGTTATCTGTTTAATACACAGATTGAAAGCACAGGTTTCAACAATCCAACTAGATCCGATAACAGCGCATTAAATCTCGCGTTTGGAGGCAGTAGAGTTGTAAATTGTTTCATCTTTTCCAATGAGAGCGGCGTGGCGCTGAGAATGGTCTCATCTGATAACTACGTCAAAGACTGCTTTCTGTTCAACAATGCAACTGCTCTGGAATGTAGAGGGCAGAGAAATTATTTCTCAGTCTTTCTCAAAAACAATAGTAATACACACTCTGTTCTTGCACTTGACAAAACATGCAACGTTGACATCAAAGGTCAGTTATCACAGTTCTCACAGCCTGCTATCCGGTTAATCAGTAAAACGATACCGTCCGCCGCTGATGCGGAACATGCGGTTGTAAATGATACTGGGTCAACCGTGATCGTTTATCAGAGAGGACAGGGTGCGACCTTTGTAAAACACGGAGATCAGCTTTTATCGGCACAGGCGGCGAACTGCGTTGTTCTTGAAAACGGAGATTCTATTTACTACAATGATGCAGTTCCTAAGGACTGGACGTGGATGCCGGTTAACTTATAAAAAGAAAGAGGGCTTATAGCCCTCTTTTTCTTATATGAGACAGATGATTTTGTCGCCGTTCTTGCAATAGAAAACTTTGAAAAAGCTGACTTCCATTTTCATGTAAGTCGGGTTCTGTTCGAAACAACCCTCGACCGTGTTGGAATAGACTTCACCGTGTTCATCGGTAATGATGACCAGTGAACGGTTCATTAAGTTGCCGCAAGCTACTAACACGTCCCGTAATGTCATAGATTCACTCCTTTTCCATCAATACTACTGTTATAATTCTACCATGGACACCGAAATTATACACCTCGAAGTCACCATATTTCTCTAATCCGAGGAGTGTCGGTATTATTTCAACATAGCCGTTGATTATAAGTTTAAAGCATTTTCTAGCAGTGCAATTGGTGCACATTTCAAATAACTTCCGCAATGTCATACATACTCCTTTCTATCTTCCGTATTCAATTGAGCCGTCCGGTAAAACATATTCGTTCCACCAGGTGGGATCATCATTCGGTTCACCGATATCAATAATGGCTACCTCATAGCCGGTAGCATGACACAGAGTGTTGTTTCCGTTGTAACTAAACATCTTGTCACACGGAATTCGTTCGAGTTCCTCTCTAGCTACAATTTTCATTATTCATTTCTCCTTTCCTTAAAACCTGTTATCTTGTTTCTAAAAAGATTATAGCACACTACTTATTCTTTGTCAACAACTATTTTATATTAACTATTTTATATTAACTAAAACTTGTGCTGTTAACAATTCAA
>OCHN01002165.1_pt1 | contig 13367 bp, 10 predicted proteins | sample 1538911 | NCBI WGS metagenome assembly OCHN01 (sample SAMN04571736, study PRJEB22368) | human gut metagenome | biome: human gut; material: stool | host: Homo sapiens | place: Luxembourg | collected 2013-01-11 | reverse complement strand
AAACATTGACACGGATAACCTTGCCCCGTCTGTTGGGGCTTTTCTGCGTGATCTCCTGTGCGATATCACCCGTGTCTGGGTTAAAATTTGCGGTGAGCCCTTTCGCTGGGTCGAGCCGCAGGAGCGCGTCTATATTGGAGCGCAGCCTGATGTCCACCCTGTCCTCATAAACGCTGATACGGTCGATAAGGACTTCCAGGTCGGTGCGGGACAGGTGGTCTTTGGCGATGATGTCGCTGAATATCCCGATAGCCGTGCGCGCAGTCCGGTTTACGCGGAGTACTGCGCTCTGCTTTTCCGTCATGGACTGTATCTGGTTTTCGAGGGAATCTATCTGATTTGCGAGGTCGTCCAGCATTTCTCCGTAGGTTTCCTCGAACAGGGCTTCGTTGTCGGGATTGCGCGCTATCTCCTTGACTTTCTGACGGGCAAGCAGCTTCATTTCGGACTTGGTATCCTCGATTCGCTGCCGGAGTATCTCAACGGTATTCTGCGTTTCGCCGCTCTCGATTTTTTCCTCTTTCAGAGCCTCGTCAAGCTGGCGCAGCAGGTCAGCGGAGTTATCCCGAACCATCCTGATATATTCCTTTAATGCGGTGTCGAGGGTTTCGCACTTGATGAAATGCGAGGTGCAGCCTTTCAGACCTCTGCGGTGGTAGCTTCCGCAGGTGTAGGCTGGCTCGCGTTTTGGGTTGCTTATCGAGAACATCGGAGCGCCGCAGTCGCCGCAGAACAGGAATCCGGAATACACGTTCTCGTATTTCTTGACCCCGCGGTAATTTCCGCTTGTGCGGCTGTCAAGCTGCTGCTGAACCGACAGGAACAGCCGGTCGTCCACGATAGCCGGGTGATGATTTTCAAATACGATATGCTGGCTCTCGTCGGTCTTTTTATCGGAGCCGTTGATTTTGGTGCGCTTGTACTTTGCCTGCCGGAACGTCCCGATGTAAAAATCATTGCGGAGTATTTCGGATACGGTAATGAGGCTCCATTCCGGGCGGGCGTTTATCTTGCAGTCCTCTCCGGCGGCAAGCTTGCGGTCGCGCTCTATCGTCCGGGGAGTGGGAATGTGCTGTTCAGTGAGGTAGTTCGCGATTTTGCGGTAGCCCATTCCCTCGGAGTACAGCTCAAATATTTTCCGCACAATGGGAGCGCATTCCTCGTCAACGGTTATCGTGAGGTTCTTGTTTCCCTCTATCCGGTAGCCGTAGGGAACGGCGCAGAGCCACTTTCCGTCCTTCTGGCGGTTGGCTATTACGCTTTTTACCTTTTTGCTTGCGTCCGTTACCGGCATCTCGTTCACAAGAAAGCGGAACTGTATCGACATCCAGTCGTCGAATGTGGGGTAGTCTATTCCGTCGCCGATCGCGATTATGCGAACGCCCTTATCGCGGAGATCTTCAAGCTCCACCAGCCCCTTGCTGTTCCGGCGCGAGAATCGGCTGAAATCCTTGATTATCAGGATATTGTGTTCGCCGCTCATCAGCTTCCTGCGCATTTTCTGGTAGCCGGGACGCTGGTCGAACGTGTAGCCGGAACGGTCGCGGTCCTCGTAAAACGTCAGTTTTGCTTCCGGGAACTGCACGCGGACGTATTCTTCGATTATGGATTTCTGGTTTTCTATCGAGGTGTTGTCGCGGTCTACTTCCATATCCACGGAGATTCGGCAGTAGCCTGCTATATCTAACACGGGAGATTTATCCAATGTGGTTTTCTCCTTTCTGTATTTGTGATAATGTCATTGTAACATATTCCGTGCGAAAAATCAATAGGAGGCAGAATAAAATCATTGAACATTTGCAAATTCTATGGTAAATACTATTACGAGGGCTACACAGCGTTCAGAACTGACGAACTTAAATAAAAAATAATGGGCAGGAGCGAATCCTGCCCGTTATTCATACAGCAGGCTTGTCCTGCTGATTTTCCTCCCTGACGTCCTCCAGTGCTTTTTTCATGCGGTTTCGGAGGAGCAGCGTGAGCATGGGCTCGAAAAGATCGTCTTTCCCGGAGTGCATGACGATCACACGGAACTTCTTGTTCTTCGCCCTGAGCGGTTCAAGCTGCGCTGTTATCTCAGGCGGGAGGATATCGGTGCTTTCATCGGAACACGCCCATATTATCGCCATCTGCCGTTCCGCATTGATTTCAAGCCTCATATCGGCTGCGCCTCCTTTCTGTGGGTATTGTCTGCGAAAAAAAATAGATTATTCGCTTGACGTTTTTCGATTTCAAGTTTATAATATATAATAGAATATCAAAGAAATGTCATTCGGGAATATTGATTATAAGCGGATAATTGATCATGCATCTGTCGGTTGACAGTTTTCCATTGGCAATGCAAGAGTATTTTCCGATGTCAGTCAGAATACTTCTGGCTTCATTGTCTTTGATATCTACGCCTGCACGCTTAGCGACATCTGCTGAGTAACCCGGCTTAAAAGCAATGTAGGTATCGCACTGGTCTATCGCTTTGGAAAGGTTTCTGCCGTCTGCTTCTGTGAGGTACTGTGATGTCAGCACTGCCATTATTCCCCTCTTTCTTCCACGACGCAGAACTAAATCGACTATTGATGATCCCTGGCTGAGATCAAAGATCTGGCATTCATCAAGAATGAGTAAACATGGCGTTATCTCAGCCTGAGAACATTTGTACTCATAGAATCTGCGTATTATTTCGTCAAGAAATGATTTGTCATCATTCATAGCCTTTACAACACTGATCTGACCTTTCTGGCAGATATTATTCCAGCAACCTGAGTCCGCCTGTCCGGCACTATTAAGGAGCTTCACAAGTTCTTCCACAGCAGGTTTATTACCCATCAGAGAATACAGCTTGGTTATGCACGCAGGAGCCGAAAATGTGCCGCTCATTTCATTGATTAGCAATTTGGCGAGTGTTCTTGCTTCTTCGGAAATAGTATTGGTGTCCAGAATCTGCGAGAAAAAATCGTTATAGGACATCGGGGCTGGCATAAGGTCTTTTTCATTGAATTCAAAGGTTATGAAATCACTCTCAGATGTTGGACAGGTATCCTCGGTGCATATATAAATCGCCTCAACTCCCTGCAAAACGGCATTTCGGGCAAACTTTTTCAGAAAATATGATTTCCCTGAACCTGACTGACCCGTAATATAAATGTGTCCATTATCAGTTCCTTTACGGTCGGAAAGCGAAAAGTACACCTGTCTGCCTCCGCACATGCCGAGTTCGATCATAAGTCCCGGACTGGCACCTTTAAATTCATCTGGCTCAAGCCTGATCTGTCCCATAGGGAAGAGCTTATCAAGCTGAACATCGTAAACCCTTGCCTGACCATCGTTGAACACAATGTTTTTCTGGTATTTATCGCCGCATGATAACACTCCTGCTTCTTTAAGGTTCTGGGCTAGCGCTTTCGGGGTCACATTGTTGTGGTCAGCTATGATTTGAAACACTTTAGACATAATGAATATGTCGTTTGAAGAGTATCCAATGATTTTCTGCTTATTACACCCCGCAGGCAGTTTTTCCTTGGGAATAAGCATACTTTGTCCTTCTCCGTGAACATAGGACCTTAATGTATTCAGCATTGAATTATCGACGGTATCATCAATGCCTGTCAGATAATCGCTGTATTCCTCCAGGAACTCGTCAAGCTTATCTTCCGCAGCGCCTGATGAAAGAAACAGATATTCAGCGGCTGCTATGAGCAGTGAAAAGGTGCTGCACAGATAATCCTCGCAGCAAAGAGGCTCAAGATAGAGCGCATTCAACTCAGCCGCACGGTTTTTCAGCCTGGCTACGAAATTCGGTTCTTTTAAGTACAGCGTTTGAAACCAGTTTGCTAACCTAATACCACTCACATTGTGGTTGATGGCGGAATAAGGAATAGCCAGGATTTGTTCAGAGCTGATAAGCTCCCGCAGAAGCTGCCTGTTTTTGACTACCATAACTGCCAATGAATCAAAAGGGTGTTCACCGGCAGCGTATGCCGTTCTTCCGAATAGAGTCATACTTTGCTGCAATATCTTTTTTACGTTATAGTCGCTTTCATCGCTGAGGCGAAGAAAAGACACGGTATTGCCCTTTATATTGGACTGGAAATCTTTATCCGGCTTGATTATCGGGTTAATATCACAGCAATACAGACAACAGAGATCTTTTTCTGCCTGGATATAGTTTGAACTGATAAACACGAAAGTTTTGATCATTTCAACACTGTTTTCTCTCAATGCCTGTGCTACACGGGAAAGACAGCCTATCAAGATGCAGGTAACCATTGAAAATGACGCTCTAAAATCTGCATTGCCGTCTGGAAACAGCAATTCAAGAATTTCAGCACGATCCGCTGCGTTTCTGAAAATCCAGTCGTCGTTTTTGATTCGCAAACCATTGTAGTCTCTGAAGTAGCCTTCAGAAAAAGACTTGGGTTCAAGGCAGCTTATCTGATAATCAAGATAACGGATAATATCTGTTATTTTTCCATCAGGAAGCATTAGTACTTTCTTATCAGATAAAAGCGATTCCATGAATTTTTTATCATGGAGTTGGTCCTTTGTAATTCTTGATCCGCTGTTTACACCATTAGATTGTGTGAATACCAAATCAATATATTCCTGGCCTGGGGTACCATCAGTATTGATTTCTTTATGGTAGTTCACAGCAAACACCATACCGTTGCATATATGCTTTTCCTTAGTTTTGCTTTTGCTGGCGTTGTGGATTTTGACGTCCTGAACTCCATAAGACGAAGGAGGACCTTGGAACGATTCTGATTTTGAAGAGGAACTTAATGTCGTTTTGTACATTCCATTACGGTTAGGGTCTGAATATACCCCGCTTGTACTGCTGGAATACTCCTTCTGCTGTCCCTGAGTAATAACACAGTTCGGCTGTTGAGAACAATTATACTGCTGATAAGGCTGTCCCTGATAATAAGGCTGACTGTTGTTAACGATCCCGGAATTTGCATTATGTAATGCAAGTCCTCCATTGTAATAATAACTCATAAAGATGTCCTTTCGCTATAATTATTTCGCACATTTGCTGTGCGTTGATCATAGTATAGCATTAGGTTTTCATTTTTCCAATAGGTCAGTTTTCGAAGTTTACAAAAATAAAAATAACGTTGCGATTGCAGCGCTATATACGGAGGTTTTTACATGAATAAATTTTCCTTGAAACAGGAGTTGTTTCGTAAAATTATCAATATAATACTTGAACAATGGCATGTCGTCAATGAAGAATTGTATGAATGCTCTCAAAAAAAGCCGGAAAGCCAGGAAAGTTTTTTTAACAGGCTTATTGCTATAAACGGGAAAAATGCGTCCTATAAGAAAGCGATGGTTTCGAATATAAAGAAAAATGGCTTCCCAGAAAAATTCTTTACTAAATTTATTTCTGATCGTGACAGCATGAATTCACTATGCCATAATATCGGAGATATACTGAAAAATGAATTTAATGAGTCTTGTCTGGCGCATATTGCTGAACGGATAAAAGATTATAAAGATAATAGCCAGGCTGCTCATGATATAAAGGAACTGAAAACACCCGATCAGTTTTCAAGTAAGGATAAGTATATCGTGAACGCTGTGAGAAAAAGTCTTGAATATGTGATTACTGATCAGTCGCCGGCGTATAAAATATGTTCAGAACGCCCAAGAAAGATTCATGGCTTTATAGGCCGTTCGGAAGAAATAAAAGAGATAGATGATTTTCTGGCAGACCGTAATTATGCGGTTATAAGCGGTATTGGCGGAATAGGAAAGACAGTTCTTGCCCGGGAATACCTGGCTGAGCATAGTTCTGAGTATGATATTATCAGTACCGTGAGATTTGACACCGACATCTCAACGACCATCAGCAATATTGAGTGTGAAGGTATGCCTGACAATATGAAGCCATCACAGCGCAAAGCTGAGATTCGAAAGCTGTTAAAGCAGGCAGGAAACAAAGCAATTGTATTCATTGATAGTCTTGACGATAAGGGCAAGGATTACATAGACGATGAAACTTACTGGAAAAAAATAGTCGAGACATATAAATGCAGGTTTCTTGTTACTACCAGAATGGCTTCAAACAGTGCAATTAAACTCAGCGAGCTGAGTGACTCTGAACTTGGAGAATTATTTATCAATCAGCTCAATAACAGAAAGCAGCATTGCTCATTTTTCAGAGATAATCTAAGTGATTTACTTGAAATACTGCACCGCCACACACTGCTTGTGGAACTAAGCGGAAAGGTCTTTGACAAGCTTGACATGGATCCGACAGAATTCATGGAGATAATGCGCGGAGAGGATCCACAGTATCCGTCTGACAGGGTCGAGCTAAAAAAGGATCAAAGCACCTCCAGAAAATCTGTCAGCGACCATCTTGACACTTTATTCTCTTTAGCAGGGTTGAGTGAATCGAATAAAAGAATGCTGATGGATTTTTCACTGCTTTCCTCTGATGCGATGATAAATGTCAGAACAGCAGAAAGATGGTTTTCACCGTACCGCAAGGATGATTTCGAAGAAATGAGCATTTTCGGCTGGCTTCAGAGCAGTTATGATGAAAATCAGGATTCATACAAGTATGGAATACATTCACTTATAGCTGAAACTATACGCCGTAACAACGCGTTTATAAACTGCGATTTCAGGTGTGAGCTCAGAAATGTCGAAAGCTTTTCATACAACTATTATGCTGTCGGAAACAGAGCGCTTGCAGAACCATTATATAGCGTTGTCACAAAAGTAAAAGCCAAGTCGCGTGAACTGCGATTCTGCAAAAGCCGTGTTTGCTTCTGCCTTTCATATATAGGAAGAAAGGATCTTGCTTATGCGATATATCAGGTTTCCGATGATAAACTGGATTTTACAAATGATGTCTATGGCTGGCTTAAACAGTTTTCGGACAACGATCCACAGTTAAAGAGCATCATTCAGTCCAAGGAAAATGAGTATGACCAAGGCGAACGAAGGGACAATGATTACATAGATGAACTTATTGAGTTCAATAATGAAAAAGTGTATCATGAAATCATATCAAAATCTCCGTGCAAGAAGCTCAGATATGATGACAGGTTTATCAGGACTCGTTTAATGACTGCTGACCGATACTTTTCAGAACTTAAATTTGCAGAACTTTCTGAGTGCACTAAGGGGTTGAGAATGCTTATTTATTCTTATCATTCGCCCGAAGCATTCTACAGTATACCATCAGATGTTGATGGTAATACATATCTGAAATTTATCCTGGAACAATTCTCGTGTTCAAGAATAGAAGACACGATTTTCTATAAAACCGTTGCCGGGGTCAGCGAGGTTGGAACAGAGTACAACGGCGTGGCATTCTATAACGATATATACGCTCTTAAGAGTATGCTGATTTATACGGCTCACGTGGAAACTATGTATCAGACTCAATTTGCTGTTGAAAATACCACAACCAATGCCAGCAAGTGGTTTGAGTTCCTTGCCAAAAACAGAAAATACATAAGTACGCCTTATCTTATTGAATGGGATATCCACCTTGCTTACTGTCTGTGCAACAGCTTGAAATTCGATCTGTGCGACAGAATTGTTGAGAAATATCATAATATTTCCTTCAAGGAAATGCCAAAGGTATATGACGAACTTAGGATACTTGAGAGCTATATCAAGTGCTATAAATGCATAGATTCATTTGACGGTTCAAGTTTTAAATTGCTTTCAGATGAATTGATCACATACTTTGACGGCATTGTCAATTTGATAATAAATCAGAAAAAAGCCCTGAAAGCTCACAATGTCAGTGAGCTGAATCTCCTGTTAACTGCAATGCGTGCTATCGTGATGGTATGCTCCTCAAAAGAGGAACTGAACCTAAAAACTTCCGTCAGCAAATTTGTCAAATTCATAGAAGAACGTGATAAAATTGATACACGGCTTACTGTTTCAGAGGACTATTTTACTGTATCCGCCAACTAATCCCACGGCTATACAAATACCCTGAATAGTGTTACAATAACCACAAAGTTCAACGAAGTCCCAGCAAGTCCCGGGACTCGGTGGAACAAGATGGGAGTTGATGGAACTGAGCAGGATAAGCGAAGCAAAAAAGCGAATAAGGCTAGAGACATGGGCGGAGATGTACCGAGAGTATCTTGGGAGCGGAAAGACGATCAAAGAGTGGTGCGAGGAGAATGGAATAGCCAGGACGACCTTTCACAACAGACTCAGACAGATACGAGAAGCAGCGCTTGAACCAAAACACGAGATAGTGCCTGTAAACGCAGACGCTGGAAGTATGAGTATTCCCACTGATGCAGCTGAGGGAATGATCAGAATAACCGGGCGAGGAATAACCGCAGAACTGCCGCAGGACATCTCGCCAGAGTTGCTAACAGCGCTCTTGAAGGACTATCGTCATGCTGAAGGAAGCTAGATTTGAGCAGGTGTACATAGTCTGCGGATACACGGATATGCGGCGGTCAATTGACGGTCTGGCGGGAATAGTAAAGCAGAATTTCGGCTTGGAACCATGCTCGGGAAGCCTGTTTTTGTTCTGCGGAAAACGACGTGACAGGATGAAGGCGCTGCTGTGGGAGGGCGATGGATTTCTGCTACTTTACAAGCGGCTGGACAATGGTTATTTTCAGTGGCCGAGGAACGGTGCAGAGGCAAAACTTCTGACTCACGAGCAGTATATCTGGCTGCTTCAGGGGCTTTCAATCGAGCAGCCGAAAGCAATTAAGCCAGCGCCGAAAAGAGATGTAATATAGCACAAAAGCGAGGGTAAAAATGCCCTCGCTTTCTCTATTCTAAAATGCCGAAAAAGCTGGACATAATGCGGTTCTTATGGTATAATAAACGCCTTGCACATACGTTCGCCGATGGCGAACGTATGTGCATATCGGCAAATTATACCATAACCTTGTGGTTATGGTATAATAGAGGTAAGAAAAAAACGCAGAAATGAGGTGCTTCAAATGACAGAAAAATTACCGGATAATCTTGAAGAAGCACTCGAATTTATACAAAAATTACAGGCTGAAAATACCAAACTAAAATCTACTGTGGACAAGCAGAACATAATGCTCTCCAACCTCAACGAAATGCTTGTTAAAGGCAGAAAAGCGATGTTCGGTAAGTCAAGCGAGCAGCTCAGTAATATTGACGGTTTAGAGCAGCTTTCGCTATTCAATGAAGCTGAGCAGGAGTCCTCTGCAAAGGCTGAGGAGCCTACTGTTGAAACCGTCACGGTCAATTCCCACCAGAGGAAGAAAAGACTTTCACGCGAGGAGCTTCCCGACAGCGTTGAACACCAGAAAATCGTAATCGACCTCGACGACAAAAAATGCCCGGAATGCGGCGAAGAAATGGTCTGCATAGGTGAAGAATTCGTCTGCAGCAAGCTGAATATTATCCCTGCACAGATTTCGGTTTTGGATTTTTACCAGAAGAAATACAAATGCAAGTCCTGCGAAAAAAAAGACCCGGATAACATAAGCATTATAAAGCCGGATATGCCCGTTCCGGTCATAAAGAAAAGCATGGCGAGTGCCGGCACGATCGCGTATGTCATTCAACAAAAATACCAGATGGGAACGCCTCTCTACAGGCAGGAGCAGTACTGGAAGGCGCAGGGCATTGACCTTAACAGGACGACCATGGCGAACTGGATAATCCGAAGCTCCAACTGGATAAAACCGCTGTGTGAGCGAATGATGACGCTGCTTCTGAAAGAGGATATTATCCACGCGGACGAAACTGTTCTGCGGGTTCTGAAGCGCGATGGAAAGCAGGCCGATGGGCAATCCCGGTGCTGGGTGTTCTGTTCGGGGAAGGATTCAGAGCGTAAAATGGTGCTGTATCTCTACAACCCGACACGCTCTGCGAAAGTAGTCGAACAGGTGCTCGGCAAATATGCCGGTTATCTACAGACGGACGGCTATGCGGCTTACAATGCGGCTGTAAATGTCACACGGCTTGGCTGCTGGTCACACGCAAGGCGCAAGTGGGTGGAGTGTCTGCCCAAAGGAATTGAGGACAAAAATTCAAAAGCTGCGCAGGTGCTTGAACTGGTGGAACAGATTTTCGCCGAGGACAAGCGCCTTGAAGGTCTGCCCAAAGATAAAGTTTACGAACAGCGCCTTGAACGCATAAAGCCACTTCTGGAGCGTTACTGGGAGCTTCTCGGAAATATTTCGGCGGTAGGCGGCTCTAATCTCGACAAGGCTGTGAATTACTCGTTGAACAACCGCAATGAGCTGGAAACTTTTCTGCTTGACGGAAGACTGGAACTTACAAATAACCGTGCCGAGCGTGCTGTGAAGCCATTTGTCATGGGCAGGAAGAACTGGCTTTTCTCCGATACCAACAAGGGCGCTGACGCAAGCATGATGTGGTATTCGGTCATTGAGTCGACAAAGCTCAATAACCTCAACGTTTACGGTTATCTCCTGCACCTGCTTACCGAGCTGCCGAAACTCGGCGAAAAGCCTGCGCCGGAACAACTCGATAGGTTCATGCCCTGGGCTAAGCTTCCCGATTTCTGCATATAACAGTTTACCCTCTGCTCGCTGTAAAAAAGCAGAGGGTTACTTGTTTTGGGTCGCTGGATTATTGGGCGGATACATTTTACTTCCCTGATCAATGCATATAATAACTTTAAAGCTGAGATAAAGGGAACTTTATGTACACCCCAAATTGCACATTCTGAAAAAAATAATTGATAAAATCATAGAAATAGCAGATTTTATTAAACTTTTTCGTGTTTTTATTTCAAAAAGTGCAATAATGCAAAAGCGTGCCGCTCATTTTTTTTTGAGCGGCACAATATTTAACGTAAAAATAAAAATCAGTGATCAACGATATACGGTTTATGTAATTCGTATTTAAGCACTATAAACCTTATATTCGTTCCCGGTTCTCTCAACAAAGAAAGGCTGGATATCGTTAACACTCATGAATTTATGGAGATTCGGGCGTTTTTCATCAAGCCACTCCTCGTGCTGTATTCCGTTCAGGAATACCAGCGGGCAAGCCCTGACTACCGTACCAGCCGGAAGTCCGAAGTCGGCAATGAGCTTGTCCCTGTCCACCGTCCGCAGATAAGTGAACGCTTCCAGCGCACAGCGGAGCATGGTTTCCTTACTGTCGGGCTTTTTCAGCTCGAGAATGCGCAGAGTCCCGTCAGCCTTATTGTAGGACAGCATATCAATCTTCCCGATATCGTCGTCCTTGATGTTTTTCAGCGGCGTCTGGTAGTCTATCACCTTTCCGATAAAATCGAAATCTCCCTGCCTGAACATATCCATTGCGATTTGTTCCTCAACGCGGTTTGAAGCGGGATCATAATTACCATCGTGCCCGGCAGTCTTATAGGTGGTCTGCCGTGTTATCTGGGGTATTCCTCCGACTAATTCATCAAAATGCGCTATTACAAATTCCGCGACTGCTTCGTTGAAATAAACGCCGGTGTTCGGGAATTTTCCGCGGTAGTTCACGAAATCCTGCTTGTAGAAATTCTGCGGTTCTTTCATTGCTTCAATGCATTTTGAACTGATATCCGATTCTTCGTATGCCATGTTAATACTTCCTTTCAGTAATAAATTACCTGCCAAATCTAGTATACCACACATTGACTTGTATGTCAACTGTATCGGACAGGTACTTGTTTTGTCATGGGTGATGTGATATAATGAATTTATTGGAGGTGCGCCATGGAGAAAAACAAACAGAAACTGCTTGCCGTCCTTGACATTCTGAACGAAACCGACGAGCTCCACCCGATAACCGCGAACCGCATAACAGAGCGGCTACGGCTGATGGGAATAGAAGCCGAGCGGAAATCCGTGCTGCGTGATATCACTGCGCTGTCGGAATACGGCTGCGACATAATTCTGCACCCGGACAACAAACTTGGATTTTACATCGGCAGCCGCACTTTCGAGGACTGGGAGCTGAAAATCCTGATGGATTCCGTGCAGAGTTCGCGTTTTCTGACTGACGAGCAGACAAAATCCCTGACTGAGCGTATCAGCAGGCTTTCGAGCGCAGCTGGCTGCAAGGCGCTCCGCAGCGTCACGCAGATCCACTGGGAAAACAAATCCGGTTCGGTCAGCTATGCAGTCGATAAAATCCTGAATGCTATCCAGCACGGAATGATGATAACGTTTCAGTACAGTTTTACCTCTGCGGATTTGAAGAAATCGCTGAAACGCAGCGGTTACGTTTATACCGTCAGTCCGTATTCCATTTATCGGCGCGGGGATCAGTACTACCTCATCGGAAATACGCACGGTTACGATAATCTATCCTGCTATCGGCTGGACAGAATGCAGAATGCCGCAGTTTCAGAGCTTCCCTCAGTTCCCGCGGAAAAGCTGCTCGGAAAGAATCCGGATATGCGGATTTCCGAGTACGTTCAAAGCGCCGTCAGCAATTTCAGCGGAGAAAAACTCCATGCAGAGCCGTCCGCGCTCGACGACATAATCGACTGCTTCGGCGAGAAAATACGGGTAACTCAGACGGAATTCGGGCTGACCGTGAAACTCCGCACCACTGAAAGCGAGGGACTTTACCGCTGGCTCATGCAGATGTGCGGAAAAATCACGGCAACCTCTCCACAGTCAGTTGTTGATGAAATGGCGCGCCGTACACAGACCGCGGCTGAAACTTATGGAGCTATTTCCCGTCCTTGTTCTTCGGGAGAATGAGCAGCATCAGCAGGAATATCCCCGCAGGCACAAATATAAGCCCATAGCCTGTGCCGACCGAAATATCATTGTCGCCGCCCAATATCCACAGCATAAACGCTCCGCAGGCTATTCCTGCCATGATTCCGAACAGCTTTCCGAGAGCGTTTGAGTGCAGCAGCTTCCCGAAAATGAGATACACTATACCTCCGATAAATCCCACATCAAGGACTGCCGCTAATACTATGATAATAGTCATTTTTGTTCCCTCCTTGTGCTTTTATAATAGCACATCAGTCAGGACAAAAACGGTACCAGTAAGGAGCAGATATGAAAATAACGATACATCGCGGAACTCACCAGATAGGCGGCTGTGCTGCTGAGATATGCACGGCAAATACGCGGATTTTTATTGATTTCGGTTCTGCGCTGGACGGCAGCGCAGGAATACAGATAGAGGGTCTGAACACTGGAAAAGCAGCCTGCGACGGCGTTCTTCTGACGCACTATCACGGCGACCATGTTGGCGAGATCAACACTATTCTTTGAGCGTGGGGTGTCAAGTTTTATTATACAACATCAAATCAACAAAACTCGTTTGGTTTAGTCTTAGCCAAACGAGTTTTGCTTTTTACTCTCTGAGATTTTCTTTGAGTTTAACTTTTCGATATTCTTTTGGTGACATACCAATGTATTTATGAAACAGTCTGCTGA
>OCHN01002164.1_pt1 | contig 13372 bp, 7 predicted proteins | sample 1538911 | NCBI WGS metagenome assembly OCHN01 (sample SAMN04571736, study PRJEB22368) | human gut metagenome | biome: human gut; material: stool | host: Homo sapiens | place: Luxembourg | collected 2013-01-11 | reverse complement strand
CTACGGCGACAGGACGCAGGCGGCGGACGAGTATGCCCGCGACCTGTTTGCCGGCATTATGAGCAGCGAGGAGAACACCCGCGCGTTTGTGGAATATGTGAGCGAGGACAGCGAAACGACGCGGGAGGAGAAGCGCAGCGTTTTGCAGGCTTTGCGCGAGATGCTGGACAAGATCGTGGGCAGCATCCGCAGCCTTTTGCGCGGCGGCGACGCGACGCTGGGCGCCGCAGACGGGCGGCGGCTTGCCGAGCGCGCCGAGAACGCCGAGAAAGCGCGCGCCGTGTGCGACGAGGCCCTGGCCGAGCTGGAAACCGCGCGCCGGAACGCCCGCGCGCGCCTGGAGGCCGCCGGACAGGCGGACAGCGATACAAAAAACGCCCCCGCGGCAAGCGAGGGCGTGAAGTACAGCATTAACCCGGAATTTGCACGGGAGCTTGACGAGTGGAACGACGGAGGAAGGGAGGAAAGAAAAACTTTTACGCTGGGCACCACCGGCGAAGCGCTGAAAAGCATTGGCGTGGCCGACAGAAGCATTGTGATGCTTAGCGGAAAGATACGGAAAATACTGCGCGACCACCCCAACATGACGCTGGATATGGTGAAGCAGATACCCGCCATGCTGGAAAACCCGGTGCTGGTACTGGAAAGCCAGGGCCAGAGTATGCGGCCCGGCACCAGGAAGAACAGCCGCATTGTGGTTGTGGGGAATGTGACAGATGCAAACGGAGCGCCCGTGCTGTGCGTGATGGACCTTGCGCCGGGAACCGGCACAGACCGAAAGCTGGGCTTGCAGGACTTTAACAAGGTGAGCAGCGCTTACCCGAAGGACGTGAACCCGCGCGGCTTTTTGGAAAAGAGCAATGTGCTGTACGCGGAGCCGGACATGGAAAAAACCGGTGCTGCCTTGAGCGCCTTCGGCTTCAAATTGGCCACGTCAGCGCCCGGCAGTACCGGTGTTATTGGCAGTATAACATACGAGAACGGGGACGTCAAGATTAAGGGCGTACCGTTTACGGAAATTTTTGGGAATGAAAATAAGACCAAAGAGTGGTTCCAAGTCCGCGGCAACCGCGTGCCTTTGGACGGAACCAGTTTTGGTCTTATTCGCAGTATACAGCTTGGGGACGCGGATGTCAAGTACAGTGAGAAGATCAGCGGCGCGGTGACACAGGAAGAACTGGAAAAAGCGCAGGCGGAGTACCGCGAAGCGGAACGCGCCCTGAAGGACAGCTGGGCGAGGGAAAAAGCGTGGCGGCAGCAGGACGAGGCCGAACATGGGCGGTTTTTGGCCCGCCTGATGCAGCACAAGCGCGCCGGGGACGCGGTGCAGTGGAAACAGAGCCAGGAATACCTGGAATACAAGGCGGCGGAAAACCGGTTTAAGGCCGAGCAGGACGCGCTGCTGGAACAGCGCGTCCTGGCACAGGAAGTGATCAAACAGGCCCGCGAGCAGGAGCAGGACAAGGCATGGCAGAAAAAGCAGGCCCAGCAGGCCGAGTACGACGCCGAGGTGCGGGAAAGCGGCATGAGCCGGGAGGATTACCACCGGGAACAGGCAGCGGACACCTACGGCACCACAAAGTGGTTTGAGAGCGCCGGGTACATTTTGCCGGACGGGCGAATGCTGGATTTCAGCGGAGGGAGCGACAAGAGCGTACGCGACCTTGACCACCGCGACATCCAAAGCGTTTACGGCCCGGCGGAGCTTGCGCGCGGGGCAGAACAGACGGATTACCTGAATGCCTTTATTGCCGAAGGCAATGTGCGGGTGATGGCGGAAAGCCCCGGCGTGGACGTGAGCGCCGAAACCGAGGTGAGCGACGCGCAGAAGGCGGCCATTGCCGAGATGGCCGACACGCTGGGCGCGGCAAAGCATGGGTTTAACCTGGACATCAGCCGCAAAGACGGCAGCACTGCCGCGACGCGCTGGTACGAAGGCCGGGTGCGCGGCAGCGAAGTGGTGCGCGACCTGGAAACATATTACCGCACAGGCAGCCTGCCGGAGCAAAGCGAACTGAACCGGTTCCGGTACAGCAAGAAGGTAGACGCCGAGAAACACCCGCAGAGAAGGAAAACGGGCGAAGAACAGGTGAGCTTTGAAACCCTGCGGGAACTGCCGGATATGGAGATCACCGAGGTGGAGGAAAACGACCTGGCCGACAAGCCCGTAAAGGAAATTTTGGATGCGGGCCTGGCGAGCACGCAGCGCATACCGGGCAAAAACAGCGGGAGCGTGGTAAACCGATACACGGGAGATACCATTGTTGTGACGAGGGCTGGGCTGCGGCACGGGCTTTTGAACGCGGCCCAGATACAAAAAAATGCCCCGTATGTGGGGCAGATCGGGCCGATTTTGGAGAACGCCGTAAAGGTGAACGAGCTGGAAGCGCGCGGCAAGGAGGTGCGAAGTGATTTGTACCTTGGGGCGGCACGCATGAGCGACGGCAGCCTGATGGGGGTCCGCTTTGTTGTAAATATGTACGAGGACGGCCAGAAGGTGCTGGATGCCGACAGCATGGAACCCTTGCGGGGAAGCCTGTACGCCCATACAGGCAGACAAATTAAAAATGGAACCGAATCCCTCAAGGGGCGAGAGGTCAGCACGAATGCCGTTGCTCTGTACGGTTCCAACATCAGTATAGAAGATTTTTTGGGCAGCGTCAAGGAGGAACTGGGCGAAAATTTATCTGCGAATGTAAAATATGCCTTTGGCATGGACACGGAAACAACGGCTGGCTTTGGCGAAGGACTGCGGTACAGCGCCCCGACGGAGGCGGACTATGACGACCTGCGGGCGCAGAACCGGGAGCTGGCGCAGAAAAACCTGTACATGGAACAGCAGATGGAGGTGCTGCGGCAGGAGTTTAAGGCATCGGGCGGGCACAGCGTAAGCCGGGCGAGCGCGCGGGGCATTGCCCAGCGCATTTTGAAGCTGACGGGCAGCAAGTACGGCGTGGACAGGCTGAGCGGCGATTTGTGGCGGGTGTTTAACGTGGAAGGCAACGGCGAGCCGACGCTGAACGCCGACGCGATGGACGCCCTGACCGACGTGATGCGCGGGGTGCTGAACGAGAGCGAGCAGAAAAACACCGAGCTGCGGGAATACTATAAACCGCTGCGCGAAACCCTGCGCGGCACGACGCTGGAGGTGCGCCGGGACAGCGCGGAGTTTGCCGAGCTGATGAACGCCTACGGCGACGGCAAAAACGGGCGGCAGTGGGGCAACGTGCGCAAGGCGCTGTTTGGCCGGCTGAACGTGCGGCTGACCGACGGGGCCGGAAACTGGGACACGATGCAGGCCGAGCTGGCCGAGAGCTGGCCGGGAACCTTTGACGCGGAGAACACCGACATTACCGCCTTTACCGACGCGGTGCTGGGGGTGTATGAGGCAAGCGTGCCGGTGGTGGAGAACCCGTATGGCATGGACATGGAAACACTGGCGCTTGACCTGGCCAACGAGGCGGTGGAGGGATACCTGAACAGCCCGACACGCCGCACCATGGCAGACCGCGCGGCGCAGGACGCGCAGAAGGCCGCGCGCGCCGAGTACCGCAAGGGGCGGCGGGACGCGCAGGCCGAGATGAAGGCCCTGTACGACCAGGCATACGCCAACCGGAAAGAGCGGTTTGACGCCATGCTGGAGGTTTACAAGCAGAAGGCACAGAACGCCAAGGACGACGCCGTGATGCGGGAGCGGATGCAAAAGCTGAAATGGGTGCAGACGCGGGACAAAAAGCTGGTGCGCCAGCAGGCGGAGTTTGCCACGCGGATGCAACGGCGCAACGACGGGCTTTTGTACCGCAAAAGCCGGGACAGTGCCCAGAAGCAGGTGCGCACCCTGGCGGCCTGGCTGCGGGAGCCGACGGACACCAAACATGTGCCCAAGAAGATGCGCACCGCCGTGCTGAACGTGCTGAACCTGTTTGACTGGAACACCAGCAACGCGGGCACGGCGACGGCGCAGCGGTGGCAGGAAACCATGAAGGACATTGCCCTGATGGCCAAGGACGCCGAGGCGCTGGAACACATGGGCGCAGGCGCGGGCGACTATGCCGATTTTGACCCCAGCCTGCCGGGATACATTGACACGCTGTTGCAGCAGACCGGCGGAAAGACGGGGATTGGGCAGTTCAGCGGCGAGCAGATGCGGCAGCTGGATGTGATTTTGAAAAGCATGACCAAGAGCATCACGCAGGCCAACAAGCTGCTGGCCGAGGGCAGCAGGGAAACCATTGCCGCCGCGGGCGACGCGAGTGTGGCCGAGATGGCCGCGCGGGAAAAGCAACAGGTAAAGAACAAAAACAACCTGTTGGGCAAGGCGGTGAAGGCCGCCGCCGACACCACGGCGGGCGACGCCCTGGGGCAGCTGCTTGGCGTGGATATGATGGACGCAGGGCGGTATTTTGCCGCCCTGGGCGACACGGCAGAGCAGATGTACCGGCCCATACGCGAAGGGTTTGACAAGCGGGCGTGGAAGCTGCGCGAAACGGTGGAGTGGACGCAGGCCCTGCTGAAAGACAAAACGGACGTGGACAAGTGGACGGGGCGCAAGGCCGAAAAGCGCAAATTTACCGTGACCGACGCGGCCAGCATGGCGGACACCGTGCTGGAGCTGACACCGGGGCAGGCCATGGAGCTGTACTGCCTGAGCCAGCGCGCGGCGGCGAAGGAGCATTTGATGATCGGCGGCATCCAGCTGAAGGACGCCAAGGGCAAGCCGGGGCGGCGGGTGAAGCTGACGCCGGGGCAGCTGGCGGAGATTACCGGCAGCCTGACGACCGAGCAGGTGCAGACGGCACGCGCCATGCAGGAATACCTGAGCACGACCGCGGCGGCGTGGGGCAACGAGGTGAGCAACACGCTGTACGGGTACGACAAATTTACCGAAACGCACTACTGGCCGATGAGCAGCAGCAACGACTTTACCGCCACAACGGCAGCCAGCAGCAGGCAGGCCGGGCTGAACGGCATTAAAAACGCCGGCATGACCAAGGCGCTGGTGAAGGGCGCCAACAACCCGCTGGTGGTGGGCGACGCCTTTGACACGTTTTTTGGGCACGCGACGGAGATGGCGACCTATTACGGGTGGTGCATCCCGTTAAGCGACATGATGAAGTGGTACAACTGGCGCGCACCGGAAAGCGCCGTGAGTGTGAAGGAGGGCATTGACAACCTGCTGGGGCGCAAGGGCAAGGACTATTTTGAAACGCTGATGCGGGACATTAACGGCCAGGGCCGCGCCGAAACCGCCAGCGGCGGCGAGCGCCTGATGAACACCGTGACGCGCAACTGGAAGGTTGCCAAGGTGGGCGCGAACCTGCGCGTGGCGGTGCAGCAGCCGACGGCGTACTTCCGCGCGGGGGCGGAGATCGCGCCCAAATACCTGCGGGGCGCTTTGGGGCGCGGCGCGGCCAACCTGGGCAAAGGGCTGGCGGCCAGGGCCAAGGGCCAGACCTTTGAGGGCGGCATGGCGAAAGCCGAAAAATACTGCGCCATTGCCTGGTGGAAAAGCCAGGGATATTTTGAAACCAACCTGGGCAAGGACGTGCGCGCCATGGCGCTGGACGAGGAAACGGCGCTTGAGCGGGTGCGGAGCGCCAGCACCGCGATGGCGGAGTGGGGCGACAAAACCACCTGGGGCGCTTTGTGGAACGCCTGCGAGCTGGAAACGCTGGACAAGCACCCGGAGCTTGAATATGACAGCGAAGAATTTAACCGGCAGTGCGCCGCGCGGCTGAGCGAGATTGTGGACAAGACGCAGGTGGTGGACAGCGTGCTGCACCGCAGCCAGATCATGCGGAGCACAGATGTGTGGACGAAGGTGCTGACAAACTTTATGGCGGAACCCATTAAAAGCTATGCCATGGTGGCCCAGGCGGCGGTGAACCTGGCGCAGAACCCGAAGGACAAGGCCGCGCGGGCAAGGTTTGCCCGTGTGGGCGTTACCTATGTGGCAACGGCGATGGCGACCGCCGCGGCTGCGGCCGCCGTGGACACCCTGCGGCACCCGCGCGGCGACGACGAGGACGACGACGAACGCCTGACGGCGGCGAGCCTGGCCAAGGTATATGCCCAGAACGTGCTGGAAAACTTTGCGGACGGGGTGAATTTGCCGGGGAACCTGCCGCTTTTGCAGGACATCATCGGGTTTATCACCGAGCGCGCGGACGGGAACGCGACCTATACCATAAAGCGCAACGACGTGGAGTGGATCGGCGACGTGATGGACGCGGTGAGTGTGTGGAACAAGTACCTGACGGGCAAAACAACGAGCCTGTACCAGGTGCTGTACCGCACGGCCAACGCGGTGAGCAATGTTACCGGCGTGGCGGTGAGCGCAGCCCTGCGCGACGTGAAGGGCGTATACGACACGCTGACCGGCCTTGCCGGCGCCGACGACCCGCTGGGGATGGACAAGGACCTGAACCGCATTGCCCTGGCGCTGGACGGCGGCGACGCTGACAAGGCGAGCCGGCTGTTTGCCGGGCAGGTGGACGCCAAGGTAAAGAGCGGCACCGACCCCGCCGACGCCGTGACCGCCGCCCGCAGCACCGTGACGAAGCTGTACAGCAAGGCGTACCAGCAGGCGGACAGCGAGGAACGCGCCGAGATGCTGGACGCCCTGATGGGGCTGGAATACGGCGGGGAGCGGGTGTACGATTTGGACACCGTGACCGGCTGGGGCGTGACGGTGGGCAGCGCCGACATTACGGCGGCGCTGGACACGGCGGACGCAGACGCGGTGCAGGAGATGATCGACGAGAGGGTGCGGCAGCTGGAGCGGGCCGACGAGGAAGCGGCGACGCAGGCAAGCCGGATGATGGAGGCCGGGACCCTGACCCGCGAGGAATATGACAGCGTGCTGGACAGCGCCAGAGACGCCAAGGAACTGCGCACAGCGATCCGCAGCGCCATAACAAAAGAGATGAAGCCGAGATACCAGGCGGCGGACACGGCCGGGCGGCAGGAGATCGCCGAGATGCTGTGCAGGCTGAAGGTGGACGGGCTGACGGTGTACGAGGCGGACTATTTTAAGAAATGGGAATGAAGCTCCTGAACCAATAACGCATAAAGATGCCCCCGGCGGGCCGTGTGAGAGCGGCAACCGGGGGCGTTTTGGATTTTACGGGACAAGTGGGGGCGCGCCCGGATACGGCGGCATGGCAAAATAAAGGCAGAAGCGGGCGCACCGGCGCAAAAGCCGGAAAAACAGCCCGGCAAGGAGGGTATGGTATGACCCAGGGAACGACCCCGACGCTGGTGTTTGAGCTGGACATAGAGCCGGGAACGCTGGTAAGCCTGTATTTGACGTTCCGGCAGGGATACGGGAGGGAAGTGACCCGGCGGGAGGACAGCATTACCGCCGACAATGACGCCAAGACCCTGACGGTGACGCTGACACAGGAAGAAACCTTAAAATTTGAGGAGGGCGGCAACGTGGAAATACAGCTGCGGGCCGTGACAACGACCGGCGCGGCGCTGGCCAGCAACATTGTGGCGCTGCCGGTGGAGCGGATACTGCTGGGCGGGGTGATCACATGAAGCTGAGTTTGCTGAACAGCAGTGAAACCGTGCAGATGAGCATGAGCGGCGGCGAGGCGGTAAGCCTGAGCCTGAAAACCGGCGCCGTGCAGACCGGCGGAAGCCTGAGCATTGGCCACGGCCTGAAATGGAAGAGCGGCGCTTTGTGCGTGGACTGCGCCGACGCCGTGGAAACCGACAATACCCTGCCCGTGACCAGCGCCGCCGTGGCGGTGGAGGTGGGCAACATCGCGGTGCTTCTGGGCACCATTTGAGGAGGATAGAACATGCCAGACACGACACAGACCAACATTGCGACCGAGATCACCCGCATCCAGAACGACCGCAACACCATACGCACCAAGCTGGTGGAGCTGGGCATGGCGGAGAGCACGGCCAACCTGGACGCGCTGGCCACCGCCATCAGCGGAATCACCAACCAGGGCGCAGTGAGCGCGACGGTGCAGGAGGGCGACACCTACACTATCCCCAAGGGCTACCACAACGGCAGCGGCACGGTTTCCGGCGTTTCCGGCGGCGGCAATTACAACCTGCAAAGCAAGAAGGTGACGCCGACCAAGAGCCAGCAGAGCGTGACGCCGGACAGCGGCTATTATGGCCTGTCCGATGTGACGGTGGCGGCGATCCCGTCCAACTACCAGGACGTTTCGAGCGTGACGGCGACGGCGGCGGATGTGCTGTCCGGCAAGATCGTGGTGGACAGCACCGGCAAGACCCTGACTGGCACGATGGCCAACAACGGCGCTGTGACCAAGACGCTGGACACCACGACCACCAGCTACACCATCGACAAGGGCTACCACAGCGGCAGCGGCAAGGTGAGCATTACCAAAGAGAGCAAGAGCGTGACGCCCACCAAGAGCGCCCAGACCGTGACCCCGACCAGCGGCAAGGTGCTTTCCAGCGTGAGCGTGGCGGCCATTCCCGCGCTGTATGTGGACACGACGGAGAGCACGACCGACGCGGCGAGCGCAGCCAACATCCTGAGCGGCAAAAAAGCCTGGGTGAACGGCAGCCAGGTGACGGGCACCATGGCCAACAACGGGGCCACCAGCCTGACCATTGACGGCCTGACGACCCTGAGCGTGGCTGTGCCCGCGGGGTACACGAGCGGCGGCACCGTGAGCCTGACGGATGATATTTACGACGCGCTGGCGGCGATCTGATGCTGCTGAAAGGAGAAGCGCATGGCGGACACGAACATTAAAACGCAGATCAGCCGCTTAAGCGGGGCGAAAAGCGACCTTGCCACGGCGATCACCGCCAAGGGCGTAACGGTGCCGGATGACACAACGCTGGACGGGTACGCCGCGCTGGTGGAGCAGATCGACACGGGGGTGGATACCAGCGATGCTACGGCGACAGCCGGGGAAATCCTGAGCGGTAAGACTGCGTATGTTGACGGGTGCAAGGTAACGGGGACGATGACAAACAAGGGCAAGATAACAGCCAATCTTGTTCCCGGACAGACCTACACCATTCCTGAGGGGTATCATTCGGGTGAAGGCACCGTTACTGGTGTCTCATACCGAAAGGCTATATCGTACACCAAGACCCTGGCGAGCGGGAGCAACGATATTGCATCGTATGTGCTGCCGGAAGCAGATTATGCTATTTCGGTATTTGTCAAGCCGTACAGTTATAAATCTACTGCAACAATCGGGATTCTATGCTCTGAGCTTGATAAAAAAGCTGATGATGGGACGCTATCTTATACAAATTGGGACGCTGGAAACGGAATACTCAATCAAACCGCTGAAGGGACAAAATTAAAGTCAATTCATCTATATGCTGGGACGGACGATATGCCGAGTATAAAAGTAACGGCAACTGCCTCCGCGGAAGTGCTCGCAGAGGTGGGCGTATATATTTCGCGTGTTGGGGGAAATGCCGCCTTAACAGTAAACGGCACAGATACCAGCGATGCGACCGCCACCGCCGCCAACATTCTGAGCGGTAAAACCGCTTATGTTGACGGGGCAAAGCTGACCGGCACCATGACCAACAACGGGGCGGTTGCCAAGACCATGACGGCCAACGGCAGCTATACCATCCCGGCGGGCTACCATAACGGCAGCGGCAAGGTGACGGTGAACGTATCGTCCAGCAGCGGCAGCAGCAATAACAACGTTGAGGCTTATGCCATTACGAACACCAACCCCAGCGTTAGTTTTAAGCGCACTGACGGGGCAATCAAGATCTGGGGCTACGGCACCATGACCAGTTCCGGCGGCTGGGGCCAGCAGACTACGAGCCTGGTCGCGTTTGAGGGCGACAAGTACCACAAGGGCGCTATATATGGCAGCCCAAGCAGTACCAGTTTGAGCCTAAGCATCAGCAACGGAAAACTGACTGGCCTGCCGAGTGGTTTGACGGCGATCAACGCGATTGTAACAAGAGGTATATGATATGGCAACACAAGCAGACGGATTGACCAGCAGTGTGCCGGACCCGCTGAGCGAGGTTTTGGGCTGCGGGCTGGACAGCGGCGACGACAGGCGGCAGGCACAGGCCTATGCCGTGCAGGCCGCCCAGAGTGCCGTGCAGGCAGACGCGGACGCCAAAAGCGCAGGGAACGCAGCGGTGCGCGCCGAAAGCTGGGCGGCGGGCGGAACAGGGACCCGAACCGGAGAGGATGCGGACAACGCCGAATACTATGCCGGGCAGGCCAAAACCAGCGCGACAGCCGCAGCGGCAGACAGGGCCGCCGCGGAAACAGCCAGCCAAACCGCCGTAAGCAAGGCGGAGGCGGCGGCAGCCAGCGCAGAAGCGGCAGCCAAAAGTGCCATTGAAGCAAAGCCGAGCGATGTGGCAACGCAAAGCACAAACGGCCTGATGAGCGCGGCGGACAAAACGAAGCTGGACGGCATTGCCGAAAACGCCAACAACTACACCCACCCCAGCTACACGGCAAGGGCCAGCGGGCTGTACAAGGTGACGGTGGACGGCACCGGCCATGTGAGCGCGGCGACAGCTGTGGACAAAAGTGACATTACGGCGCTGGGAATACCGGAAAGCGATACCACATACAGCGCCGCCACAACAAGCGCAGAGGGCCTGATGAGCGCGGCGGATAAAACAAAGCTGGACGGGGTAACAGCCGGGGCAAACAAATACACCCACCCCAGCTACACGGCAAGGGCCAGCGGGCTGTACAAGGTGACAGTGGACAGCACAGGGCATGTAAGTGCGGTGGCAGCTGTGGACAAAAGTGATATTACCGCGCTGGGTGTGCCTGCGCAGGATACCACATACACCCACCCCAGCTACACGGCAAGGGCCAGCGGGCTGTACAAGGTGACGGTGGACGGCACCGGCCATGTGAGCGCGGCGACGGCTGTGACCAAGAGCGACATTACGGCGCTGGGGATACCGATTGGAGAAGATCACGAAATAACCTTTTCAAACATTGCAACAGGCATAACTATACCGAACGGCATCGGAAAGGACAAGTGCTATTGCTATACAGTAGGAAAACTGGGATTTTTAAGTATAACATTTAAGACCGGAGATAGTACCAGCGGCACGGCTATTGCAGCAGGCAAAACACTTTTTTATGTGGAAGGGGTGCCAAAATCAATTCACACCAGCTATGGGAGCCAGAATGACGACGATGGGGATTTCATCGCCATCAGAAGCAGCGACGGGGAACAATATATACTTGAAGCAACTCATATCTCAACCGGCGCACTAATGATAAAAGCAAAAGAAGCTATCCCTGCCGGATACAGGTACAAAATCAATGTGGTGTTTGTTGAAGTATAAAATGTCTGAACGACAACGGAGGTGTAACCCCAATGAGATTACAAAACGGCGATGTACTGCTGGCCTGGCCGCTGGCACAGCACGTCATCACGGCCGGCTGGACGTACACCAGCGGCGCGGCACACAATGCCATTGACCTGCGCACCCAGAGCGGCACCAGTTGCGTGCGGCCGGTGTATGCCGCCGAGGACGGCACGGTAGACCAGGCGCAGACCTGGGACGGCAAGACCTGCACGGGGATGCAGAGCTACGGCAACATGGTGCGGCTGCGCCATGCCGATTACAACGGGAAAAAGCTGCAAACGCGGTACGCGCACCTGCTGAAGCGTGTTGTGGAGCTGGGCGACGCGGTAACGGAGGGCCAGCTGATCGGGTACAGCGGCGCAAGCGGCAACTGCTACGGCGCGCACCTGCATTTTGAGGTGCTGTACAAGGGCAGGCGGGTGAACCCGCTGAACTGGCTGGACGCTGACTTTACGCCCGCCAGCGCGGCGGTGCGCAGGCACCTGGGCAGCTATACCAGCGTTGCCCGCCCGGCGGATGCCGAACCCGCCGCGAATGCCCTGCAAACGGTGCAGGCCAACGGCCTGACGAACGCTGAGGCCATGAGCGTGTACAGCCTGGCGCTGGCGCTGGGCCTGGTGGGGCTGGGCCTGTACAGCGCCGAGTACGCCGACGCGGCGCACACAAAGCAGAACCTGCGCATTGGCCCGGTGAGCGCCGGGGACGCCAAGGCGCTGATGGACAAGCTGACCGAGCTGGGGGCCGCGGACAAGGCCGCCAGTACGGCAGCATAAGAAGGAGGGAACAGGCATGACAAAGCTGTTTATCAGCCAGCCGATGCGCGGGCGCAGGATGGCCGACATTGTGCGGGAGCGCAAAACGCTGGTGGCCGACGCGGCGGTGGCGCTGCAGGAGGACGAGATCGCGGTGCTGGACACCCTGTTTGACGACACCGATGCCACGCCGCTGGCCCTGTTGGCGCGGGCGCTGGGGAAGCTGGCCGAAGCGGACGCGGTGATTTTTGCGCCCGGCTGGGAAACGGCGCGCGGGTGCCGCATGGAGCACCTGGCGGCGGAAGAATACGGGATCAGGATCGTGGAGGGGTAGAAAAAATGGAAGAGCAAAATATGTTTTTGTGGATCAAGGCGGCGGTGACGGCGCTGTGCGCGGCGTTTTCGGCGGCCTTTGGCTGGCTGGGGTGGCTGGTGCTGGCCTGGGCTGTGTGCATGGTGATCGACTGGATCAGTGGCAGCGCGGCTGCGGCGTCCAAAGGCGAGTGGTCAAGCGCTGTGGCGCGCGCAGGCATCTGGCACAAGGCCGGGATGGTGGTTGTAGTGATTGTAGCCGCCATGGCCGACGGCGTGCTGGGCGTGGCGGTGGAAAACCTGCCCGTATTGGGCATACAATACACCGTGCTGATTTTGCCGGTGGTGCTGGTATGGTACATTTTTACCGAGCTTGGCAGTATTGCCGAGAATGCCGCAGCCATGGGCGCACCTGTGCCGGAGGGCCTTATAAAACTTTTGGCCGCAGGAAAACGCGCGGCGGAAAAGTGCGTGCCGGATACCGATACTGACGAAAAAAATTGTGAATAAAACGCGAAAGCGGCGGGCGGCCCTGTTTTGGGGCCGCCCGCCGCTTTTTTGCATGTGCGGAAAGATGGAAAACGGAGGAAATAGTGCCTTATCTGTACAGGTTTACATACAGGCTTACGAGGGCTTACACGGCTTTTTAGGTGGTGAAAATGTTGCAGGCAAAAATAGAAAGCGCCGCAGATTTAACGAGCTGACGTTAAATTTGCGGCGCTTTTGGAGCGGGATACGAGTCTCGAACTCGCCACCTACTGCTTGGGAAGGGGAGCGACCTATACGCTATAACGCCAAAAACGGGGAAAATACAGGTTTATTACAGGTTTACGGGAAATTTATCGCCACTGGATTTTCTCCAGATTGGCGACCAAAAGGGCAGTGTCGGGGTGGGTGTAAATGTTCAGGGTGGTGGCGATGTCGGCGTGGCCGAGAATCTGCTTGACCACCTCCGGCGGCAGGCCGCTGGCCGCCAT
>OCHN01002155.1_pt1 | contig 13458 bp, 8 predicted proteins | sample 1538911 | NCBI WGS metagenome assembly OCHN01 (sample SAMN04571736, study PRJEB22368) | human gut metagenome | biome: human gut; material: stool | host: Homo sapiens | place: Luxembourg | collected 2013-01-11 | reverse complement strand
AAGTCCGACACTCATTCTTTCTCGGCGCTGGGCGTCCTTTCCGACAAACTGGAGCATCCTTCGATGGCGACAGGCTACGCCGAGAGCCATCCGGGAGGAGGAGAGGACCGGTCCAGGATGCTTGGATTCTACGCAAATGCGAACTATATCTTCGGGAACCGTTATTTCGCCGATTTCTCCATACGTTATGAAGGTTCTTCCAAGTTCGGCACAGACAACAGGTTCGCCCCGTTCGGTTCCTTGGGTTTCGGTTGGAACATCCACAAAGAGAAATTCATACAGACGACAAAGATCTCACTGCTGAAACTGCGCGCCAGCATCGGATTCGTAGGCAATGCCAATTTCAATCCATATCAGGCGCAGCTTTCATACCGGTACAGTTCAGATTTGTATTACAACGGCAACATAGGCGCCGTGCCGGTCTCAATGGTAAATCCAAATCTTAAATGGGAGCGAAGTCTGAAAAGAAACATAGGCTTGGACTTCGGAGTGTTTGCTGACAGGCTAAGCGGCAGCATTGACTATTACTATGACACTACCAACAGTCTTGTGATGGACATTTCCAAACCGCCGCACATAGGGTTCAGCAATGCGAAAGAGAACCTTGGGAAGATAAGCAATTCGGGAATGGAACTGTCCATAAGAGGAAATGTTCTGCAACGCAAAGATCTGAATCTGAACCTTTTCCTCAACGCCAGCCACAACACCAACAAGATTCTTCATATAAGTGACTACTTGAAGAACTTGAACGAGAAGAACGAGGCCTCATCCTCGTCCGTGCTGCCGGCTTCATTTTATCAGGAGGGAGAGTCAATGACGGCTCTGAAAGTCATGCGTTCCGCAGGAATCAATCCTGCAAACGGACGTGAGGTATTCATTGACAAGAACGGAAACTACACATACGAATACAGTTACAAGGACAAGTATGTGGCCGGAGATACCACCCCGGTAGTGAACGGTTCGTTCGGGGCATCTTTCAGCTGGAAAAGTCTGGATTTTTCTATGACTTTCGCCTACAGGCTGGGAGCCACCGTTTATAACCAGACTCTTGCGACAAAAGTCGAAGGTGGCAACCCGCGCGAAAACGCAGACAGGCGTGTATTCTACGACAGGTGGAAGCAGCCTGGAGATATGGCCAAATATAAAAATATAGCCTCCAGGGAAGTCACGCCCGTCACTGACAGGTTCGTAGCCAAGGAATATGCCCTTGACGGTTCTTCTCTCAAAGTCTCATATACATTGCCGCAGAACTGGATTACCCGGATACATCTGCGCAGGGCCATGGTGTCACTGTCCACAGGCGACATCTTCAACTGGTCTTCCATCCGCAGGGAGCGCGGTCTGGACTATCCTTTCGCAAGGACATTCCAGTTTTCATTATCTCTAAACATCTGACAATATGACAAATAGACACATATCTGGTTTTATAATAGTTCTTCTGACATCTTCTTGCAGTTTTCTTGACATTGACACTCCGGGAATCGTAAACAACGGGAAAATGTTCGGGAACGAGCAGGGATTCATTGACGCTATGGATGGAGTCTATGCTTCCATGGCAGCGGAGGGCCTATATGGCAAGGAACTCTCTTTCGGATTCATCGACGAAATAGCACAGCTGTATTTCAATGACTATGGCGAAGGCGAGACGACATTGACAAAAAGCATTGACCTGAAATATAGGGACTCGGATGTGCGTGCGCGTATCGACGCCATCTGGAGCGGAGCATATAATGTCATTTCCTCTGCGAACAGTATCATTGACAATGTCTCCGGGCATTCTTATCCGGGGCTTCCTCATATCGGGCGATGGTGCATTTCGACATTCTGCGCATGTTCGCTCCTGGGATGGAAAAGCCTGATGCTGAAGCAATTCCCTATGCCGACCATTTTTCCATAACGCCTTTCAGGAGGCTTTCTATAAAGGGTGTATATGACAGGATCACTGATGATCTGGAGCGGTCGTACAAACTGCTTTCAGAATCTCCGGAGATTTCCGGAAGGACTCCGTCCAATGTTTATATGAACAAATATGCTGTCGCGGCTCTTCTGGCGCGCGTACACAACTGGGCGGGTAACCACGGAGAAGCAGCCAAGTACGCTAAAGCCGCATTGGAGGGTGATTTCCAGTTCACTCGGGACGAGCAAGTGAAAAGCCTTTTCAAGGGATATCTGGCAAACAGGGAGTGCATCTTCGGACTGCATGCTCCGAACATGTATCTGGACGTGCGGAGTTGCCTCTACCCTACCAGACTTACCGAGTCGCTGCTGATGGTGCGTGACAATTACCAGACGCTGTTCGAAGTCCCTACATTCACTTCCACAAACAATGATTACCGGTATCAGGCATGTTTTTCCAAGAGGACGTGGACTAAAAGCGTCACGCTTTGTGTGAAGTTATATGACAAGAACTATGATGAGGACCAGATAGTTCCTACCGGGCGCATTCCCGGACCAAATCTCATAAGGATTCCGGAGATGTACTACATTCTGGCGGAGTCCGCATATGCATCTGCAAACATGGAGAAGGCTCTGGAATATCTGAATGCAGTGGTGACGGCACGCGGACTGCGGCCGCTTTCACTGGAAGACATCGACACGGAGGCAACGTTCAGAAGAAAACTTGTCGGAGAATATATAAAGGAATACTGGGGTGAAGGGCAAATCTTCTTCACATACAAGCGGTTCAATATGGATATGGATGGGGTAAACAGCAAACATTTCACAGCATCTGACGATGTTTATGTTCTTCCGCTGCCGGAAAGCGAGTATGAAAACGGGGAGGAACGGAAATGAGAAGAATAGCAATGTTTTTGGCCTTGGCAGGCATAATCGCAGGGTGCAGTTGCAAGGAAAGTTTTCCATACAAGGGTGATTCGCTGGTGAATTTCAAGACAGATTCACTGTATTTCTCTTTCGGTGAGCTTCCGTTTTCAGTGACGGACACGACGCTCCTGATCGGGGTGGAAATCATCGGTTCCCCTGCCGGTCATGAACGTATATTCAATATCGCTCTTGACAATTCGAGGACAACGGCAAGGCTGCATGAGCATTATGATGAGCCGCGGATGGATGGGACAATCCCTTCCGGAGCATCGGCGGGTACGGTAGCATTGACAATACACAGGTTGTCCCTCCAGTCGGATTCTGTATTTACGGTGGTGCTGGATATGCTGCCCGGTGAGGATTTCAGACTCGGTGCGGTGGAGGACAGGTCGGTGGCAATCAGTTTCACGAACAGGCTTGACCTGCCGGAATGGTGGTCTATGCTATCGAAGTGGCTTGGCGAGTATAATCCACGCAAATATCAGAAATTCATAGAATTATGGGGTGGAGCAATTACGCGCACAGATATCAATGAGATGAAATACACGATATTGCGGACTTTCAAGAAAGTCAAGGAGTATTTCGGGGATCATCCGGAGTTCGATGTCTCTTTCCCTGACGTGGACTGGCCGGTATAAAGGATATTGACACGATATTTTTTTAATCAATAATAATACGAATTATGAAATCATTGAAAATGTTTGTAGCGGCAGGTGTTCTCGCGGCTATTGCCGCATCCTGCGCAAAAGAAGACAACATCAAGGTAATCGTACCTCCTGATGTGACTGAGTTGTCAGGTGTAGAAGCCAAATACGACAGAGGCCTGCACGAGTATCTGGAGATTGCTCCGACCGTGAATTTCGTGAACTACACGGAAGAGAACAAGGACAGTGTAAAATATGAGTGGAACATAGACTACAAGGTCGTTGGAACAGACAGCGTGCTGACATTCAAGTGCGACAAGAACGGCCAGTTCAACGGTTATCTGAAGGTTTCCACGTCCACCGGTGCCAAGATTGCCGATTTCAAGCTTACGGTCACGACTCCTTATGACAAGGGACTTCTGCTGCTCTCCGGTACGAGCGAAGGGTCAATACTGACGTGGAAGCGTCTTGACATTATGAGCACCAAGGCAAGTCCGTACGCTTTCAAGGACAACAACCCGACGCTGGAACTCGGCAAAAGCCCGCTGGCATTGTGCTGGAAAGGTGAAGGACTTACATCTCCAAAGGCGGCGGCTCTTAAGGACAATTACTATGAAGTGCTCGTCAGCACAGAGAATCCCGTCAAAGTTTATGCATTGAATACCAATGATATGACCGTTAGGACAGAAATCACGTACAACGGCAGTGGCGAGTTCCATCCAAATGCAATGCTCTGTCCTAAAGGCACGCAAGAGGGCGCATGGAACAGTATGCAGGATGTCGTCTATTTCGTAGGTGGGGGCAAAGACTACATCATGACAAGTGACAGGAATTTCGTTGCTGCAGAAGGTTCTGACATCCTTCCGGAAGGAGCCGTGATTGCAGACTATACTTGCGTTGTCGGCCAGACTAACTCAAGTGATTATGTCCGCGCATATTTCGACAAGACCACACACAAACTTGTCTATCATTCGGCATTGCTGGCTTTTGAAGCAACAGAGGGAGACAAAGTGCTTTCCGGCGAGCCGATATTCCTGAAGGGATGTGACGGAGAGTATTACAATGAGCGTTACGATGCCATGGCCATAATGCTGGTGACTGCAGATGGTGCCGCCACGAAGGTTTACAGGTTCGATCCTGATGCTGCCGTAATGGGAGAGCAGGTCCTGAGCGAGATTGATGCGTCAGGCAAGATTCTTCCAGAGTCTGCCATAGCAGTAAACCCTATCAAGACGATTCTCTACTACTCCAACGGGAACAAAATCTACAGACTCAACTATGACGGAGAGAATTTCGACTCTGAGCCATACATCACGCTCGACGGCAATTACACAGCAAAGAAGATGATTTTCAACACCTACGATGCCAAGACGCTATACATCGCTGCGGAAAATGCCGATGAAGAGAGCGAGATGAAGGCTTCACTGTTCATCTACGACATTGCTGACGATGCTTCCGCCAAGCTTTTGTTCAAGGACGACAAGGTCGGCGGCTCTGTCAAGGATCTCATCTATAAAGGAAACGGACGCGAGTACGAGAGCATACCGTCAAAGACAGCTAAACTACTCATTTAGAGTGTTGATTTAAGGCGGGTATTGTCAATGACTTCCTGAACTAAAATAATTTTGCATGTTTTTTGCATTACCGATACGGCTCCGCGTGTGCGGGGTCGTAATTTTTAACTGGTTATGATGAAGAGAATTATGCCGCTCTGTGCGCTGGTGTGCGCATTGGCGTTTTCGGTATCCTGCGACAAGGACAATGCCGACAAGATTGATTGGAAAGAAATACCAAGTGAGATAATTACCGCCGAAAGCGGGAATGCAGTGATCACTGTCAATGAGGTGCCTGTGAAGATAGGCTATGCCAAAATTTCAGCAAATTCTGACAATGCGACATTGACATTGAACAATGTCATTCCCGGCTACCGCAAGGTGGAAATGGGCATTGACCTTAAATCGGCCGGCGAGGGGGAATGGTCTTTCAGCGGACAGACTTCTCTTACGGCGAGCCCGTCGATGGTGACGTTGTTCTCGGTCGAAGCCCGTCCGACAATCTACGAGATTTCATCCGAAGGCAAGATTACCTCTGAGGGAAAAATAACGGTCGTGGCGACGACACAGGTTTCGGAGGAAGCTCAGGCCGGATTGGCCGGAACATGGAATCTTCTCCGCACGGCAGCCCCTGGAGCCGACTTGCTTCCGTCTAAGTATCCGATGCAGGTAACATGGAAAGCAGACGGAGAATATGCCGCCACAGCAGCCAATCTTTCAGTGGCATTGAGCCTTATGGGGAGCTTGGATATCGCAGACAGATTCAACAGCATGACATTCCATGAGGACGGCAATGTTACCGCGGAATACAATGAGGCAGAATCTGAAGACAAGGGAGATTTCCAGATGCCTGATGTCCAGACGCTTCTGAAGGCGCTTATCGGACCTGACGGAAAGTATCATTTCAATGCTGGTCCCAACACTGAATGGATTTCCCTGCCTAAAGCCAATCTCGCTTTCTGGTATGCTCTCCAAGGTTATTGCTACATTGTCCCGAATCTGGCGGCATCGGCTGAGAATGGCGACGACACGAATGTCCTGGATATTATGAAATCTCTAGACAGTCTCAAATACCTGGGTGTAGATATGACCCTTCTCCTGCCCCAGATACAGGAAATGATGAAATACGGTCTCCGGTTCAAATATTCTGAGGAGGACGGTTCTCTCGAACTTTACGCAGACAAGGAAATGTGCGATCCGGTCGTCAATGCCTTGCTCCCTGCCCTTCCGAATCTGGATAAGATTCTTGCCGAAATGGAAAGCAATCCGGATATTTCAGCAGAAGAAAAGGCCGAGTTGCTCGCCCTCAAGCAGGTCATGAAAGCCTTCGGATTCGAGAAGCCGTCAGACTTCGTCCCTCTCTGGCAAAACACCCGGACATTCAGGATTTCAATTAATCTGGTGAAGGCCTGAGGCTTTTGTTCCGCGAAAACGTTTAAAACGGTACAAACCGGTGAATTTTTGCCGCTTTGTACCGTTTAAACGTTTTATCTGGAACCAAAATGATATTTTTTAGACCTGTCCCTTTCATAGCGAGGAGCAAGTTAGCAAATAATGCGGATTTCTACAAATTCCGTCAATCAAGGTAGAACCAGTTGAAATCGACACGGCCGTCCTTATGTGTGAGACGAATCGTGTGTTTACCCTTCTCGAGGTACAAGCCATCTATCCACTTGCATTTCCACTCGGAAGTCTTGTCGAAAGTGACAAATTGTTCTTTTCCTCCATCTACAGAAACAGCCATCACTCCCCCAAGGAGAGTTGATATGTAGCGAGCTCCGAGCGAGTAGGTCCCGGTTTTTTCAACCTCAATCTGATACTCAACCCACGCATCCTGCTGATAGCAAAGAATCATAAGTTCACCGGCAGAATCGGTACACGGACGCACTTTGAACACATCCTTCCATCCGGTCTGCACTCCACACATATTGTGGGCGACATAATGCTCTGCCGGAATGACTTCGTGCCTCCCATACCAACAGTTTTTATCAAATGAAGAAAAGTTCACATACACCCTTCCCAACTCAGTAAGTTCGGGAGAGGAAACATCACTATTCAACAATGATATGGCTCCCCAATTACCCGTTGCACGATGCATGAACCATGAATATCCGTCCACATTGCTGTCCGTCTCAAGCATGTTGAGAACATCGGACATGAACGAAATCTGCTCGGGGACACTGTTTGTGATGCTACTGTTCGCATGACAAAACTCGGTCATAAACACCGGTTTGCCGTACTTGTCGAACTTGCGTATCATCGCTCGCATTCCGCTCACGTTCGGCATATAGCAGTGAAGAGCAATCGCATCGAAGGCATCGTTCCCTATTCCGTCGCAGGCAACAAACTCGTCAAGCCAGACCTCGGGGTCGTGATAGCCCGAGAGTGTGCCGTAATTCAATGCCGGAGACATCAATTTCATTCCGATTTCCTTGGAAAACGCCCTCAACTCCGGCCAAGTCTTGGCAGCCACAGACGGCACCATATTGGCCTGGTCAACAAGGTTCGGCTCGTTGTAACCCAGAATATATCCCGTGGAAGGATAATCATTCTTGAGGCGACTGATATTTTCCTTGTTCAGTCCGGCATTCCAAACCATCGGATAAAACTCCATCCCCGCCCCGTAAATGGCTGAAGCATCCGCGGGATAGTTGTGGGACCAATTATAGTCCCAACTGACTCCCGGAGCGAGCAAGCGGGCATCTGAAGAAATCTGAAAATTGCCGCAGACTCCCCTCTTGGCACTGCGCGCCTGCTTTGTCCTGACTCGGAAGACATTAAAGTCTTCCTCGTGCGCCATTGAAGGCTCACTTTGACAAGACACTACAACAGGCGCGGCAGTGATAAGGGATAGCAACAGAATGATTATTCTGCTCATTCTTTTTCAACTATTTTTTGTACCAGAAAATGGCGTCAACATCCAGAGTAGTAGGGTAACCATTAGTTCCCTGAGTCCACTGGAGCACGTTTACAGCAGTTGATGCATCATATTTTTCTCCCGCCATAAATGCTGAAACAGGAATTTCGATTTCGTGCCATTCGCCATCTCTTTTGAAACCGTAAGCAGCTTTCTCGTCCCCAATGGTAATAGTAGCGTCAAGCATTCCGAGGCTGTACTCGCCTGCAGCAGTTCCTTTCATTGCAATATGGAGAGTGTAGTCGGCTGTAATTCCCTTAAGAATTTCACGGCGCTTTGCGGACTCAGCCTTCTCCTCATCGGTAAGACCTTCTGCAAGACGGAACGCATAACCGAACCAGCCACTGGCTGTCTTAACTGAGAACCAGTCAGCAACAACTCCGAAGAAGTTAGGACCAGAAGGGGTACCAGCCGCTCCGCCATTCCACCAGTCAAAGAAGAGAGTTCCGGTATCCGGTTCTCCATACACACCGTCAGCAGGCATAAAGTACTTGATCTTCTTCTCGATTTTCTTTATGGTAGTCTCATCCATAGAAATGATGATGTAGTCCGAGCCTTGGAGACAAGGATAAACCTTGCTCGGTTTTGAAGTTACAAAACCTTTTTTCGAGAATCCGAAAGAAGGCTCATATACTACAGCCAGATATTCGGTGTCGGCATTGAGCCCCTCGAAAACCTCAGCAGCATTGCCCTTGAGCTTCTTTGCTGTTTCAGGAACGGCTTCTTTGTAGGCAGACTCCTCAACGACCCAAAGGCTGTACTCTGCAGCAGCATCGTTTACCTCAACGCTGACCTTTACTGAATTTTCCGTAACCTCGGAAGTCTTTACGATGCAGTCGAAAGCATCACCCTTGACTTCTGACTTCTTGCATGATGCAAGAGAAAGAATAGTTGCCGCACAAAGCAGCAAGCTTGAAATCTTTTTCATAAAACGTCTATTTAAGTGGTTTATAATTAATTTATTGTCATCCGTATTCTAATACCCCGGATTCTGCTCCAGACCCGCAATGCGGACTTCCTCTTGAGGAATAGGCATAAGATAGTGGCAATCCTTGAATTCGTTCATATCATCTCCGTCAAGGAGTTCGAACCTGCTTGCATCGATTCCGCTGATGAAAGGATATTCCGCTTTAAGTGAACTCCAATTCGCAATTTTAAACTTCTCGCGATAGGCATTCATTGTCTCTTTGGCAATCCCCCAGCGGCAGAGGTCAAACCAACGGTGGCCTTCCATTGCCAACTCTACCCTGCGCTCGTGCCTTAGAGACTCACGTGTCGCCTCTACTTCAGGGAGTGAAGCACTTGCGCGATGGCGCACTTTATTGATATATGTTTTTGCCAAATCAAGTTCTTTCCCACTTTCTATCGCAGCTTCGGCATACATAAGAAGCACATCTGCATAGCGGATTTCTTTCCAATTCAAGCCGGCACGAGATGGATGTCCGAGCTCCGGGAAGTCGAAACGCAAGCCCTTCGCAACAGCCTCTGCCGATGCAGGATACTGCTCCTGCTGATATTTTCTGTTGTAAAAATAGTTTGCATATTGAACCTCGGCCGTTTCGTTCTCAACCTCGGAAGGAAGTTGCTGGAGAATGGTCCAGTCACGACGCGGGTCACCGGCCTCATATTCTGCATACAAATCCCAAGTCGGGCGGTCATATCCCCAGCCGGAAACACCTCCGACCTTAGCGGAACGCGGGCGCATCATTATGGTAGAGAATGTCCCTCTTGTAAAACCGAATCCCCCGTAATCGGAGTACATATCCTCAACATAGTTGATTTCAAAAACCGACTCTATGTTCCATTCATTTTCCGGAAGGAATTGGGAGAAATAATCTGGCGCAAGATCATATTTCCCGGAACCGATGATTGACTTTCCCCATTTGAGTACCTCGTCGTAGTTCTTTCTGTAGAGATTCACTTTCATCAGAAGAGCATCGGCTGCACCCTTTGTCGCACGGCCAAGTTCTGTTGCGGCATATTCGTCACATTTCGGAAGTACAGCCTCAGCGCTTTCAAGGTCAGAAATTATGAGTCCATAAATTTTCTCTGCACTCTCGCGCTGTTTTTTCCAGTCACGAGAATCCAAAATCGGCTCAGTAGTGTAAGGGACTCCGCCGAAAAGACGAACAAGGCGGAAATAATAAAATGCACGCATAAATCTGGCCTCGGCAATGAAACGGCTACGGTCAGTTTCCGTCATATCTTCCGGAAGCGTCATTTCACGAATGGAGGCTATCGCCTGATTGCAGCGGCCGATGCCGATGAACTGCGCATTGTAAAAAGCCTCAAGAAGTCCATTGCTCGGAACCACCTGGAATTTGCAGATGTCGAATGCAGCCGGCATATCCTTGAGATACTCTCCTCCCTTGATTGCGTCGTCCGAAGCGATGTCCCCGATGAGCCATTCGTTGCAGTAGGTTCCTCCGAGATTCCATGTCATTGGAACGTAACATCCGTTCACGGCCTGCTCCGCAGCACTTCTGGTGACGAAGAAGTCGCCGAGCTTGGATTCGTTAGGCTGTTCTTCCCGTAGCCATTTGTTGCAGGAAGTCAGGCAGAGACCGAGAGTCAAAGCATATATCAAATATCTGAGTTTCATTATTGTTGTGGTTTAGAAGTTCAGTGATGTTCCGAAAAGAATTGTACGTGACTGTGGGTAGTTTCCCCAATCTACACCTCCGCTGACCTCAGGGTCATATCCGCTGTACTTTGTGAATGTAAGCAGATTGTTGGCGGAAACATAAAACCTCCAAGACGATACGTGGAATTTCCTCGTGAGATTGTTCGGAATGGTGTAACCCAACTGGATATTCTTCAAACGCAGATAGGATCCGCTCTCGACGAAACGTGAATTCGCGTCATAGTTTCTGGAAGAGCCTGAAGGATTCGGAATTATGCCATCGGTGGATGTCGGAGTCCAGACATTACGCATAGCTGTACTCAGCGTAGATTGCCTTCCATCTCCCTCAGTCTGACGACGAAGTGCGTTGTAAATCTTATTGCCATAAACTCCCTGAAGGAACATCGAAAAGTCGAATCCTTTCCAATTCATCGTAAGATTGAGACCATAGGAGAGCCACGGGAAAGGATTTCCGATGTTCACCATGTCGTTGGTGTCTATGAGCCCGTCGCCATTCTGATCCTTATAGCGGGCGTCTCCCGCGTGTTCTGTGATGTTGGAAGTACCGAACTGATGCTCCTTGACTTCCTCATCGGACTGATATATTCCTTCATATTCCCAGCCCCATAGACAGAAGAGAGGAAGTCCCTCATCGCACATTGTAAAGCCTCCCTGGATTCTCTCGCCACCATTCAGATGGGTGAGACGGTTCTTAACGAGAGAGAGGTTGCCATTTATGTCGTAGCGAAAATCTCCAACGGCATTGGCGTGACCAAAAGTAAGTTCTATACCTTTGTTGCTTACAGTGCCGACATTCATAGTGCTTGAGTAAAGGTTTCCGACCGTAGCAGGCGCCTTTACGTTAAGGAGCATATCGTAGGTGTTTCGGATGTATGCGTCGATATTTCCGTAGAGTTTGCTGTTCCAAAAACCAAAATCGACTCCAAGGTTAATCTGTTCGGTATATTCCCATTTACCTCCTGTGTTTACATAGGTTGTCACTGCCGCTCCGGGAACATATGCCGTGGACCAATTCGCGGTGGTGTTGCCAAAAGGATAGCTGACAAAGGTCAATCCCTGCATAATGGACTGCGTGAATGCCCCGTCACTGATTTTGTCGTTTCCAATCTGTCCCCAGCTGAGACGCAGTTTGAGATTGTCCAGAACTTCCTTACTATTCTCCATAAAATGCTCCTGAGAAACTCTCCACGCTAAAGCGACAGATGGAAAATATCCCCAAGTATTGTTCGGGAACTTTGAAGAACCGTCCGCACGGAAATTTGCAGTGACGAGATAACGATTGTCGTAGCTGTAGAAGAAACGGCCCAAGAAAGACAGTCTCCTTGTCCTCGCAACTGCATCGCTGGAGTTTTTGTCCTCCGTTGTATTGGAGACATACCATCTGTTCGGGTCGGTCACAAGAAGAGTGGAGCCGTTGCCTGAGAGTGAATAGTAGTTGTACTCCTCTGTAGTCTGACCGACCATAAACGAGACGTCGTGCTTGCCGGCGAACTTCTTGGCAAAAGTGAGAGTGTTTTCATAAAACATCTCGGTGCTACGTCCCATTGCCGCAGAAACTGAATTCTTGACATTGGTGTCATAGTCGGAGAAATGGTACTTCTCACGATAGCTGCGGTTTTGCCAACTATAGAGATTCATACTTATGCTTGACTTGAAAGTTAGCCACTCCCAAGGTTTGATTTCGAGGTAGCCATTGGCAAGAAGGCGTTCGTCAGTATTGTTCGGGTGCGAAGTCTCAAGCTGAGTGAACGGATTGTACACGTTGGTGTAGTTTGTTGATGCTGCAATCTTTCCGCTGATATCCTCTCCCGATTTGGAAAGCGTTCCCGCAGGATAGTGAGTAGGGTCCCACGGAGCCATTGAAATCGCTTGGAAAAGCACACCGTTGTATTGGGCGTTATTGCCAAGTGAACGGGATTTCGAAGTAATGTAGGAAAGATTGGTTCCGAGCTTTAGCCACTTTGTGATTTCGTAAGAAGCGTTGGCTCTGAGAGTGAGACGGTTATAGAACGATTCCTTTATTGTTCCGTCTTGAGCAAAATAGCCTGCCGAGAGGGAATATTTGATTTTGTCTGTCCCTCCGTCAACGGATATGTGATAGTTCTGTATAGCCGCATTCTTGTGTTGAACCTCAGCCTGCCAATCAGTTTCCTGCGTCTCATAACTGAAGGTTTCCGGAGTGGCGTAATAATCACGTCCCAAACGGTAGGTGCCGAGCCAATTGGTGAAACCTCTTTTGAGTTCCTTTCGTTCCGCATCGGAATTACCGATTTTCACCATAGTTTCGACATATTCGTCCCTCTTCATCAAATCAAGAGTGCGCCATATATTTTGGACACCGCCGTAACAATCGAAGGAAACTTTGACCTTGCCTTCCGCACCGCTCTTGGTGGTGATGATTATGACTCCGTTCGCTCCACGGGAACCATAAATAGCCGAAGAAGACGCATCTTTAAGTATTTCCATTGAGGCGACATCGGCCGAGTTGAGAAATGAGATATCCTCAGTAATGACTCCATCCACCACATAGATTGGAGATGAGTTGTTCACTGTACCGACTCCACGGATTCGTACCTGCGCCGCCTGTCCCGGCTGTCCGGACTGGGCATTGACCGTCACTCCCGCAACACGTCCTTGCATCGCTTGGTCAACAGTCGCAACCGGAGCCACCTTGAGTTCATCAGCAGTGACAGAAGAAACAGCTCCAGTCACATCGCTTCGTTTGGTGGTTCCGTAACCGATTGCAACGACAGCATCAAGAGAGATTGCATCTGTCTCAAGCGAAACATTTTGAACACCGTCTTCCGTGACCTTGATTGTCTTTGAGATGTAGCCGAGACAAGAGTATTCGAGAGTCGTTCCCGGAGCAACGTTTAT
>OCHN01002147.1_pt1 | contig 13510 bp, 15 predicted proteins | sample 1538911 | NCBI WGS metagenome assembly OCHN01 (sample SAMN04571736, study PRJEB22368) | human gut metagenome | biome: human gut; material: stool | host: Homo sapiens | place: Luxembourg | collected 2013-01-11 | reverse complement strand
TACTTGAAAAAAGACTACAAAAGTATTGATGATTTGGATGATAAAACCAGACAGGAGCTGCTGGCTAATGATGAGTTTTTTAAAACAGTAAACAGCAAACCTTTAGACACACAGCAAAAAATAGCCTGTGTTTTAGATTCCAAAAATGTTCAAATCATTGCAGGAGCAGGAACAGGAAAAACATTTACTTTAATTGCAAAAATAAAATATCTGATAGCTAAAAAGCATGTCAGACCTGAAGATATTTTGTGTCTGTCATTTTCAAATACTTCTGTCAGGGATTTAAAAGGAAAGCTTCCGGAAAATGTTGAGGTAAGGACATTTCACAGTCTGGGAAGATCAGTCATTAAGCAGCACCATAAAGTGTCAGTTATTGAAAACAATGAAATATTGGCTATAATAAATGATTATCTGGCCAATGCAAATACTGATACATTAAAAGATATTCTTGAATTTTGCGATTCATATTTTTTAAACATTGAAAGCTACATCATTAGAAGAAATGACAGAAAAGAGTTATTGAATGAATTGAAAGAAGCATTTACAAAAGTGGCATTTAAACCCCTGCTTGCAGATTTTATAAATTTATTTAAGGGCAACAATTTTACAAAAGATTATTTCAGCTATTTCAGAAGCAGTAACGATGACAAGGACCATGACATCTTCCTAAAAATCGCTGAAGATTTCTACAGTTACTATCAGGAATACTTGGATATGCACCAGCAGATTGATTTTAATGACATGATAAATGAATCAAGCAAGCTGATTAAAAAATACGGGCTGAAAAAACATTACAGATACATACTGGTTGATGAATATCAGGATACCACATATACCAATTATAATCTGATTAAAAGCCTGCAGGATAAAACAGATGCACATCTGACAGTTGTAGGTGATGACTGGCAGTCAATATACGGATTTAGAGGAACAAACATTGAATTTTTCTCACATTTTGAAGAGTATTTTGAAAATCCTCAAAGAATATTCATTGAAAAAACATACAGGAACCCTCAGGAGCTGATTGACATAGCAGGCAGTTTCATTATGAAAAACCCTAAACAAATTAGGAAATCTCTTAAGTCTCCTAAAAATCTGAAAAAACCTGTTAAAATAATCTATCCTCAAAAAAATCCTATAGAAAAAAGAGAAATGATTTATAATCTTATAAAAGATCTCTCTGAAAAATCCGATGATGTATTAATCTTAGGCAGAACAAACAACAACATCAACCAGTTTATAAAACACAGAAATCTGGTTAAAAAAGGCAATCTGAAAAAAGATAAATTCTTACGAATTTTAGACAAAACAGATAAATCAATGAATAATGTTTACTACAGAACCCTGCATTCATCTAAAGGTCTGGAAGCAGATAATGTGATTATAATCAATATGGTTGATGACTATTTAGGTTTTCCATCAAAATTAAAAACCCACAGTGTTTTGAATTATGTAAATACCAGAAGTTATGATTACAAATATTCGGAAGAACGCAGATTATTCTATGTAGGTTTAACCCGCTCTAAAAATAATGTTTACTTAATAAGTGATAAAAATAACCCTTCAGAATTCATTGAAGAGCTGATGGATGACAGCTTGGAAAATTTAGAAATAATTGAGTATAACTGATTCTGTTTTAAAAACAACGAAAGGTATTGAAAAGCCACATAACAAACCTGTAACAAATCTTAAAGTGTTATTGCTTGTTCTTAAACCGTAATACTGTGTAGTTCCGTCAATAATTAATGGAATAAATCCTAAAACAAAAATTAAATTAGGTTGGGTTAAACTAGCTAAAACAAACCCTGCAGCCGCACCTATAACAATTCCTGTACATCTGCTGCAAACCGGAAACTGCTTTTCTTTGTAGAAAAATGACCTTTCAGGTTTCTGATGGCATAAATATTTGCAGATATTCATTATGTGGTCATAAATCAAAATATCAATCCTATAATATACAATATAATTACAATAACTACAATTAAACCACAGCATCCCCAGCAGTCACTGTCACTTGAGCTGCTGCTGTTTGTTTTGGATGCTGATGATGCATATGTTGAAGATGAATTTGGATTTGATCCGCAGTAGGGACAAATTCTTAAATTGCTGTCTATCATATTATTGCAGCTGAGGCACCGTGTTTTTGGAATATCTTCTGAAATTACAGTAGCTTTTTTAACTTCTGAATCAACTAATTTAAAACCGCATTTTCTGCAAAATTTTTCATTATCTGATAATACTTCAGCTCCACAGTTAGGACAATTCATTTTAAAAACCTCATTGTATTTAAATTATGTTTATCTTAGGTAATAAACTTTAAGGATTACAAACCTGACATGGAATCCTTCCATCTGCTACAGCAGCATCTCTGGAATTATAAGTAATCTTGTTTTTAGGATTTATCTTTTGAGCCCATTCACAGTCAGGCAAATGAAACTTGTCAGACTTTTGAGAACAGACATAAGTAACATTGACACTTGCAGGAGCAGGATTTACATCTTCAGCAACATCATCACTCTCAGCAGTATTATTTACAGCAGCAGGTGAATCATCACTTCCACCACCTAAAAGCAGACCTGCACCTAATGCAGCAATAGCTACAATAGCTATTATACCAATAATCAAAATAGGATTGAAACCACCTTTCTTATCACTGGCTATTTTAGGACTTTTTGGAACATCTTCATTACTTTTTAAGGGAGTTCTGCATTTGGGGCAGAACTTTGCCTTATCTGAAACTTCACTATTACATTCACGACATTGAACCATTGGCTAACCTCACCTAAATTTTACAAAAACAGGTAAATATTGTTAATTAATGATTAATTTATATAAAGATAATAATAAAGTTGTTTAATTGATTTTAGAAAAAATAATTATGGGATGAATAATCCGCAGTGAGGGCAAATCATATCATCTTCATCTACATGGTGTCCGCAAAAAGGACAGTGCTTGTGTTCTTTTTCATCATGATCTTCAGACATTTAAATACACCTGCAATAATAAATATGTTTTTTTAGCTATTAAGAATTTTCTCGTTAGTTACAGATTATTTTAACATTTCATCTTAAATTACCTTTTAAAATATTATTTCTCAATTTTAATGCAATGACATTACTCGAATTTAACTTTAAAGCTTTATTGACACATTCTATGCCTTCACCATATTTATGTGCCCTCAGTAAAATCATAGCTTTTGTTGCATAAATGGAATCATCATCGGGACTGATTTTCAAACCTTCATCAATAACAGCCAATGCTTCTTCAAAGTTGTTTAAAATCATTAAAATCTTTGTTTTAAGTGAGTAAACGTTTGAATCAAAAACATGGGCTGAAGTGATTTTCAGATAATCATCACATGCTCCTAAAGCTTTTTTATAATTTTTAAGTGCAAAATAAGCTTCTGCCTTAAAATATATTGCATTTTTATCTTTGGGATCTAATTCCAGTCCTTTATCAAATGAGTTAATTGCTTCTATAAACTGACCATATCTGTTAATTAATAAAAAACCTCTTTTTATCCATGTTTTTGACTGTTTCGGATTAATCTGCAAAGACAAATCAAAGCAGTGCAGAGCTTCCCTATTTTTATTTAACCTTCTAAAGATTTCCCCTTTAGTTGCCCAGGATTCATAATTTGATGAATCAATGTCCAATGACTTGGAGATATATATCAAAGCTTCATCTAACCTGTTCAAATCCATTAAAGCCAGTGCTTTAAGACCTAAAACAATGCTGTTTTTTGAATCAGCTTCCAGATGTTTATTAAAACATTCAAGTGCATTATCATATTCCTTCTGATTGACAAATGAAATTCCTTTTTCAATATATTCAGTGCCCAATCCAAACACCTCACATATTTTAGCTGATTAATAATTTAAATAAAGTAATTAATACATTTTTATAAAAAAGTTTTCATGATGATGAAGTATTTATTTCATTTAAAACTATTTATTTATGCTTTAATTATTGTTTTAATAAAAAACTGATGGTTATATAAATATTAAAGACCAATGAATTAGTATGAAAAAAAATAAGATATATCGCGGATACCATCATGAGGATTTAACACTGAAATTTCTAAAAGAAAACACCACAAAGTATATTGCAAAAATTACAGGTGCAGAGTTTTGTGATGAAATAAATATTGAGCTAATAAACCTGAAACCAAAAGTTCTCAGAATAGATTACGGCATAAAGAAAAAGGATAAAATAATTCTTTATGAATTTTTATCTACTAAATCCAATATTGCAAATATTTTAAGAAGAATCTTTCTATATGTAGCCAGAATCGGATATGATTATCAGTTAAAGGTAAAAATAAATCTTGTAGTGACTCCTGAAATCGATAAAAATCAGGTAGTTCTTGAATACTCTCCTGGGCAGTTTTTTAGACCTGAAGTAATATCATTTAAAGACTATGACGGAGACAAATTATTAAGTAATATAACTTATAAAGTTAAAAATAACATAAAACTAACCTGCAATGAGTTTCTTGCATTAGGGATATTGCCGTTAATGAAAACCAAACACGAAGCCGGAGTGCAAGTAGTAAAAACTCTGGAACTTGCTAGAAAAATAACTGATATTGATGATGAATTAAAAGATTCTGTACTTGGTATACTGATAGTACTTGCAGATAAATTCATTGAAAATCAGGATTTGAAAAATAAAGTAATAGATGTGATAAAAATGGAAATAACAATACTTCACGACTATGTAACATCACATGAAAAAGAATGGTTAGAACAAGGAAAAATAGAAGGAAAAATAGAAGGGAAACTAGAGGGAAAAGAAGAAGAAAAACTAAAAATAGCAAAAAACATGCACAAAGAAAACTATTCAGTTAAGGAAATTGCCAAAATAACAAAACTTGACTGCAAAACAATAGAAAAACTAAAATAGAGGAAAACAAAACCTCTATTTTAATAAACCCCTTTTATAACAATATAAAACAGAACCTTTTTAACCCCAGTCTTCGCGTCTTCAGTCATAAGATTTTAAATGAACATCTTTCGGATATAATAAATCAATACTTTCATATTCATTTCCATCAACTGATATATTGGCTGACTTTTCAGATATTTTTTCTTTAATATTATATTCACGGTCATTATCCAAATAAGTAAAATAACCGCAGAAACATTTTAATGCATTATTTTCGTCTGGAAATAACACCGAACCGCATTTCGGACAAAATTCCATAATTCAGCCCCCATTAAGATAAATATTTACAGCATTTTTAACCTGCTTATTTTTCTTTTTATCAAAGCCGTCAGCTTCATAAAAAGTGACATTCTGGCCTGTTTTTGCTAATGTGATGTTATGTTTAAACTCATTCATGCTGAAATACAGATTGTCAGGATATTCATCGCATCTGATAAAGCCCGCTTTTTTATTGGGCAGTACTGAAACAATAACTCCTTTTTTTAATTCCTGATTTTTATAGAGATATTCTTCCCACAGATGATGCAGATGCTTTTCAATAGTAAAATAATCCTCATTGTCCAAATCAAAACCAGCCTTTTCAATTTTATATTCCAGATTTTCATCAATATTCCAGTTATGTCTCTTTCTGATTGTATAAACCAGGTATGCATGAATATCTGCTTCCTTCTGTTTATTTTTCTTATTTAAAATATCTTCAATCAGTGAATATAAATTGACTTTTTTATCAGTGTCGCCTTTGTCAAGTGCTGCAGATGAGGCATACTTTAAGGCATTGTCCCAATCATTTTTAAAGAAATAATTTTCAGCCATCAGATTATCTATAAACCAGTCATTTTTAAACTGTTTAATGTCATTCAGATAGTCTACAGACTGGTCATATTCACCTAACTGATTAAATGATTTAGCTATTCTCCATTTAAACCAGACATCATTATCATATGTAAATTCGCTTAAATTAAGCAGTGCTTCAGTTGACAGGCTTATGCATTCATCATACTGGCCGGTATCCAGCAGTGCTTTTGTTGTTAATTTATACCATGTTTCTTTTTTAGAGGAATAATTTCCTGAAATATCTCCATTTAATAATTCAGGATTAAGTTTAGATGACCATTCCAAAACAGCTTCAGGATCTTCAAGGGTTTTCATTATTTTAAGCACTGCTAATGTATACGGACACATTGCATCTTTTTTGGAGTGATTTGACTGTTTAACTAATTGGGTAATCAGTTTGCCTGCATCTAAAAGTTTATTCTGATTAACTGGATTTTGAACATAACATCTGTATAATGTTAATGCATAAAATTTTTTATCCCATCTGCTGAAATCTTTCTGATGATTACTATAGATTTTAGAGTAAATTTCATCAGCTGCTTTAAAGTCTTTTTTCTGATATGCTTTTTTTGCATTGTTCAATTCTTTTATAACCATAATTAACAACCTATTATACTTAAACCTGAAAGAGATTTCTCCTCTTTTTGTCTGAATCCTTCATTTTCGATTTTTTCTTTAATTTCATCTTCTGTGTAGAGTTTAGCTTCAACATTTTTATCACTTATCAGATTGTTTTTAATCCAGAACTCATAATCTTCTCTGGTTATGTCTTCATTCATGATTTTAAGAATCTGTTTTGGTGTTTTTCCCTTGTTTAAGAAATTCTGGAAAATTTCACATCCCACTTCAACATAAAGTTCATGATAGATGTCTGCAAAGTCTTTAAATTTCTCATTGCCTTTTTTGCCTTCAAGATACCATCTGTAAATTTCATCAATTCTGATTCTGGCTTTTTTAGCTGCCTGTCTTGTAGTTCTGTTTTTTGCAATTTCACCAATAACACTGTTCATCTGTTTATCAAGGATTCTGCTTTCAATTTCTTTTAAATTGTCTTTAAGTTCTTCATCTGTTAAGTTAGAATTTTTTAAAGCTTTACTGACAGTTTTTCCCCTGATAATCTGTGTGATATAACAGCTTATTTTAAAATTCAGGTAGTCATTGTAAAATTTAGTGAAGCGTTCATCTCCGTTTTTGCCTGAATTATATGCACTCTTCAGTTCTGATTTTTCAATTCCTGAAGTTTTAAGTGCTTTTTTCAAGTTTTTATTTTTAATTTCCTTTAAAAAAACTTCCAGGTGTTTTGAAAGATAAACTGATTCATATTCTTCATATACTTCCCTGTAGATTCTATCGTTTTGTGATCCCAAATCCAGAATTTTATTTAATTCATGTAGTGTTATATCTGAGCTTTCAGCTATTTTGTCTTTGGATTTTCCATCTTTAATTGCATCAATTATTAATTTAGCGGTAATTTTCTTGTTGTTTTCTTTGAAATCTATAAATAAGCCGCTTTCATTCCAGTTGCACCATCTTTTAACTTCATTTAAGTCAGTGTTTATTTTTTTGCAGGCTTCAGTTTTTGTTTTGCCTTCACTTCTCAGTTTCAGATACCTGTCCATCAGTACACGGGTTACATTGATGTAAAAGTTCAGACAGAATTCATCCTCATCCTTTTTAAGCAGGCACTGCTTTTTGCCTGCGGCATACCATCTGTTATAGTCGTCTTCAGATATGCCTGATCTTTTAAGAGCTTTATCAAAACTCATTGTTTTTAGAGATTTTATAAGCCTGTCTACACGATTTTCATAGTATTCTGTTTTATATTCGTTTTCAAAATCCTTATCTTTAAGCAGTTCTTCAAAATCGGTGATTTCAGCTATTTCAAGTGCTTCTTCTTTTGATTTGCCTTCCTTCAGGTTGTTTAAAAAGATGTTCATTCTGATTTCATTAAGACTATTTTTAAAGAATGCTGATTCCATATCAAATGAATCCATCCAGAAGCTGATAATTTCATCATTTATCTGCAGTTCAGCTTTAATATCATCATTTAAATACTGTTTTCTTTTTAAGGTTAAGTACTGCTCCATCAGAAGCTTATTATATGTTATGAATTCTGAGTTGTGCTCTCCTTTTATAAAACTGTCTTTGTTTTTGCCATACCAGTCGTTTATCTGGGATTTATTTATCTGTGTATTTTCAAGAATTTCATCAATAGGGATTTTCATTGCAATCTGGTTTAGAAAATCCTTGAATATCTGATTTTCAACAATTTTATAAAACTCCACAAAGGGGCGGATGCCTTTTTGACCGCATTTATAATATTTTGACTGTTTAATCTGTTTTGATGTGTATTTGCCATTTAGAAATTCAGTTAAAGTCTTTTCCATATCATAGCACTCATATGTAAATTCAATAAGCTTTTCATATTCTGCTTCATTTAGACTGTAGTGTCTGTTTGTTTTTTTAAGAAGCTTTTTGGTTGTAAGTTCAATAAGCAGCTGACTGGTATACATGCTGGAATGGATCTGGTTAACTTCTTCTTTAGTAAAATGACTGATGTTTAAATTGTTTTTCAGATTGATGATTTCATTTTGATATTCAAGTTCATTGTTGCAGCTTATGCAAAAATTGGAGTTTTTGGAATCATTGGTTCTGCCGCATATTATGCAGCGGCTGAAATTTCTGTTATCTGATGGTTCTGGTGTGGATTTTATTGTTTTTGAGTTAAGATTGTAAATCGGTGTGTATTCAGGTTTTCCTGGATAATAGTAATTTTCATTGCACAGCTGGAAGTATTTCCATGCAATGTCAAAAAGGCTTCTGTGGAGCTGGAATGGTATTTTATTGTCGGATTTCAGAAAATCTTTAATTGACTTGTGGGTGATTGCATTTCTCATCTGATATGCTTCAAGTAACATACATTTAAAATTATAGTCAATAATTTTTAATTCATATAATTTATCGACTCTTTTAGAAAATCCAACATATGGATCATCAATTACATTATTGTTTCTTTGGAGTATATCATTTACCACCTTTTCCAAAAAAGGAGTAACATATGATTCTGTTATTTTTGGATTTTTTACGGCTTCCCTTTCAAATTCACTAAGAAGAGTGTACATGTCACTGTCAAAATCTTTTAAAAATTCAAAATTCTTCATAATTTTCACCTAGTTTGTATATCTTTTAATCAAGATAAACACAAGTAAATATTATTCTGTTGGAGTTGATATATAAATGTTGCTATAATGTATACAAAAAGTTAGTTAAAAAAATGGGACGATTAATTAGGAAATTCTCTAAAGCTTAAAAATATTACTTCCAGATACAGCTGCTGTCCAAAAGGGAATATATTTTTTCTTTAATAATATCATCATCTCTGGCATCTTTAAAATCATAAAATTCAGTATAGCCTGCACCATGACCGCATGCAGGAGCTTCTGTTGTATAATACCCGTATTCCACATTCAAATCCTTGTCAAGATAGATTCCATATCCTCCAACCATGAATTTATATTTGTCATAGTAATCATCTTTTAAATCATCTATGGATTCATCGGCATCAAACATGAAATAAGGTTCATCACAGTATTCATCATCATATCCGTAAAATCCGATTTCTAAAAATATTTTATCATGACTGTTTAGGGCCTCTTTAATGGAATCCAAATCCCTGTTAACTGTTCTTACAGGAACATCATTACTGAATGCAACAAATTCATACAAGTCTGAATCATTTATCTTTTCGGCAAGTATTTCAAAATCAATTTCTCTTTTCATAGTATCACCTAACCAGAAACAAAAAAGCTGTAGATATATGCAATTATGAAAAAAACTGCAATCAGAATACAGCAGGTAGAAGTATTATCCTGTTTTTTGCGTTTTGTTGTTTTAGAAGAGCTGTGTGAAACCCCCGTGGCAGGATGATAATTAAAATTGGGATGGCCGCAGTAAGGACAATACTTATCCTTGCTGAAATCCAGAGTTCTTCCACACCTTTCACAACAGTTTGACATAAACGCTTTTTGAATTGAATTCATTTTAAAAACTCCTTATTGCATAGCTTTACCTAAAATACATAAAATCAGAAAAACAACAAACATCAGCATACAGCATCTGTTCCATTCCTTATCTTCCTGTTCTTTGGATTTGGGAGGTTTGACATTTCTTAACGGAGGCATATAATTGTCATTGGGACATCCGCAAACAGGACAGTATCTGTCTCTGCCGTCATTTAAATATGCACCGCATGCCCAGCAGCAGTTACCTTCTATTCTATCTCTCTGATCTCTGTTCATTTTATGACCTTTTCATACTTAAAATAGGATTTAAATGCTCTGGAACATCGAAATTAACATTTAAATAAGTAAGATATGTTTCACTTTTCCATCTGGTATATACAACTTTAAATTTTGATAATTGCTCATCATATATTCTGCGTCTCTTAGCACTTTTTTTCCAAACTATATCACCCTGCTGGTCAAATAATTTCTTTAATTTCATTCTAATTTCATTCATTTGTTTGTATGACTTAATATTCTGCAAATTAAAGTTGGGATTATAAACAGCACTTGTAAAATTGTTTAATAAATAATTGATTTCCTGTTCTCTGTTGTAATAAGCAGTTCCCTGTTTTTTTAATTGTTTTTTAGGATTAATATTGCCTGGTTTTCTTCGCTTTCCCATAAAAACACCCGTTATCTAATTTTTAATATATATCGTCTCTTTTTTATCTGGATAATATGTTAGTACTCTGTTAAGAACATCTAATGCTTCACCAGTCCTGTCAAAAACTGCAAGAGCACATGATTTTTAGCTAAAACTTTATTACCAATTTTAAGAGCCTTTTTTGAGTTTATCTTCAGTTAGTAGTATAACTGCTTTTACTAACTTTCTTTAGACATATATTATGATGTGTTTAAAATAGTATATAATTGTTTTTATTAGGATTATAAAATTTTAAAGATTTTTTTAAATTCAAATTCCTTTTTTTTGTTTATGAATTCCATTATATTAACAAACCTAAAAAAAATATTCATAATTATGTGGAGAAATAATAATATAACTTTCAAACTTGAAATAATCAAACATTTAAATTAGTTTACTTTGATAATCCATATTTTTATTTAAATTATTGTCTTTTTCTAAAATAACAATTTCTTCGCAAAATTCATCAATATCAGACACTTTTGTTCCATTATTACTTTTTAATATAGAAATATTTCCACTATAATCTCCATCAGACATATCTTCTGGAAGATAAACATATAAATCTCTATGATTTACTTTTTTAAAATCGATAGTAGCATTAACAGTATGCATTGTTCCGCTTTTTTCCCCGCACTGTAGAACAAAAACTATGTCCGAAAATGCAGCTACAATCTTATCTCTTTCAACATAGCTTCTTTTAAATACCTTTTTATCAGGTTCATACTCGGAAACTAAACATCCACCCTGTTCAATAATTGATTTTGCTAATTTTTTATTACTACTGGGACTTATAACATTTAATCCACATGGTAAAAAAGCAATTGTGATTTTATTTTCATTAACTGTAGTTTCATGAGCTATTTTATCACAACCTAATGCCAAACCACTAACAACCACCCTTTTAGAAACATCTAAAATTCTTTTAACTAATTTTTTTTCAAAAATTTCAGTATTATTTGATGGTTTTCTTGTTCCAATAATTGCAATATTAGATTTAGACAAAGCATCCATACTGCCTTTTACATATAGATAAAGAGGTTTTTGATTTTCCATGTCAAATAATTTTTTAGGATATTCTTTATCAAAAACTGTAATAACATTTATTTCAGAATCATTTACTACAGAATCATATATCTTTTCAGCTTCATTTTTTGCTTTAATTAATTTATCTTCACTAATTTTATTACTCTTATGAAGCTTATTAAATAAATCATCCATGTCCTTAGAATTAATTAACATATCCCAGTACTTTGTATATATTGTTACTTTCCCAACTCGATTTATTTTATTTAAAAAGAGTAATTCTTTATATTTTATCATGTTATCCCTCTTAAATATCTTCACATAAAACAACTTTTCCATTATGATATTTTAAATGTCTACAATCAATTGTTTTTGCAATTGCAAGACATATTATATTTTTCTCCTTTGCTCCGTGATTAATTAAAATTTCTTTACATGAGTCCATAGTAGTTCCACTAGTAACTATATCATCTAATATAATAAAACCTGTAGAATTAGGAAGATCATAGCTACAAGATATTGTTTTTAAATGCCTATTTTTAACATTTCTATAATAAGCGCCACAATCCTTTTGTGAAACTATATTTTTAGTTCTCTTAAGGATATTATTATACTTTAAATCAAGAAGTTTTTTAGAAGAAAACCTGGATTTTATTGCAAATTCTTTAACTAAAAATAATAAATCCTCAAGAGAAACAATTAGAAATTATCTTTTAAATGATTTCTACGAAGAACATATTAAAACATATCAAAATTGTCCAATATATTGGCAATTCACTAGTGGAAAGCAAAATGGTTTTAATTGTCTTGTTTATATGCACAGATACGAACCATCATTAGTTGCAAGAATCAGAACAGACTACTTACATAATAACCAATAATGACAATATCATTAACAATTCTACATCAAAACAAGAAGTAACCCGTGCAACTAAAAAAAAAGCTAAACTTCAAAAACAATTAAAAGAAACACAGGAATATGATGAAGTTCTAGCACACATTGCAAACCAAAATATTGAAATAGATTTAGATGATGGTGTAAAAGTAAACTATGCAAAATTCCAAAATATTGAAATTAAAAAAGAAGGTTCCAAAACCAAAAAGGTAAACCTTCTTAAAAAGATTTAAATAATATTATATTCCTTTCCAGATAAAAAGACATTAATTATTATATTAAATTCTTGTTTTTTTATCTCTGGACCTTTATTTTCATAAATCATCACATTTTTCATAGCTGATTTATAGATTTCCTTTAGTTTTTTAGGATTTGTTTTAATATATGTTTCATGAACTTCGTTTTTACTGCGTCCCTGTAAGCTATCAATATATTCAGCAGAAAGGCCAATATTTGATGCGTGAAACTTACGCAGCGTATGTGATCTGAAGAAACGGTATTTTCCTTTAAATCCCCACTCCATTTTATCATTTATTTCTTGAAATCGGGTTAACAATAATGAGGATGTAAAATCAAATAGTTTATCCTCCAATTTTAAATTCTCACGTGTCTTTAAATATTTGACAATAGCTAAACTAGCTTCTGGAGAGCAAAATGTATAATAATATTTATCTGTTTTAATTCTTTTCAAATAAAATGTTGGAACAACATTTGTTTTTTTATCAAGAGTTTCTAGAATAAATTTAATGGATCCTCCATGGTGATACTCCTGAGTACCTTGAATAAAATGTTCTACAGTCAAACTTAAAGTTTCAGCTTTTGCAGTTCCTGAGCTGGACATGAAAAGTATCACTGCTTTTAAGTCAATTGATGAAATAAGTAGTGATTCATGTATATGTTCTCGAGTTGGTAAGTCTAAATAATTGGTCTCATAAATTTTATCATATTTAGCTTGAGGTAAATGAGGTAGTTCAAACTCAAAGTGTAAGTAAAATGTCTTTACTTTTGAAAAATATGTTTTTGAAGTATTAGGAGATAAATTACTATTAAGTAAAAAAGTTCTAAATTCAATTAATCTCTTTTTTATTTTTCTATCTTTAA
>OCHN01002146.1_pt1 | contig 13533 bp, 13 predicted proteins | sample 1538911 | NCBI WGS metagenome assembly OCHN01 (sample SAMN04571736, study PRJEB22368) | human gut metagenome | biome: human gut; material: stool | host: Homo sapiens | place: Luxembourg | collected 2013-01-11 | reverse complement strand
TATTTCCTGACCGTCATGGTCGTGAGATCCACCACGGCGAGGGTGTCCTTAGTCATATTCTCGGACTTTTTCTTAGCAATCTTTTCCTGCCTGGTCTTGGCGAACTGCGGCTTTATCCTAAGATAGAGCCACTTACCCTTAGGGTCGAGGGATGCCTGCGAGCCGCGCGGGATGCTGATCTCCCGGCAGGAAGGCCTGCCCTTCCGCTGTGGTGTCATATTCCTGACATAGAGTGTGCCGTCTCCTTCCTGCGGATTCACATTCCACACTAGGACGTGACCGTCATCGCTTTTGAGGATGTCGGACACGCTCTGCCATGAGTCGTAGACATCGTGGTCCATAGCTTTTTTCTGGGCTGACGCTCCCGTAAATCCCGACAGGCCGGCGGCAATCGCCAATGTTGACAGAAGTTTGATATTCATGATGTTGGATAACTATATTTATTTACAAGTTGCCCCAGCAGGCTTAGCTGCTTCGGCGGGCTTAAGCTGCTTTAGCGGGCTTAAGTTGCTTCTGCTGGCTTAAGTTGCCTCAGCAGGATTCGGTTGCCTCAGCGGGTTTAAGCTACTTCGGCGGGCTTAAGTTGCTTTAGCGGGTTTAAGCTGCTTCGGCGGGCTTAAGCTGCTTTAGCGGGTTTAAGCTACTTCGGCGGGTTTAAGTTGCTTCTGCGGGCTTGGCGACCGGCTGGAGCGGAACGACCGGCTGGAGCGGTTGGCGAGCCAGTCGAACCACCACAATCAGCCTTACGGATGGTTTCGTAGTAGTCATGGCGGGCGGGATTCTCCGGGAACCACCCTTTCAGGACACGCCGCTCCTGCTCGAACATCTCCTTGATGCCCCAGAAGCATGAAAATGCGGCGGCACCGAGGATAGTTGCGACGACATCGTTATCCACGAATATGGACGCGGCGACAAAGGCCAGCCCCGCGAGCAAAAACAGCCACCAGCTCCCCTTGCCCCAATAATATTCCATCTTGATCACTATAGGATGGCACACCCCGATAATAAGGAAAGTGGCCGCCCCGACGATTATTCCGCTAAAGTTCATGTCCCCAAAAAATTTTGAGGACAAATGTACGAAAATTATCTTGATTCCCGCAGCCATTCTTTTGGTACATCCAGTTCTTCCCGCACCGTACTTCCCCGCCGTTCTTCCCACACCGTTTCCCACCGTTCTTCCCGCACCGTTTCCCAGCTTATGCCATAAAAACAGAATCCGGTACATCCTGCACTGTGTCCTTGTCTACGCCACAAGACAGAATTGCAGCCGAGACACACGTAGGGATGCTCCGGGTGACGTGTTCATTGCAATTCTGCTTACGGTTATCTCCTCCGAACCCTCCTGCAATCCATCCTGCGAACCATCTTGCGAACCATCCTGCGAACCATCCTGCAATTCATCTTGCGGCACTGCCAGGGCTAGTTTTCAGCCTCTGTCCATAAACAGAATTGCAGCAGATAACAGCGTGGGAAGGGGCTGGGCGGCGAAGCATGCGCAATTCTGTTTTCGGTCATCTCCTCCGATCATTCCTAAAAAACAATTTGCCATTGGAGTTTACACGTAACTCATGCGTGGACACTGAGGGCGAGATTCGGCCTAAAAGTCGCCCGTAGAGGTTCGTTTGAGACTCGGCGGGCAAGTTTTCCTTTGATTCTCGCTCCGGGAGTCACGCCTTGGTGACTGGAAAAGAGATTAGTGGAAAATAGACTGATGGCGGGCTGGGCGGCGGAGCATGCGCAATTCTGTTTTCGGTCATCTCCTTCGATCATTCCTAAAAAACAATTTGCCATTGGAGTTTACACGTAACTCATGCGTGAACACTGAGGGCGAGATTCGGCCTAAAAGTCGCCCGTAGAGGTTCGTTTGAGACTCGGCGGGCAAGTTTTCCTTTGATTCTCGCTCCGGGAGTCACGCCTTGGTGACTGGAAAAGAGATTAGTGGAAAATAGACTGATGGCGGGCCGGGCGGCGGGATGACACCTACGATTTATACCTATGATTCGTTATGGGGGCATTACAATTCGCAAGAAGTAGGTATTGTGCGGAGTGGAGCGGGACGGTATCTTTGCGGGTGGATAGTGATTATCGTCACAAACAAGAATCTTTTAAGCCAAATGAAATGTGTGGAAGCCCGCGGTCGAGAGACACCGGGCTTTTTTTGTCTTATCATGTCGTTTCAGCAGAGGGACTTCGGCAGGGGCTTCAGCAGGGTAGCTTCAACAGGGGCGCTTCAGCAGGGTGCTACAGCAGGGGTACATCAACAGGGGTACATCAACAGGGGGCCTCGGCAGGGATGCTTCGGCAGGGGCGCACTTCGGCAGGGGTACATCAACAGGGGGCTTCGGCAGGGTGGCTTCGGCAGGGGCGCTTCAACTTTTTCAAAATATTATGAGTTTCCTGTAACAATCAACGGAAATATTCGTTTATATTGTGGAACGACAAGAAAAAGAAGACAAGAGAAAGATTACAAGAGAAAGCAATAGAAAGATGACAAGAGAAGAGTCCATACAGTTCTACAAGGCGCACGCAAAACGGCTGTACAACATCAGCCTGAGGATTGTCCGCGACAGCGGGGAGGCCGAGGAGATCATGCAGGACACTATCCTCCGGTTCATCTCGTCGGATGTCGTTCCCAAAGAGCCGGCGAAGGTGGCGGCGTGGCTCGGCAGAACCTGCATCAGGATGTCAATCGACGCGGTCAGAAAGAAAAGGCGCGAGAAGCTATTTCTTGATGAATATGCGGGCGAGGTCTGTGAATATGACGACGGCGAGTCCGCCGAAGTGCCGGAAGTCAGCTTGGAGGAGGTGCGCGGGGCAATCGACTCCCTGCCGGAGTCCTACCGACTGATTCTCAATCTGGTTCTTGTGGAAGGGCTTGACTATGAGGAGATTTCTGGGCTGACGGGAGAACGCGAAGGGACGCTACGGACGCAGTTTTCAAGAGGGAAGGCTAAATTGGTTGAAAAATTAAGGAGGGTAAGGCAATGACGGACATTAATGAATATATTAAAAGAAACGCCTCGGCGTTTGGCACCGCGGAACTTCCGGAAGGACACGAGGGGCGGTTCGAGGCCAAGCTGGACGCCTTGCTTTCCGGGGCGGAATCCTCCGGGCGGGAAGAGCGTAAAAGGCGGAAGACCCGGATGGGAATATTCAGTGTCCTCACCACTGCTGCCGCAGCCGCCGTCGCCGCTGTCATATTCATCAACCGTCCGGAAAGGGAGGTTGACTGGTTCGCCGGTGTGGCCGATGATCCCGTGCAGGTGTATCTGACATATTCAGAGAAAGTTAGTGCTCTTTACGAAGAGATACTCTCCAGGGATCTGGACGGGAGGTGGGAGACTACGGTCGGGAGCATTGCCGGCGAGAACGTCGCGATGATTGACCAGCTGCCGGACGAGCTTGACGACGCTGCCAAGGCGGCCATCATGAAGGAATATTATGGAGAACTTCTTAGAGGATTGGATAAAATTAATAAAATCAAAGAGTTATGAAAAAGTTTATGATTATTGGAGCCGCCGCGCTCCTGTTGGTTTCCGGGGTTGCCGCGATTGCCGCACAGCCCGTTTCAGAGTCGCCGGCCCGCACAACCGAGGCTTCGGCAAAGACGGACTACGTTGACTGCAAGTTCAACTGCCGGGACTTCACCGGACTGGATGTGAGCGGGATCGTGAAGGTAAAGCTTGCCAAGTCCGACTTCTACAAGGTCAAGGTGACGCTGCCTGGGGAACTTGCTGAGTATCTTGATGTCCATGTCAGCGAGGGTGTCCTGAGAATCGGTTGGAGCAAGGACATTCCGTCAAGGATTCAGAGGAGACTTGGCGACTGGACCTGCACGGCTGAGGTCACCATGCCGGAGCTTCGCAAGTTGGAGATGTCCGGGGCGACAAGCCTTTCGTGCGAGGACACATTCGAACTCGGCCACAGGGACTTCTCGCTTGAGATGAGCGGGGCGAGCAGCATCAGTTCGCTGAAAGTCAATGCGGAAGAGCTGGAGGCTGAGATCAGCGGAGGTTGCTCATGCTCGATTTCGGGCAACTTCAGGGAAGCGGATCTGGATCTCGCCGGAGCGTCCAACGGGCGGTTCGAGATCAATGCCGACAAGCTTGAGATCGATGCCAGCGGAGCCACGAAGACCAAGGTCAACGGCGAGTTCGGAAAGGTCGGCGTGGACGCTTCCGGAGCCTGCGACGTGACGCTCACGGGAAGAACCGGCTGGTTTGAGGTGGACGCTTCCGGGGCGTGCAAGGTCAACGCGCTGAACTTCAATGCCCAGAATGCCGTGCTGGAGACTTCCGGGGCGAGCATCTGCAACGTGAACGTTGAGCGTTCGATCACGATCGAGGATGCCTCCGGTGCCTCATCAATCAACTACAAGGCTCCGAAAGACCTTGGCGTGAACATCAAGTCACTCGGCAGGTCGGCCTCGCTTAAGAGGGTCAACTAAAAGGGCGGCCAACAGGGAGCAACCAAGGAATGAACCCAAGGGAGCAACCAGGGGATAAACCCAAGGGAGCAACCAGGGGATCAACCAAGGGATCAACCAAGGGACAACCAAGGGACAACCAAAGGTGGTTCTCAGACAGCTTGCAGGGAGGCGTGACAGAGGGTCGCGTCTCCCGCTTTTGCCATAAAGAGGTACTCGCCGTCGCTGGCCTTGCGGATGCCGAAGGAGACATCGTCGCCACGGTGGACCTCTCGACGGAAATTGATGTCGATCCTCGTGAATATGCCGCTCGACAAAACGCTGTCCGGCAATAGGTTGTAGAACATCTCGATGTAGTGCGTGTTGTTCATATGGCCATTGAAGTCGCACTCGCTGTAGCCGATCTCCTTGTGTCTGATGAAATCCGGCAGGAAGTCGATGATCCGTCTGGGACTCTTGCACGGAGCCGGGAGGTCAACGTCGGTCAAACCGAGTTCCGGAAAGACCGGTCTTCTGGTGGCGATGTCGATCACGCACCACTCGGTCGTTCCTCGGCCAATCTCCTCGCCCTCGGAGTCGGTGATCCGGACACACCTGTTGTAGGTAAGGCCGCTGCCCTTGACCGGCCAGACCTTTACATTGTAATTGTCATAAAGCATAGGGCGCTCGTCAATCTCGAACGCGGAACGGAGAAGAACCCAGGAGCGGCCCGCGTCCCTCATCACGTCAATGCCGCAACCTTCCTTGCGGATGTTCTGACCGATGGCGTTGATGATGCTGCCGCAGATTGACGGCACGGTGGCGTGGCCCTGAAAGTCAATGTGCTCAGGGGCTACTGAATATTCAAAAGTGTTTACTACCTGTCTCATAGTTCCAAATCATTAAGTGAACGTAAAAACAACATGGTATTTTTCAAACGCTTGCTAAAGCTGACACAAAAATAGCTCATTCGCCGTCTGTGACGAAAGAAGTGTGGTCGCTGGTGCCAAAAATGTAACAAAAGCTTGTTTTGGCGGAAAAATTGCTGTATTTTAGGGACGAATTTAAGGTTCCGCGATTTTCGTCCCAACAGATTATGGGACAGATTCCGGAGACCGGTGACTAAAATCATAGCTATGAACACACCTTTAAGAGTCTCCAAGGGCTATGGCAGCCAAGTGAAGTATGCGGTGCTGATGCCGCTGTTCTACTTCGTGTTCTGTTTCGTCTACAACCCGTTCTCGATGTCGGCGATCTACAATGTCGGCGGAAAGTCGTGGACATTCCACCTTCTGATGCTCACCTGCATCATGGTAGGGACGCTGGCGCTGACACGGCTGGTTTTCTCATTCCTCTACAAGTATATTCCTTTCAAATGGTGGCACTATGCGGTGTGGTGCCTTGGAGAGACGTTGGTGACATCGTTCTTCTTTGCGCTCTACACGTCACTTTTCTACCGTAAGAGCGGCGGGATGCCTTACTTCACGGCTCTCCCCTACTGCTTCAAGACTGTCAGCCTGACGCTGATCTACCCTTACCTGCTGTGCATCCTGCTAAGGATCGTCTCCAACAAGAACGCAGATCTGGCCGAGGCAGGACAGAAGCCGGAGGAGTCGCTGATAAAGTTCTACGACGAGCACAAGAGGCTGAAACTGACGATTGATCCGTCGGCGGTGCTTTACGTCAGCGCGGACGCGAACTACATCAAGATCCACTACATCGAGAACGACAGGGTCAAGGCGTACCAGCTGAGGAATTCGATGAAGAGTCTTGAGGGTGACGCTCAGCGGCATGGGTTCGTGCGCTGCCACAGATCCTACTACGTGAATCCGAGGCACATCAAGGTTTTGAGCAGGGACAGGGAGGGCGTGATCTACACGGAGTTCACCCGTGAGGGAGTCGGACATATTCCGGTCAGCAAGCAGTACTATGACAGCCTCGCCAAGTTGCTGTAGCTCACCGCCTGGAGCTCCGACAGACCCTTCGACCTAAGCCGCTGACGCGCGCGACGGACTCAGACGCTCCGACAGACACTTCGACCTAAGCCGCTGACACGCGCTACGGACTCAGACGCTCCGACAGACCCTTCGACCTAAGCCGCTGATGCGCGCTACGGAATCAGATGCTTCTGCAAACCCCTTCAACCGGGCAATCGTCAGTCAGCCAAACGGCCGAGGATCCTGACATTTGGATCACGCGAGAGCTGGCCGGGATTGGTGCCAGGCTCCCCTTCGGGGACGGTCAGCCCTCTCGCGGCATAGAACTTTGTCCAGAACTCTGTCACCCTGCCGGTACTGTCGTGGAACGACATCGGAATCGTGGCGAAGACCGCCTCCGCGGCGGAATCCTCTCCGTCAGTGCAGTCTGTACCGTCAGTGCCGTCAGTGCCATCAGTGCCATCAGTGCCATCAGTGCCGTCAGTGCCGTCAGCGGCAACCCTTTCCCGCTGCCCGCTGAAAACAAACGACATCTGCACAAGCTCCGAGCAATATACGGCGCTGTCACCAGGCATGAATATGTCATCGTAGGGAAGTCCAAGGAGCCTTCTGGCATTGTCCACGCTCGCCCTGACATCCAATCCATCGACTCTTCCCACAAGCACAGTCTCATTCTCTGACAGCCTGACCAGAAAACTGTCCAACGGACTTTCCACAACCCCGGATTCCGGGATCGCCTCGATTACGTTCCCTTCCGCATAGACAGCGACGTGGTCTATTCCAAGTCCGTCCACACCCACGGTCACATCGGTGATGTCGTTGCCATTCCCATTCACGACAAAGAGCAGATCCCCATCCTTCAAATCCGGAGCGTTCGTCGAGGAGCACCCGAGCGCGATAAGGAGAAGGAGCATGTAAACGGCCACGGTCTTGATCAGTCTGGTACCGCAAAAGGCCTTTTTATGTACCAACATGGCAATCATAGGCGATTGGTACATCAAAGAGGCTTCTCCCGTACCGAAGCGGGAAGATGACGAAAAACAGGAAGCTGACGGATAGCGGGAAGACGACCGATGGCGGGAAGGTGACGAAAAACAGGAAGGTGATGGATAGCGGGAAGACGACCGATAGCGGGAAGGTGACGAAAAACGGGAAGCTGACGGATAGCAGGAAGACGACCAATAACGGGAAGGTGACGAAAAACAGGAAGCTGATGGATAGCGGGAAGACGACCAATAGCGGGAAGATGACCGATGGCGGGAAGGAGCGGACACGCGGGACAAAACGGAGCCGGACATAAGACTGGGTGAAAACTAAAATGATAATGACAATACAAATGAAATGGCCTGACACCTAAAGGATGTCAAGCCATTATACTATCTGGAACACCGTCCGCCAAACTACTCGGCGGAATCATCGTCGCCTCCGTACTGGGAGATGTTGTCGTCAGGAAGGGTGCTGTCGGCGGGGGCGTCGGCGGAAGATCCGGCAACATCCTCGTTCTCGGCATCCTCCTCGCCCTCTAGCCACCTCTCAAGAGCCTCAGCGTCATCGGTCTTCACCTTGATCTTCACGAGATTGATGGAGTCATCAGTCTCGACGGTCACGGCATAGAACGTGGTACCGTCAGGCTTCGGGTACTTCACAAGGTCAGGAAGATAGTCACTGAACCCCTTTGGATATTTCTCATTGAACGCAGCGGCAAGCGCCTCGGACATATTCTCGTAGCTTACCACGTGTCTTTTCTTCTGATCTGGTGCCATACTCATTTATAAAACCAAATAAAACTATATTCTTAACACAACCGCGGCACATCGTTCCGGAATATGAAATTCGGGAATTTCAGGCCATTGCAAGGTGACGGAAAAGGATCTTTTCAAAAGTCCCTCGTTTTCGGGTGCAATATTAAGACATTTTTCCGAATTGAGAAGCAAACACGATACTATTTTCTGAAAAAAAACGATTTCTGCCGTTTCTTCTTCTCCGGATCACGTTCGACAAACACCGGCTTCATGGTACGCGGGTCGATTCCGGTGTAGTACATGACCGACGAGGTGGTCATCGGAGTAGGGGTGAAATCCTGCACCTGATCCATGTATATTCCTTTCAAAGCCGGATTCTTCGACAGATTCTCCATGTCCTTCATCGTGCAGCCCGGGTGGGAGGAGATGAAGTACGGAACGATGCCGGTGCGGCGGCCATTCTGCGCGCAGATCTTGTCAAACTCATAGCGGAGTCTCTCGAACAGTTTGAACGAAGGCTTGGCGATGTACTGAAGGACCTTGTCCTCCGTGTGTTCCGGAGCGACTTTCATACGCCCGGATGTGTGGTCAAGAATCAAAGTCTTGAGATAAGGCTTGGATGTCTCGTCCACAAAACCCTTCTCATCGAGGAAGAGGTCGTAACGGATTCCGCTGCCGATGTAGGAATGACGGATACCCGGCACGGCATCCACCTTGCGATAAAGCTCAAGTATTTGTTTGTGAGACCGATTCATGTTCGGACAGGGAGCCGGAAAAAGGCATGACTTCCGCCGGCACTTGTCGCAAAGATCAGGATTCCTGCCCTTCATGCCATACATGTTGGCCGTCGGTGCCCCAAGGTCGGAGATGTTGCCTGCGAACCCTGGCATCTTAGCCAATTTCCTAACCTCGGCGACTATCGACTGCTGCGAACGGGACTGGATGAACTTCCCCTGATGCGCGGCGATGGTGCAGAAATTACACCCTCCGAAGCACCCCCGGTGCGTGATGATGGAGTCCTTGATCATGTCGTAGGCCGGAATCCTCTTCCCCCTGTAGCGCGGATGCGGCAACTTGGTGAAAGGCAGATCCCAGAACGAATCCATCTCCTCGGTCGTGGACGGTGAATATGGCGGATTGATCTGCACATAGCCGTCACCCACAGGCTCGACGATGGTCGCCGGATGCATCATGTTCGCATGAGTCTCAATCAGATGGAAATTCTCGGCGAACGCCGTCCTGTCCCTCTTGCACTCCTCGAACGAATGAAGCACCAGCGGATCCTTGACCTTCCACTTCCCGCTCATACGGAACGCGATCTGCGGAATCCGATGTATCTCATGAATATTCCTCTGCGCCTCTATGGCCCTTGTCAGCTCGATCATCGGCTTCTCCCCCATCCCGTAGCAAAGGTAGTCAGCCTTGCACCATTGCAGGATGGAAGGCAGCAGCTCGTCCTTCCAGTAGTCATAGTGAGTAAGACGGCGCAGCGAAGCCTCGACACCGCCGATGATGACAGGCACATCAGGATAAAGATCCTTTAATATGTTCGTGTAGACGCTAACCGCATAATCCGGCCTCTGTCCTGCCTTGCCTTCCGGCGTGTAGGCGTCGTCGTGACGGAGACGTTTGCCGGCAGTGTAGTGGTTCACCATCGAATCCATAGCACCGGCGTTCACTCCGAAATAGAGCCTCGGAGCGCCTAACTTCTTGAAATCCCTTAGGTCATCCCTCCAGTTGGGTTGCGGCACGACAGCGACCCGGTAGCCGAAATGCTGAAGCCAGCGGGCTATGCAGGCCGTGCCGAAAGAAGGGTGGTCCACAAAGGCATCACCCGTGAACAGGATGATGTCGATGTAGTCCCACCCTAAGGCTTCAACCTCCTTTTTGGAGGTCGGGAACATATAATCCGTCTCGGACATCGGAAATATTCCTACATTCTTTCAGGCAGTTCGATTCCGAGGATGCCCATCGCCTTGCGTAGGACAGCGGAAAGCGTGTCGATCAGCACCAGACGCATCTTGAGCACATCCTCGTTCTCCTCCTTCAGGATCGGCGTGTCGTGGTAGTACTGGTTGAACTCCTTGGCGAGGTCGTAGGCATAGTTGGCGATGACGGCCGGTGAATATGCCTGCGCGCCTTCGGCGATCTTAGCCGGAAATGTGTTCAGCAGCTTTATCAAACGGATCTCCTTGGCGCTGAGCTCAACCTTCGGCAGAGGAGAGGCGGAATATTCAATGCCTTTCTCCGCGGCCTTGCGCAGGATGGAGCGGATGCGGGCGTGGGTGTACTGGATGAACGGGCCGGTGTTGCCGTTGAAGTCGATGGACTCCTTCGGGTTGAAGAGCATGGTCTTCTTCGGATCCACCTTGATGATGAAGTACTTAAGGGCACCGAGACCTATCATGTGATAGAGTTTCGCCTTGTCTTCATCGCTCATGTCGGCCAGCTTTCCGGACTCGTCGGAAGTCGCCCTCGCCTCCTCGTACATCTTCTGAAGGAGGTCGTCGGCATCCACGACCGTCCCCTCACGGGACTTCATCTTGCCTTCCGGCAGCTCGACCATACCATAGGAAAGATGGAATATGTTGTCGGACCATTCGAATCCCAACTTCTTGAGGATCAGTTTCAACACCTGGAAGTGGTAGTTCTGCTCGTTGCCGACCACATAGACGTGAGAGTCAAGGTGATATTCAGCGAAACGCCTTTCGGCCGTTCCCAGATCCTGGGTGATGTAAACCGACGTTCCGTCAGAACGGATGAGAAGCTTCCTGTCCAGACCGTCAGCCGTGAGGTCGCACCACACGGAACCGTCCGGATCCTTGACGAACACTCCCATATTCAGACCCTTCTGTACCAACTCTTTGCCGAGAAGGTAGGTCTGGGACTCGTAGTAAACCTTGTCGAATGTGATTCCGAGAGCCTTGTAGGACTCGTCGAAGCCCTTGAGCACCCAGCCGTTCATCCTGGCCCACAGATCGCGGACCTCCTTGTCGCCGGCCTCCCATTTCTGGAGCATCTCGTGGGCCTCCCTAAGGCAAGGAGCCTCCTTCTTGGCGGTCTCCTCGTCCATTCCTCCAGCCACCAGATCATCCACCTCTTTCTTGTAGATGTTGTTGAAAGCCACATACATGTCACCGACAAGATGGTCGCCCTTGATCCCCGTGGACTCCGGAGTCGCTCCGTTGCCGACCTTCAGCCATGCGAGCATGGACTTGCAGATGTGCACTCCCCTGTCGTTGACAAGGGTGGTCTTGATCACGTTGTTGCCGCTGGCCTTCAGAAGCCTTGACACCGAGTCACCCAGAAGGTTGTTCCTGATGTGTCCCAGGTGAAGAGGCTTGTTGGTGTTCGGCGACGAGAACTCGACCATGATGTTCTTTCCGGTCTTCGGCAGGTCACCGAAGTCCTTGTCGGCCACGATCTCTCCGAAGAGTTCGTTCCAGAACAGGTTGGAGAACAACAGGTTGAGGAAACCTTTGACGCAGTTATATTCAGAGATTTCCGGCACGTTCGCCTTCAGCCATTCTCCGATGGCGTTGCCCGTGTTCTCCGGGGTGGAGTGCGACAGGCGCAGCAGCGGGAAGACGACGAGTGTGAAGTCTCCCGTGAATTCCTTTCTGGTCACGGAGACCTGAAGCGCCGACGGTTCGATGTCGGCGTTATAGAGTGCCTTGATGGCTTCTGAAGCCTTCGAGGCGATAAAAAGTTCCGGGGTCATTAGCCGAGATAGGTTTTAAGAAGTTTGCTTGCGGATGGTTTCTTGAGCTTGCGGATCGCCTTTTCCTTGATCTGGCGGACTCGCTCCCTTGTGAGGTCAAGCCTCTCGCCGATCTCCTCAAGGGTCATCTCCTGACAGCCGATGCCGAAGAACGACTTGATGATCTCGCGCTCACGGGTCGTCAGGATCTGGAGAGACCTTTCGATCTCGGTGCTGAGGGACTCGTTCACAAGGCCTCTGTCGGCCATCGGCGAGTCGTCGTTAGGAATCACATCCAGAAGGCTGTTGTCCTCGCCCTCTACGAACGGGGCATCCACAGACACATGCCTTCCGGACACCCTGAGGGTGTCGGAGATCTTGTCCTGCGGGATGTCTATCATCTCGGAGAGTTCCTCATTGGAAGGGCTTCTCTCGTTCTTCTGCTCGAACTGTGAGAGGGCCTTGTTGATCTTGTTCAAGGATCCTACCTGGTTGAGCGGAAGCCTGACGATCCTGGACTGCTCGGCGAGAGCCTGAAGGATTGACTGACGGATCCACCACACAGCGTATGAAATGAACTTGAAGCCTCTTGTCTCGTCGAATTTCTCGGCGGCCTTGATCAGGCCGAGGTTACCCTCATTAATCAAATCCGGAAGGCTAAGCCCCTGATTCTGATACTGCTTCGCAACAGAAACCACAAATCTAAGGTTGGCCCTTGTGAGTTTCTCCAAAGCTTTCTGGTCACCCTTGCGGATTCTCTGGGAAAGCTCTACCTCCTCCTCCGGAGACACCAACTCCTCGCGGCCGATCTCCTGGAGGTACTTGTCCAGGGACGCGCTCTCGCGGTTGGTGATTGACTTTGTAATCTTTAATTGCCTCATATCTACTTGTAATACACAATATTCCCTGACGGAAGGCTGTGATTCCTTTCCGCCAGGGAAAATCAGAATCTCAGCTTTCTATTCCTTGCTGAATCCGAAGAAGGCCTTTCTACCGTTGGCTGTCACGCCCTCAACGTAGACCGCCCTCTTGGCGGACTTGGCGATGTTCAAAACATCCTGAGGTGTGCCTACAGGCTGATCGTTGACATAGGTGATGATCATTCCCTCGGAAGCGCCGGCCTCAAGCATCTTGCCGGTCCCCACGGAAGTCACCTCAACACCTTTCTTCAGGCCGAACCTCTCAAGAGCCTCCTTGGAAGCCTCCTTAAGGGTCGTTCCGTAGAACGCGATCTCGCCGTCTCCGACCTCGGTACCGTTCTCGGTGCTGCTGCCCATCAGCGTGACTTCGAAATCCTTCTCATTCCCGTCACGGACAACCGTCACCTTGGCCTTGTCGCCAGGATGGAAGGAATTGACCTTCACCTGCACGGCGGAACCGTTCCTGACTGGCTTCCCGTCGATGGCGATGATCACATCACCTTCCTTAAGGCCGGCCTTGTGGGCGGAGCTGCCTTTCGCAACCTCTCTGATATATACGCCTTCCGGAGAAGAAAGTTTCATTTTTTTCAACATATCGTCAACAGAGTCGTATTTCAGCACCTTGGCGAGACCCTCGTTGAGATCCGACATCGCTATTCCGAGGACAGCCCTCTTGACGGAGCCGAAATCAATAAGGTCATCGACGATCTTCTTCACGATGTTCACCGGAACCGCGAAGGAATAGCCCGAATAAGCTCCTGTCTGTGAGACGATCGCGGTGTTGATGCCGACCAGCTCGCCTGTCTTGTTGACAAGGGCGCCACCGGAG
>OCHN01002145.1_pt1 | contig 13533 bp, 7 predicted proteins | sample 1538911 | NCBI WGS metagenome assembly OCHN01 (sample SAMN04571736, study PRJEB22368) | human gut metagenome | biome: human gut; material: stool | host: Homo sapiens | place: Luxembourg | collected 2013-01-11 | reverse complement strand
CAGAGGTGGAAGTGTGGTAACACATGGAGCTGACTGTTACTAATAGGTCGAGGGCATAACCAAAGCAGTGATAGGTTTGGATGATGATGTTGGTTTTGACTGTATGTAGTTTTGAAGGTACATGATATATAGACAGGAATGAGAAGCAGTGCGAAAGCGCTGTTTTTTTCTTGCAAAAACTAGAAGTGCTACATTGAACTTCTATAAAAATACAAACACTCAACAGGCGTTACTATTACGTAAACTGTGAATAGTTTACGCTATTACTATGAAATAATCCAGAATTAATTGATAAAAGAGAAAATTTATCAGTTGATTCTGGGTTATTTTTTGGGGATAAAACACGTAACTTCTTGAAATTGTGTTATAAATCTTGAAATTGTGTTATAAATCTTGAAATTGTGTTATAAATCATGAAAATTTAATATTCATTAAATTGGAAAGTTATGTTAATATAGTGTATGAAACAAAGACAAGAGAATGCCGATAGACAGCAGAGGAGAGACAGAAGTATATTATCGGTTTATAGAAAAGGGATGGAGTTCGAAAAATGAGAGGAAAGGCAAAACAGAGAGTTAGTCTGATACTTGTAGTGACAATGGTACTTGGAACAGTATTAACAGGAAATACTGTATTTGCAACAGGAGAGAGCAGTGACGAACAAGATCGGATAAAAATTAATCTTTCTAAAGATTCTGAACAAACTGTGGAACAGAATGTTGCACAGACAATTCATGTGACTGCGCAAGGGCAGTGCTCGCAATCAGTCTGTCTGAATGTATATCTAAAAAACGAGGACGGATCTGCGGCAACAGATATAGATGCAGTCAATCTTCTGACAAGCGATCAGCTTACAGATAAAAACACACAGAAAACAATCGATGAGACATTGAAAGATTCAGTGACTCTTAATAATGGAACAAAGGCAAGTCCAACAGCAGAGTGGAAGAACGACAAGGACGATAAGGGAACAGTTACTTCTAAATATCTGCAGATTACAATGCCGGCAGATGCAACAGCAATAAACTTTGATATGCAGCTTCAGTATCGTACAGATGAAGCAAGCTATACTAAGAAAGTGCTGGTTGAGGCGAAGGCATTCGAAGAGGAGCAGGATATCACAGAAGCAGCTAAGAGAGCAGACGAGAGCAAAGAGAATGAAGCGACATTTGTCTGGGAGGGTCAGGTAGTAAGTCAATCAGAAAGCGAAGCTGCGGATGAGGATGCGGACGGAGAAAATAATATTAATACGGTGTCAGAAACAGGAGGATATACACTGTATTTTGAGCAAAGTACAATAGGTGACGATGCTTGGAATAGTGCAACACAAATTTCTGTATATGCATTTAATAGTAGGGATGACCACACGGACATTCAGAAGATGTATAAAGTATCTGAATCAAGTTCAAAGAATATTTGGAAATTCATCTTTAATAAGCCATGGGAGCAGGTGATTTTTTTAGTAGGTACTGATTGGGGTACACAAACAGTAGATTTAAATGTTGATTGGAAAAAGAATTCACCATGTTTTAAATTGACAGGAAAAGAACCAGGAGGCAAAGCGGTAGCACAACAGGGGGGGTATAACGAAACACCACTTGCTGCAGATGGAATAACAGTATATTATGACGCTACATTATCTAAATTATCTTATGCTAAGACAGAAAATGTAAAGAATAAAGGAGAAGGAATTCCACATTCAGAGAATGATTCAATTTACATCTATGCTACAGATGGTACTACACCTTATCCTTATATAGATATAATGAAAAAAGTATCAGAAGGAAATTATAAAGATGTATATAAAGTAACTCTTCCAGAGGGATATACAAAAATACGATTTGCTGCATATCTAGTAAGTGATACGAACGTAGCAGCAAATGGTGATGCGACAGATTTAGTAGATATTCCGGAAAACATGACAAAACCATGCTATTACGGAGATTCAAGTGACTACATTATCTATCAAGGCACTCAAGAAAACCGTGGCGGTTACTGGGGAGAGGCATATACAGTAAGAGATGCGGAAAAGGGAAAGAATGCAAAGGTTGTAGATGTACCAAATGGAAAAGAAAAAAGAGATGCTGATAATTTATATGTAAATACGACAATTTATGATTACTACTCAGATTATGAACTGAACGGAAAAAACAGAGATAACTATCCAAAACAAGAGAATGTAACAAACCACAGAATCTATCAGCCGTTCCGTCAGTTCAACATGGCGTTGAGTGATTATTATTATGCAAATGATGTAGCGTCACCATTATACTGGGGAAACTTTCAGAACTTCGACGGTTCAAAGTTTAAAGATATTGCAGGTACAATGAATTTGTTTGGTTATGATAAGGACGAAACTGATTCATATAAAAAATTCTTTTATGAAAACAACTCCATGTGGGGGAGATATGAAGAATCTTTAAAAATAGATGAGAAATCATCACTCAATGGACGAAATGCAACGCAGGGATTGGTTGCAGATCATTTATCCAGTAACAATTTACAATTAAAAACAGAAAATGAAAAGACGATAACGGCTCCATTTTTTGACAAAGACTTTTTAAGTGGAAAGAATTCAAAGAATACTGTACTTGGAAAAGTATATGAAAATGTAACTTTTCCATTTGTAAAAAAAGCAATGACGTCGTCAAGTGGAACTTCTAGCGGAACAGTAGATTATTGGTATTTTGACAGTGCTGATCAGAATTCAGACATAGCCAATAAAAATCTTCAATTGCAGTATGACAAAACGGATGAATATTTTTTGCAATCAACTGATACAGAAGTAAAGGGAAGAACAACGGATAAAATAACAGATCATGGAAACTATTTCCCATTGAATTCAAAGTATCAATCAGGAGATGCTTCAGAATTAAATTATGGATTTGGGCAAAAGTTTGATCTGAAGTTCCGTCTTACATCTGATGGAAAAGTTGTTGATTCTGCAAATAACAAAGTACCAATTGAATTCAACTTTTCCGGTGATGATGATGTATGGGTATTTATCGATGGCCAGTTAGTTCTTGATGTTGGTGGTGATCATGATGTAGTAAAAGGAACAATTGATTTCGCAAATAAGACAGCTACAGTAAATCGTGTGAAGAAAAACATTCCTAATAACGGCGGCGACGATGGGGTAATCAAAAATGTAGTAAAAAATTTTCCAGATATATTAAACGGAACTGATTATTTCACAAAGGAACATACACTCACCATGTTTTACATGGAGCGTGGACTTTGGGAATCAAATATGAAAATCACTTTCAACTTCCCACAGGAGAATAAGCTCACTGTAGAAAAAGAAGTTGATACAACAGGAGCAAATGATATTTTCAAAAAAGCTTTAGCAGATGTCGGAACATTTGATTTTGAGATAAAAAATCTCGCAACAAGTGGCGAATCTAAAGAAGTGTCTGATCCTAGTAGCCCGGAGGTAAAGCAAGTATTCAATGATTATACAAATCAGAGTAGTATTTCTGGAACAGGAGTGAAGAATTCAAGTGTTGAAGTGGTTGATGATTCTACGGGTAACGGAAAAGGAAAGCTTATAAGCAGCTATTATCCGGGAGAGAAGAAATCAACGGATACGCAAGAAAAAACAGATTCGAGATTAGTAAAGATTCAGGCAAGTGGTAAAGGTACATTTGACGCATCAGATTCAAAAGGTTACAAGTATTTGCAATTTGATGTGTATAATATGGATGAAAATGCGTCAGGGACAGATCCTTTTGTTGCACTGGTAGATGAAGATGGAACAAGAATAGGAGCGTGGGCAAGTTTCCTTACTTATAATGGTCGAAATAATAATATTGATAATAAAATTTGGAAGACAATACGAATCGATCTTAATAAATTAAAAGAAAAAAGATTAGACGAGGGAACAATAAGTAGATTTGACTTCAACAAAGTGAAAGAAATCCAATTTGCTTACTGGGATGATGTGACAGTTTATCTTGACAAGTTTGCATTTGTAAAGCCAGCGAGTGTCGAGAAAACAGGATTCACAACAGAACAGGAAGATATTCCAGATTATGGGTCAATTGAATCAGAGAAGCTGGAACTGGTGAATGGCGCATATTATCAGAATACAAATGGAGATACAATCATCTACAGTGATGGACTTCTTAGTATTGGAAATAAAGAAAGTGCAATATTCAGCGATCAGTTCCGAAGAGGAAGTTATCTTTCCATTGCCGAGAAAAATGTTTCACCGGATGTATTTACTACAACGTGGTCGTTGTATGAAAATGGAGTAATTGTAAATCCAAGTGAATTGACTCCTACAAATTCTACTACAGTAATCGGTAGCGGACAGACATCTGTTGAAAAACAATCAGGATATGAGGTAAATGACGGAAGAACAGAGAAGATCAGGACAGAGTTAAAACCTACTGAATCAACGATTGTATTCCGAAGTTATGCTAATCCTGATAGTGAAAATGCAGTGATTGATCTGAAAGCAAAATATGTAAACAAGCTGCGGACAGGTTCTATTTCTTTGAAAAAAGAGTTGAGTAATAGAGAGTTAGAAACTAAAAAAGGAAGAAATTATAAGTTTATAATCGAATACCGAAATGTCGCAGGAATGAAACTGGAAGCGAATACAGGAACAGATGTTATTAAGCAGGAAATTGAATTGAGGGCAAATGAGCAAAAAACAATTCCTGGCATTCCGGCGGGGACCGATTATACAATCTATGAAGAAATACCAGAGAGTGCTGACTATAGTCTGGAAAAAGTTAAAGTTACAGTTCCTGGAAATGACAAGAATGTCAAAGCAGAGAACAATGTAGTTACAGGAATTGTAGTTGCAGATGATGACAATCCAACTAGCACAGAGGTTACATTTGTGAATACAGTTACACCATTGATTTCCATTTCTGGAACGAAGACTTGGGAAGGTGGAGAGACAGCAGATACACCGGATAACATTGTTGTTCAGATTCAGCGGTTTAATCCAGATACTAATAAATATGAACAAGCAAAAGATAAGTCAGGAGAACTGATTCCAAATCAAGTTGTTGATATTAATAGTGGCTGGTGGAAGTATACATTTACAGGATTATTGAAATATGTGAATTATCAAGCTAGTACTCAACAAGAGTATAAGTACAGGGTTGTAGAATTGGGAACTTTAAAAAGTTTGAATGAACTTAAAGGTAGGACACCAGACCCACAGAATCTAGATCATATAAAGCAAATAGCAGGATATTATCCAGAATATACTACAGCAACCGATGGCAGCAGTTACAATATTACAAATAGAAAAACAGGTAGTCTAAAGATAATAAAGAAAACCGGAAAAAATGAGTCTTTAGCGGGTGCAAAGTTCACTTTATATAAAGATGCTGAAGCAACGCAGGTTGCAACGGATTGCACAGGAATAGAGTTGACGGGTATTACTGGAGATAACGGAGAGTTAGTCTTCAATAACATTAAAGCTGGAACGGAAGAAAAGCCGATTACATATTATCTGAAAGAAGTAAAGACAAAAGCCGGTTATGTGCTCTTAAAAGAGCCGATTAAGATAACACTTCCATATACGTATAATGAGGGAGATATAGTGAATGGAAATAAAGTAACGGAAAGTGGTGTGACATGGAACCTTACTTACACTATCATTAATGATAAAGCATTCGATCTTCCGGCAAGTGGAAATAAAGGAATTTTCAAATTTATCGTAATCGGAATTACAGCAGTTCTGGTGGGTGGTTACTTGTTAACAGCAAGAAAGAAAAGCAGAAAGAAGAGAGTTTCAAGGAGAGGCTAAAAGAATCAATAAACCAGTATTCGTAGGGAATAGGGAGTCCCTTTGGATAGATTTAGAAAAAAAGAAGGAGAAGAGAGCAATGAAGAAAAATGTTTTGAAAAAATTTGCGGCGGCAGCACTTGCGGCGGCAACAGTAATGAGCAGTATGTCAGTGATGGCGTTTGCAGATGATACGGGATCGACAGCAAAAACAGGTAGTGTTACGATTACGAAGTATATGGGTGATACTAAAGCTGGGGATACATTGTCACCAGAGAATTATACAGGTGTGGAACCAACAGGAGAGGAGAAAAACTTATTACAAGGGGTTGAGTTTGCCTATGTAGAAGTTGGTAAGAGAGTGCAGGTAGATACTGGTGAAGGGAAGTCTTCACAAACAGAGATACAGTATAATGTGACAAATGATGATTTTTTGCAGGCAATTGGGATTAAAACAGGTGTTGGTAAAAACTATACACAAAGCGAATTAAATAACAAAGTAAGTGATAGTGCTAATAAAACTGCTGTGATAAATTTTGTAAAAAAAAATAAAAAATCAAATGCAAAAGTTACAGATAAAAATGGTACAGCATCTTTTACAGGACTAGATCTTAATGCATTATATGTATTTGCAGAAACAGATGCTACAAATGCAGCGTTAGCAAATGATGGAAGCAAAGTTAACGTAACAAAAGTTTCTGTTCCATTCCTCGTTTCTTTACCATTTACTGGAAAAGATGGAAAAACAGTAACAGAGTTAAATGTATATCCAAAGAACTCAACAGGTACAGAAAGTATTGATAAAAATATTATTGAGGGGAATCAGAAAAAAAAGACTACAGTTGCTAATATCGGAGATACTATTAATTATGAAGTCGAGTATAGTATACCAGTAACAGAGCAGGGGTTAGTGAAATTAGTTGTAAAAGATACAATGAGTAAAGGGTTAACATTTGATGAAAATTCTAATATTATAGTGAAAAATAAAGGCGTGGAAGTGGATTCAGCTAACTATGATATGGTTCCAACTGAAGGTGGAGATGGAACTACAATTACAATTACTTTCAAAGAAGCGTATTGTAAAAATTTAGAAAAAAATACAACACAGAACTTTACAATTACATATAAAGCAACATTAAACAATAATGCAGTTCTTGGACAGAGTGGAAATACAAATAGAGTTATTGTAACATATCAGAATGATAAAGATAGTAAAACAATAACAAGTAAAGACACTAAAGTATTCACATACGGAATTGACCTTACGAAACAGGGTGAAGGTGGAGCTAAGCTTTCAGGAGTAGAATTTAAATTAACAGAAGGTACTAATGAAATTAAAGTTTTGAGATCTGGAGATGCTTATTACCCATCAAATGACGCTAAAGCATCTAGTACAGTAACAACAGACGAAGGAAAAATCTACATCAGAGGTTTAAAACCAGGTACATACAAACTGACAGAGACAAAAACAAACGCCGGTTATGTACTTCTGAAAGATCCAGTAGTGATTGTGATTAAAGATGATAATGCAACAGGAGATGCAACAGCAGATGTAGGCAGTAAACCTGTTACAATGCAGAACGATCAGAAGAATTCAATCAGTGCTACAGCCGAAGTTCCACTCACAGTAGTCAACAGCAAGGGATTTGACCTTCCGGTTACAGGTGGAAGAGGTATTGCACTCTTCACAATCGCAGGTATCGCAATCGTTGCAGCTGCAGGATCACTCTTATTCATGAGAAAAAGATCCAAATAATTAATTAGATGCTCTCATATACATAATTAATACTACACAGGGAAACAGAAATGACTGTTTCCCTGTATTTGAAAGTGAGGAAGTACATTTCTTGTTTTCAAATACAGGGAAGGAGCAGGAAAATGAAAAATAAAATAATTAATATCTTTCTTGTGCTGATTCTGCTCTGTGGAATCGGCGTTTTGAGTTATCCGTTTATCAGTAATATATTACAGGATAGAAAACAGGATCAGATTCTTACGGAATATAATGAAGAGATGGAGAAGCTGTCAGATGCAGAGATTGAGGAAGCGAAAGAAAAAGCAAAGCAGTACAATGACAGTTTGAGCAATACAGTTGTTATATCGGATCCATTTGATCCGGATGCGGCAGATGATATGTCAGCAGATTATATGTCAGCATTGAATCTTGAGAAAAATGGAATTATGGCGTATATTGAGATTCCAAGGATTGATGTGTATGAACCTGTGTACCATGGCACATCAGAAGAAGTGTTAGCAAAAGGTGTTGGTCACCTGGAGGGGACATCTCTTCCAATTGGTGGAGAGAGTACACATACAGTACTTTCCGGGCATACAGGACTTCCAGAAGCGGAAATATTTACGAAGCTGGAATCTGTAAAAGAAGGGGATATTTTTCTTATTCATGTGCTGAATGAGACATTGGCATATAAGGTGGATCAGATTAAGGTTGTTGAGCCATCGGAAACAGATGATTTGAAAATCGTTCCGGGGTATGATTATGCAACATTGGTGACGTGTACACCTTATGGGATTAATTCACATCGTCTTTTGGTAAGAGGCATTCGAACAGAATATACGCAGGATGTAAGTGATGAGGCAGCAGGACAGGCAGAGGAAGGTCCGGATGGCGGTGGCTGGAAAGCAATGTACGAAAAAGCCATTATAGAAGGCATTCTTTTTGCAGTGATTCTGGTTGTTCTGATCAATGTGATTGTGCGCAAGTTTGGGAAAAAGAATAAATCAGAAGTTGCGATTTATGATGAAAAAGAGAAGAAGGAAAAGAAACCATGCAAAAAAGCAGGAAAAAGAAGGAGAAGAAAAAGCAAAAGAACAGAACGCTGATGGCGATTATGCTGATAATTCTGTATCTTGGAGGTTTGTTTGTGTATGCAATCCCAGATTTACAAAAGATTGTATTGCAGAAGGAAAACGAGAAAGCAGTGGAACATTTTAAAGAAGAGGTGGAAGGAAGCCAGCAGGATAAAAGTAGTGAAGAGACAGATCCTACCTCTGCCGATTCCAACCAGATCCCAAAGAACGCCCAGCTCTATCAGGAGATGCAGGCATATAATCAGCAGATCTTTTCTGATGGTCAGTCAGGACTGACTGATCCGTGGTCTTATGAGCAGGAGACATTGGATCTGTCCGAGTATGGGATTGATGACGGGATGATCGGGATTCTTGATATTCCGAAGATGGATGTGACATTGCCGTTATATCTCGGCGCGACGCAGGAGAAGATGGCGAAAGGTGCGGTCATGCTTGGACAGACTTCATTTCCAGTGCAGGGTACAGACAGTAATTGTGTGATCGCAGCGCACCGTGGATGGAAGGGGATACCGATGTTCCGCGAGATCGAGAGGTTGGAGATCGGAGATGAACTGACGATACAAAACTGTCAGGAAACATTGACGTATCGTGTGTCTGAGATTGAGATTATCCTGCCGGATGAGAGTGACAAGATCATGATTCAGCCGGGGCGGAATATGGTGACTTTGATGACATGTCATCCTTATACGCAGAATTCTAAAAGATATGTTGTGTATTGTGATGAGGTTGGAACACAGCCGGAGGTAGCAGTTGATGCAGCAGAAGAGGCGGACAGCAGCCAGCAAGAGATTATCACCACTTCCGAGCAGAACAGAACGGAAGCATTAGAGGAAGATCAGCGTCTGATCGAGAGAGATACGTTATGGAGGAAAGCCGGTTATGCTGGAATCGGGCTGATCGGAGTATTGATTATTTTTGGATTTATCCCTAGGAAAAAGCATTGAGATGCGTTATACTAAGAAAGATGTGAATGAAAACATGGTACAAAGGAGATGGAGCAATGATTCGTTTTACATGGTATGAACTGCTTTGGCTGTTTTTCATCTATTCTTTCTTAGGATGGGTGCTGGAGACAGCGGCCGCAACAGTAAAACAGAAGAAGTTTGCGAACAGAGGTTTGGTGAATGGACCGTTCTGTGTGATCTACGGTATCGCCGCTCTGTTCATGACATTTGGATTACAGGAGCTAAGAGGAGTCTGGCTTTTTTTATTTGCGACGATTTATGCGACAGTGATCGAATGGGTTGCAGGCCATTTGATCGAGAAGGCGTTTAAGGTAAGATGGTGGGATTACTCCAAAATTAAATGGAATCTGGATGGATATATCTGTATCCCGGCTTCTCTTATCTGGGGTGCTCTTGGATATCTCGGAATCCGCTGGGGAAACAGATTTGCGATCATAGTATTTAAAATGTTGCCTCTGTTCCTGATGAAGATCCTTGTCTTGGTTCTTCTTGGAGTGTTAGTTGTGGATATCCTCGGATCTTATCTGCTGCTTCGTGGAAAAGGAAAGAACCTCGCGCGGTGGGAAGCTACGAATGAAGGTCTGGATAAAGTCAGCAATAAGCTTGGAAGTGCGATTTCCAGATGGGTTGGGAAACGTATCCAAAAAGCGTATCCAAAAGCGATGGAACTGATCCGCAAGGAAGAGGAAGCGGAGAAGGGAAAAGTATTTGCCGCAGGCTGTGGGTTCTATAAGATTGTGCTGTTGTTTTTTGTAGGAGCATTTCTTGGAGACATTACAGAGACGATTTTCTGCAGGATTACGGCAGGTGTGTGGATGAGTCGCTCCAGTGTGGTTTGGGGACCATTCAGTATTGTCTGGGGACTGGCGATCGCACTTGTGACAGCAATGCTTTACAAATATAAAGATAAGAGTGACAGCTTCTTATTTATCATCGGTACATTGCTCGGTGGAGCGTATGAATATCTTTGTAGTGTGTTTACCGAAATTGTATTCGGGAAAGTATTTTGGGACTATAGCGAGATTCCATTTAACTTAGGAGGCCGAATCAACTTATTATACTGCTTCTTCTGGGGAATTGCAGCAGTTGTCTGGTTTAAGAAGATCTATCCGTACATTTCCGCATGGATTGAGAAAATCCCGATGCTGACAGGGAAGGTGCTCACCTGGTTTTTGATCATTTTTATGGTCTGCAATGTGGCTGTGTCATGTATGGCACTTGTTCGTTATGACGAACGTGGAAAGGGCGTTGTAGCGGAAAACAGCATTCAGAAATGGGCAGATGAGCATTATGATGATGCGAAGATGGAGAAGATTTATCCGAATGCAAAAGCGACAGAATAGAAAATAAGATGTAAACGAGAGGGAAATGGTATGATGGAGAATAAAAAGATGCGGGCAGAGCATCCGAAGAAAGAGCTTGCAGTGGATATTTTGTATGATATTATAGGAAGTATTTTGTTTGCTGCCGGAATCTATACATTTGCAGAAGGGGGAAATTTTGCGCCTGGAGGAATTTCAGGTATTGCATTGATTATGAACAAGTTATGGAATCTTCCGGTCGGTACAATGACATTGATACTGAATATTCCACTGGTCATCATCAGTTACAAAACAGTAGGAAAGCGGTTTTTGATAAAGACTGCGAGAACAATGATTATCTCGACGATCTTTGTCGATCTTGTATTTCCGATGTTCCCATACTATACAGGGCAGCGTCTGCTTGCAGCAATTTACTCGGGAGCATTGCTTGGACTTGGAATGGTTCTTTTCTATATGAGAGGTTCTTCTTCGGGTGGAGCGGATTTCCTGACGATGACGATCAAAAAGAAGAGACCACATATGTCTCTTGGTCGACTGACGTTGTTGATCGACTTGATCATTATTTTGATCGGATGGCCGGTATTCGGTGATGTTGATTCAGTTCTTTACGGATTGATCGCAGTATTTGTCTGCTCTATGGTGATTGACAAGATTCTTTACGGAATCGGTGCAGGAACACTTGCAATCATTGTTACATCGAAGGGAGAGGAAACAGCGGAAGAGATTGGAAGAATCACCGACCGTGGTGTGACATCTTTGGAAGGAATGGGGACTTATACAAAGAGTAAAAGAAATGTTCTGCTCTGTGCATGTTCCAAGTCAGAAGCGTATCTTGTGAAAAATGCAGTTTACCAGGTAGATGACTCTGCGTTTGTAATGTTTACTGAGACGAGTGAGGTGCTTGGAGAGGGATTCAAGGAAAGTCTTGATGAGTTGTAAATAAAAGAGAAGAATATGAAATAGAAAAAGCTGCTGTCTGAACTGTTGCTTGCAAGATTTGCGAACAACAGACGGACAGCAGCTTTTCTATATGTTCTTTATGTATAGATTTGTTTTCAAAGATATAAAAATGTTAATCTTCTTTTGCCCAGTCGAAGGAATATTTGACAGCCTTGTGCCAACCCTTCAGTTTCTTTTCACGGACTTCCGGATCAATTGAAGGTTCAAAAATCTGATCGATCGCCCAGTTCTCTTTGATTTCTTCAAGACTGTTCCAGTAGCCGACTGCAAGACCAGCCAGATAAGCAGCTCCCATAGCAGTCGTCTCAACGCAGACCGGACGGTGGACCGGTGCGTTGATCAGATCAGCCTGTGTCTGCATCAGGAAGTTATTTGCGCTTGCGCCGCCGTCTACTTTCAGGGAGGCAAGATTAATGTCGGAATCTGCCTTCATGGCAGTCAGGACGTCATATGCCTGATAAGCGAGAGACTCGAGGGTTGCACGGATGATATGGTATTTATTTACCCCACGTGTCAGGCCGACGATCGTTCCGCGGGCATACTGATCCCAATACGGAGCACCGAGTCCGGTGAAAGCAGGTACAACATAACAGCCGTTTGTATTTTTCACTTTCTTTGCCATATATTCGCAGTCGTCAGCGGAATCAATCAGGCGCAGTTCATCACGCAGCCACTGGATTGCCGCACCGGCGACAAAGATAGAACCTTCCAGAGCATATGTAACCTTTCCGTCAAGTCCCCAGGCAATCGTGGTGACCAGTCCATTGTTGGAAAAGACAGGTTTCTCTCCGGTGTTCATCAGAAGGAAGCATCCGGTTCCGTAAGTATTCTTCGCATCTCCCGGTTTAAAGCAGGTCTGACCGAAAAGTGCAGACTGCTGATCTCCGGCAGCACCGGCGATCGGGATCGCTCCGCCGAGGACGGAAGGATCTGTCTCTCCGTAAATGCAGCTGGAAGGCTTCGGTGTCGGAAGCATACAGCGTGGGATCTGAAGTTCTTCGAGAATCTCGTCATCCCAGTCTAATGTATTGATATTGAAAAGCATGGTTCGTGATGCGTTGGAGTAGTCTGTAACATGTACTGCGCCTTTCGTCAGTTTCCAGATCAGCCAGGTCTCTACTGTACCAAAGAGCAGTTCTCCGCGCTCGGCACGTTCTCTTGCTTTCGGAACATTATCGAGGATCCAGCGGATCTTTGTTCCGGAGAAATAAGCATCAAGTACAAGGCCGGTTTTCTGACGGAACTTTTCTGTCAGTCCTTTTTCCTTCAAAGAATCGCAGAATTCAGCAGTACGACGACACTGCCAGACAATCGCGTGGCAGATAGGATCGCCGGTATTTTTATCCCATACGATTGTTGTCTCGCGCTGGTTCGTGATACCGATTGCAGCGATATCAGAAGGTTCTGCGCCGATGATGTTCATAGCCTCCACAGCAACTCCGAGCATGCTTGCCCAGATTTCATCCGCATCGTGCTCAACCCAGCCCGGTTTCGGAAAATGTTGTGTGAATTCTCTCTGTGTGACGCTGCAGATTTCCCCTTTTTTATTAAATAAAATGCAGCGGTTACTTGTGGTTCCGGCATCTAATGCCATAACGTATTTTGACATAATATGTGCCTCCTCATTCTAGTATTACTCAGAACAGAAATGGTTACTTTGGCTTGAATGCATCTCGCCCCATCGCCAAAGGCGATTTAAAATGGCGAG
>OCHN01002144.1_pt1 | contig 13542 bp, 9 predicted proteins | sample 1538911 | NCBI WGS metagenome assembly OCHN01 (sample SAMN04571736, study PRJEB22368) | human gut metagenome | biome: human gut; material: stool | host: Homo sapiens | place: Luxembourg | collected 2013-01-11 | reverse complement strand
CGTCCGTATCGGCTACTATGGGCAGGAGATTAACATTACCACCTATAACCTGTGCCGTATCAATATGTTCCTGCACGATGTAGGTTATGACAAGTTTGATATCGCCTGCGATGATACGCTGACCAATCCGCTGCACTGGGACGACGAACCTTTTGAGCTCATTGTTTCAAATCCGCCCTACTCTATTAAGTGGGCCGGTGATGAAAATGCCCTGCTCATTGATGACCCTCGTTTCTCGCCTGCCGGTGTGCTGGCACCCAAGAGCAAGGCCGACCTTGCCTTTGTGATGCACTCGCTGTCGTGGCTCGCCAACAACGGAACGGCGTCTATCGTCTGCTTCCCCGGCATTATGTACCGGGGCGGTGCGGAACAGAAAATCCGCAAGTATCTTATCGACAACAACTTTGTCGATTGCATTATCCAGCTCCCCGGCAACCTGTTTTTCGGGACCTCCATTGCTACCTGCATTATGGTGCTGAAAAAGAGCAAACCGGACAACTCAACGCTGTTTATTGATGCATCCAAGGAGTGCATCAAAGTCACAAACAACAATAAGCTGACAGCGGAGAATATCGAGCATATCGTAGATTATTTCATGGCCCGCGAGGATGTCCCCCATGTCTGCCACCGTGCCACATACGAGGAAATCAGAGAGCAGGAGTACAACCTTTCCGTCAGCACCTATGTGGAGGCGGAGGATACCCGTGAAGTCATCGACATTGCCAAGCTGAACGCTGAAATCGAGGAAATCGTGGCGCGGGAAAATGTCCTGCGGTGTGAAATACAGAAAGTCATCGCGGAGATTGAGGGGTAACGTATGGGTGAGCTATATCCGAATCAGTATTTCGGCATTGATATTTGGAAGCATAAAGACTTGCCACTTATAGAGTCTCATGATTTTAACTTCTTCAGGTGTATAGCGTTTAGAGACAGCTACTACGGAAAAACGATAAGTGAATTGCACACAGGAAATCTGAGAGTAAGCAGAAAAGATAACAGATACTCCCAACTCTTTCCGGGGCAGCGACTGTCTTATTGGGCTGATAGTTCTCAAACCGCAAGAGCAGAAGCAAAAAAGTGGGGTGCGAAAAACAATCTGCTGACCTTTTGGGCTTATGACGATGGTAGCAGCTTTATTCCTACAGTCTATCCTGCAGAGTATTTGCGGATAGTTGATGGCATTCATTTTGGCTTTGACAAGATACTTAAAAAAGTCAATGATGGACTGCCGCTGTCACATGAAGAGCAATCTTTTATTGACAGGATTACATACGAAGAACCTGATTGTTTAGCTTATGAGTCCGAAGCTCGAAAAGGCGGAGTATGTTATTTGTTTTTTGAACATGGATTCAAAAAACTTTCTCTAAGGGAAGTCTCATTGAGGCTGGGTGATGCCAAGGGTAAAAACCATGCAACCGTACCCTGCGCTATTACCAGCGACTTTACTCCCGTTCTTGAGAATTATGGTTGCGCTTTTGAGCCTATCGCAAAAGTACGACTTGATAAAGGCTATATTGATTCTAAGGAATATTATCTTAGAAGACAGGTGGAGAAACGCTCGTGGAGAAAGGTATATGAGGGATTGAAATGACAAGGTTTGACAAATTGATGTGTGAACTTTGTCCTGACGGGGTAGAGTATTGCAATTTAATAGATTTCCTCGCAATCAAAAACGGAGGGGACTATAAACACTTTGGAGTAGGTAGTTATCCCGTCTATGGTTCTGGTGGCATAATGGCCTATATAGACCATTATGCGTATAATAAGCCATCTGTTTTAATTCCAAGAAAAGGCTCAATAGACAAGTTATACTACGTCGAGGAGCCTTTCTGGAACGTGGACACTATCTTTTATACTGATATTAACACAGAAAAAGCTGTTCCGAAATATGTGTACTATTGTCTGCAATCAGAACATTTAGAACAATACAATACAGCCGGCGGGGTTCCGAGTCTTACCCAAAAGGTTCTCAATAAAATCAGAATTCCTCTACCGCCCATTGAAGTCCAGCGTGAAATCGTCCGCATATTAGATGATTTTGCCGAGCAAACAGAGCGCCTTAAAGCTGAACTAACTGCCGAGCTTACCGCCCGTAAGAAGCAGTATGAGTATTATCGGGATAAACTGCTTGATAGGCCGCACGACAGCGCAAAAATTATCACGATTGGAGAACTTGGCGCTTGGTCCGGCGGGAAAACACCGTCTATGGATAACTTGGACTACTGGGAGGATGGTACGATACCGTGGATAACATCAAAGGATATGAAAGTACCCACACTGGAGGATACAGCGGACCATATTACCAAACAAGCAATCAGTGAAGCATCTATGACTGTATATCCCCCGAACGGAATTGCTGTTGTTACTCGTTCCGGCATTCTAAAGCATACCCTTCCTGTGGCATTTGTGCCCTTTGAAACCACGGTAAATCAGGATATTAAAATGTTAGTAGCCGGTGAAGGCGTACTGCCTCGCTATGCTTTTCACGCAATACAGGGAAAAAGTCCTGATATATTGGCTAAAACCAAGAAGCAGGGCGGCACGGTAGATTCTCTGGAATTCAAGAGATTTCTGGACTACAAAATTCCGCTGCCGTCGCTTGAAGTTCAAAAGAGCCTTATAGAAGTTCTCGACAACTTTGATGCCATCTGTTCCGACTTGAACATTGGCCTACCTGCGGAAATCGAAGCACGACAAAAACAGTACGAATATTATCGGGATATGCTCTTGACATTTGCTGAGTCCGGCTCCACAATTTTGACAGACAGACAGACAGACAGAACATAATTAAGCTCATTCAGTATGTGTTTGGATATGCTTGGTTGTCTTTGGATGAAATCTCGACATCATTCCGTGGAGAATACATTACAAAGAAAGATTCAAGGACAGGGAATATCCCTGTTATCCTTGGAGGTCAGGAACCGGCGTATTACATTGACAAAGCCAATCACGCCGGCGAAATTGTTGTCGTAGCAAGAAGCGGAGCATCCGCAGGGTTTGTATCATATTGGAATGAACCAGTCTTTATCACGGATGGCTTTGGCTATGAAAACAATCCGTCGTTGGTTACAGCAAAATATCTCTTCTATATTTTGAAAAACAGAGAAACAGAATTGAATGCCATGAAGCGAGGTGCAGGTGTCCCTCACATAAGCGGTGGAGCACTTGCTGAAATACAGTTTGCGATTCCTAATCTGCAAGAGCAGCAGCGTATCGTTTCTATCCTTGACCGATTTGACACCCTCTGCAACGACTTAACCGCCGGATTACCTGCCGAAATCGAAGCGCGGCAAAAGCAGTACGAATACTATCGGGACAAGCTGCTAACGTTTAAGGAAAGGATATCTACATGACAGAATTTCTGCATCCTGAGCTAAATAAACGCTTCCGTAAAGTAATAAATTCTTCACCTATCTTTCAAGAAGGTGAGCTGCGCGGGAATTTCAACTTGCTGTGTGCTGCAATGGACCGTATTGACACCTGCGTCGCATATCTGAATAAGCATTCGAATTTTCCTCGCACAGAAGAAGACTTTATTATCTTTCTCATGTTTGCAGCTATGCTACGTGATGCCGTTTTGGATGTCCTTGTAGGTGTTTTGCCGAAATTTGAAAGAAACAGTGGCGAACTGTACTTTTTCAAAGACACCTATCTTAACAGCGCTGTATATAACCCCGACAAACCAGTTCCTTCAGATGACCGCTTTTTCGAGTATGTTCGCACACTTGCCTTTGCTCACCCCACAGATACAAGCCAACCCACATTTCTGCGAAAAAATGAGAAACAGTATTCACCGTGGGTAATCGTAAACAGGACACTTAATCGCTTTATGGGAACGCCAAACATGGTGGGAATTAGAGTTTATACAACGGCTTCCGATGAAATCATAAATATACAGTTTCCGTTGCAAGTGTTAAAAGACTACATTTCAAGTCGCTATGAGAAATTGTCATTGGCAATCAGTTGGGCAGAAGAGTCTATTCGAAAAGCTGAAGCAGAGTGGAGAGAGCAACATATCAAGAGAAACGTGAGCCCAGTTGAGGTGTTGACATCCATAAAAGAAGTATTGGCTTTGCGCTATCAATCTACTGGGGAGATTGACGATATGATTGGCGATTTGACTTGTCCCCTGACAATTCAAAAGAATCTGGCATCTGTTTCAGAGTACAGAAATGCGATTATTGATGCCATTCCACAGATTTGTGATGGTATAGAAAACCTTGAGGAACTGTTTAATATCCCGGCCTATAACGCGCTGAGAGAACTTCCCAAGACGATGCCACAAGGAACATCTTATCAGTTGGAAAAGATATTCACATACTTAGATGATGAGTATTCAACAGGAGCTAACTATACCTTTGGACTTATGCAGGCGGGCGATTTTGCAGAGGGCTTTGCAAAAAAGTGGGTAGTGATTTGCCCACAAGAAATGCCAATATGTGAAATACATTTATTGGTGCGGACGGCTTGCTATTTAGAAGCTCAAGCGCAAAAAGGAGACAACCATTATGAGCCAATATAACATTATCGCCCAAAACACAGAAAACACCGTTGTATCTGAATATACGCCCCTCCCTAAGCGAGCTGAGGCATATCAGAGCGAGGCGCAACTGGAAAAAGAGTTTATACGCCTGCTGTGTGAGGTGGGCTATACTTACCTGCCCATCCACACTGAGGCAGACCTCGTTGCCAACCTTCGCAAGCAGTTGGAGAAGCTGAATAACTACCAGTTTACCGATGGCGAATGGGAGCGTTTCTTCCAGCAGAATATCGCCAATGCCAATGAAGGTATCAAAGAGAAGACCCGCCGGATACAGGATGGTGATACAGCGCAGGCATTTAAGCGTGATACGGGCGAGTCAAAAAACATTCGCCTCCTTGATAAAAAGTGTATTCACAACAATACGCTGCAGGTCATCAACCAATATACCGTTTCTCAGGCAGAGGGCGCTGCCCACGATAACCGTTACGATGTGACCATTCTCGTCAACGGACTGCCTTTGGTTCATGTGGAGTTGAAGCGTCGCGGGGTAGCTATCCGCGAGGCATTCAATCAAATCAACCGCTACAAGCGCGACAGCTTTTGGGCGGGCAGCGGCCTGTTCGACTATGTGCAGATTTTTGTTATCTCCAACGGAACGAACACAAAATATTACTCCAACACGACCCGCTTGGGGCATATCAAGGATTTCAACTCTTCTGCGGCGCGAAAGCGCGGCAAGACCAGCAACAGCTTTGAGTTTACATCGTTTTGGGCGGACGCCAAGAATCGTATTATCCCCGACCTGATGGACTTCACCAAGACGTTTTTTGCCAAGGCAACGATACTGAATATCCTGACCAAGTATTGCGTTTTTACGTCTGAAGAACTCCTGCTGGTGATGCGCCCCTATCAAATCGTTGCTACGGAGCGTATTCTTAACCGCATTGAAATCGCCACCAACTACAAGCGATATGGTACAGTGCAGGGCGGTGGATACATTTTCCATACCACCGGCTCCGGCAAGACCTTGACCAGTTTCAAAACGGCCCAACTTGTCGCAGACCTGCCGTATATCAGCAAGGTGCTGTTCGTGGTAGACCGTAAGGACTTGGACTATCAGACCATGAAGGAGTATGACCGTTTCGAAAAGGGCGCGGCCAACGGTAATACCTCTACGGCCATTCTGACGCGGCAGCTTAGTGACCCCAACGCAAAAATCATTATTACTACCATTCAGAAATTGGCGATATTCATTAAGAAAAACGCAAATCATCCGCTGGCTGATAAGCAGGTGGTCATTATATTCGATGAGTGCCACCGCAGCCAGTTCGGTGAAATGCACCTTGCCATCACTAACTACTTCAAGAAATACCATCTGTTCGGCTTTACAGGTACGCCCATCTTTACGGATAATGCGGGTAACGGCAAAATCCCGACCTTGCGGACGACTGAGCAGGCCTTTGGTGAGCAGCTCCACGCATATACCATTGTAGATGCCATCAATGATAAGAACGTGCTTCCGTTCCGCGTGGACTATGTCCAGACGATGAAAGAGGAGCCGGACATTGATGACAAGCAGGTGTGGGACATCAAGCGCGAGGAAACGTTCCTCACGCCTGAGCGCATTACGCTGGTTACGGAATACATACTGGAAAGATTTAATCAGAAAACCTACCGCAATGAGAAAAGCTACACCTTCAATGTGCTGCAGAACATCGGCGAAGTAGCTTCTGCCAAACGTCAGGACGATGTAGAGGAAATCAAGCGCCAGCAGCGTGTGAGTGGCTTCAACTCCATTTTTGCCGTTTCCTCTATCACAGCGGCCAAGCTCTATTATGAAGAGTTTAAGCGCCAGATGGCTGCCGACCCCAGCAAGAAACTGCGTATTGCCTTGATTTACAGCTATGGGGCAAACGAGGAAGAAGCAGACGGCATCTTGGATGAGGAGAACTCAGAAGACACCTCCGCGCTGGACCAAAGTTCCCGCGACTTTCTTGACATGGCTATCTGTGACTACAATTTGATGTTCCATACAAATTACAGTACGGATAGCGATAGGTTCCAGAGTTACTACAAGGATATTTCCCTGCGGATGAAGAACAAGGAACTTGACCTGCTCATTGTGGTAAATATGTTCCTGACAGGTTTTGATGCCACCACACTCAATACACTGTGGGTTGATAAGAACCTGAAGATGCACGGACTTTTACAGGCGTATTCCCGCACAAACCGTATTCTGAACTCCATAAAGACCTTTGGTAATATCGTATGCTTCCGCAATCTGCAAAAGCGTACAGACGCTGCCATAGCGCGTTTCAGCGATGCTACGACCAACGGCGTCGTAACGTTGCGGCCTTTTGACGACTATTACAACGGCTATACAGACGAAAAGGGCAAATACAACGAAGGCTATGTGGATATGATTGCGGCCTTACAGCAGAACTTCCCGCTTAGTGATGTCCGTATCGTTGGCGAAAACCGGCAAAAGACGTTTATCCGGCTGTTTGGCGCTATCCTGCGTATGCGGAATCTGTTGGTGGCGTTTGACGATTTCAACGGCAAGGAGATACTCTCAGAGCGCGATATGCAGGACTACATGGGCCGCTATCAAGACCTGTATGATGAGTGGCGTGGTCGTTCTGGACATGAAAAAGAGGACATCACGGATGATGTTGTGTTTGAAATCGAGCTTATCAAGCAAATCGAAATCAATATCGACTACATTCTTATCCTCATGCAGAAATACCATGACAGCCATGGCAAGGACAAGGAAATTGCCATCGCTATTCAGAAAGCCGTGGAGTCCAGTTCCGAACTTCGCAGCAAGAAAGCGCTTATTCAAGGGTTCCTTGCTGGTATTAACGAGGTGGATGATGTAATCAATGAGTGGCACGACTATGTAGCTACCCAAAAGGAAACCCAACTCGCCACGTTGATTGCTGAGGAACGTTTGAGGGATGCCGAAACGAGACAGTTTATGGCAAACGCTTTCCGCGATGGTGCTGTCAAAACGACCGGCATGGATATCGACAACCTTTTGCCTCCCATGTCGCGCTTTGGCGGTGGCAATCGTGCAGAGAAGAAACGGATTGTAACGGAGAAGCTGGTCGCATTCTTCAACAGATTTTTCGGAATAGGGTAAGGGGTGAGCCAGAGTGCCAAGACAGAAAAAGGATAGTGTCCCTATCTGCTATCGCATCGAAAAAAGCGTTTACGAGCGCCTTCAAGCATACGCAGAGGATAAGGGGCAAACAATGACTATGGCTGTTGAGAGGCTTCTGACGAAAGCCCTCGATGCTGAAGAGAAAAAAGACGAACAATAAAAAAGAAGCTGGTGTCCGCACTGGATACCAGCTTCTTTTTATGTAATTCGTTTACTCAGAAGAAATCCCACACAAAAGTTGGGAGAAGTCGCTCACCCGAAATCGGGGCTTAAAACCGAAATCCCACACAAAAGTTGGAAGGAATCGCTCAGTCGAAATGGGCCTCTAAAATAAAAATCCCACACAAAAGTTGGAATAACCCGAACTGCTTTATCCTTGACTTTTGTCGAACGATTTACTATAATTAGGGTTACGGCGCCCCATGCGCCGCTTATTATGCGCGGCTGCCCGCAGGCAGGACCGCTTGAAGGAGTTTTGTATCATGCCTGTTTATCCCATGGACATCGCTGGGCTCCACCGGGAGCTGCCTATCTGTAAGGTCACGGACGACCTGTACATCGGCGCCTTCATCTGCTTTGGCGACGCGGAGCTGACTGTGGCCTGCGCCCGTGATATGCTGGCCATGCTGGAGGCAGACAGCTATGACTATCTGTTCACCGCCGAGGCTAAGTCCATCCCCCTGATCCACGAGATGGCCCGTCAAAGCGGTGCGAAAAAGTATTTCATCGCCCGCAAGGGCCCCAAGGCGTATATGCCCGATCCCCTGCACGTGGAGGATAAGTCCATCACCACCGCCGGGGTGCAGAAGCTGTATCTGGGCCGTGACGACGCCGACCTGATCCGCGGCAAGCGCATCGTTCTTATGGATGATGTGATCTCCACCGGCGGCTCCCTCCACGCCATGGAGGAGCTGGTGAAGATGGCCGGCGGTACCGTAGTGGACCGCATCGCCGTGCTGGCCGAGGGCGGTGCGGCGGACCGCAAGGACATCAAGTACCTGAATGTCCTTCCGGTATTCAACGCCGACGGAAGCATCAAGTAAAGAGAAGCGCCTATAGGCGCTTCTCTTTTTTTACTCTCATTAGCAAAACCGCATGACCGCCGCCATCTGCCGCACATTTTTTATAGCGTGCGGGGATAGACTTTTGTGATAAGTTATGGTAATATGTAGAATTAATAAAACTAATGCTTTGAGTGGGAGAAAGGAGCAGTTCCATTATGGCAGTAAAAGAGAGCTATGCCGGCAAGATCAACCGGAAGCTGACGAAAAAGCTGCGGGTCATCGCCGTGGCCGCCGGCCGTGAAAAGGCCGACCTGGTGCTGAAAAACGCCACCTATGTCAATGTATTCTCCAATGAGCTGTGTCACGGCGACATCGCCGTGGCCGAGGGGCTGATCGTAGGCATGGGTGAATACAGCGGCAATACAGAGGTAGATATGGGCGGTAAGATCGTCCTCCCCGGCTTTGTGGACGCCCACATTCATCTGGAGAGTTCCCTGGTCAGTCCCACGGAGTTTGCCAAGGCGGTGCTGCCCCATGGCACCACCACCGTCATCACCGACCCCCACGAGATCGCCAACGTCATGGGCACCGATGGCATCGAGTATATGCTCCAGGCCACCGAGGACCTGCCCGTGGACGTGCGCTTTATGCTGCCCTCCTGCGTGCCGGCCACGCCCCTGGACGAGTCCGGCGCCAACCTGGACTACCGGGCTATCGACAGCTTCTATGACCATCCCCGTGTACAGGGTCTGGCCGAGATGATGAACTTCGTGGGCACCATCAACGGCGATCCCCAGGTGGTGGAGAAGATCGTGGCCAGCCAGGCCCATCACAAGAAGATCGACGGCCACGCCCCCGACCTGGTGGGCAACGACCTGAACGACGCCATCGCAAAGCTCCAGCGCGGCCAGTTCATTATGATCCGCGAGGGCACCGCAGCCCGCAATCTGGAAGCGCTGGTCCCCCTTCTGTGCGACAAGTATGTGGAACGCTGTATGTTCTGCACCGATGACAAGCACCCCAACGACCTGCTGGAAAAGGGTCACATCGACTACATCGTCAAAAAGGCCATCTCCCTGGGCGCCGACCCCATCACCGCCATCAAGGCCGCCTGCCACAACGCTGCCCGCTACTTCCTGCTGAACAACCGCGGCGCCATTGCACCCGGCTATCTGGCGGACTTCGTCATCATCGACGACTTTGACCACTTTAACATCGAAAAGGTCTACAAGCGCGGCGTACTGATGGTAGACCATGGCGTGGTGGCGGACTTTCCCGTCCCGGAGATCGACCCCTATCTGGTCAACCGCGCCCACGACACCTTCCATGTGGCCCCGCTGACCGCCGCCGACTTTACCGACAGCCGCCCCCACGCGGTCATTGGCATGGTCAACGGCGAGATCACCACCACTGACGGCGGCTACACCGACCGTATCGATGTGGACTATGACATTCTGAAGATCGCCGTCATCGAGCGTCATAAGAATACCCACCACATCGGCTTGGGCTACATCAAGGGCTACGGCCTGCAAAAGGGCGCCGTGGCCACGACAGCCATAACATCATCGTAGTGGGTACCAATGGGGAGGACATGGCCTTCGCCGCCAACCGCATCGTACAGCAGCACGGCGGTATCACCGTGGTGGAGAACGGTCAGGTAAAGGGCGAGCTGCTGCTGGCCATCGCCGGCATCATGTCCGACGACACCCTCATAAACGTGAACCGCGACCTGGAGAACGCCAAAAAGGCCGCCTACGACCTGGGCGTATCCACCGGTATCGACCCGTTTATGACCCTGAGCTTCATGGCCCTGCCGGTGATCCCCAGTCTGCGTATCACCACCCGCGGCGTGTTCGACGTCACCACTCAGCGCTACGTCTGATACCTGCTCCCCGCTTCGCCGGGACCTATATCCGCAAAAAAAGAAAGCCCTCGCGGGCTTTCTTTTTTTGCTCACAGCTTCAGTTCACAATCCAGGCTCATCACCGCGCTGCCGCCGATACGGACGGTCACGGTGCCGTCCTTTTCATACAGCATACTGCGTATCTCGCTGGGCCGACTCATGTGCTCGCCCTGCAAAAACACGTTCTCCCGCTCCGGCTTCACATCGCCTCGCAGGTAGAGATAATACGTCAGTGCACCGTTGCTGGTCCCGGTGGCACACTCCTCCGGGATGTCGTACAGGGGCGCGTAGTTGCTGCACCAGGCCGTCACGCCGTCCCGCCCCGGGCAGAACATATGCACGCCGGTCACATCGTACTTCCGTGACAGCTCCGTGACCACCGGTGCGTTCTGCACTGCCCGCATGAGCGTCTCATGGTCCCGGACGGGCATCATAATATCCGCCAGGCCGGTGGACACCATCCGTGGGATATATCCCTCCGGGCAGTCCGCCTCCGTCAGGCCATAGGCGGCGTACAGCGCGGCGCGCTCCGCTGCCGGGATGTCGCCGATCAGCTGCGGCGGCGCCATATCCATCCAGACAGTACCACCCCTGACGGTGATGTTCAGCTCCCCGGCCTTTGTGTGGGCAATATGGTCGCCGTCGCCGATCTTCTCCAGCTGCCGCAGCAGAGCAAAGGAGGCCACGGTAGCGTGGCCGCACAGGTCCACCTCCCCGGCGGGGGTGAAATAGCGCAGGGATACGGGGCCGTCCGGCTCCATATGTATAAAGGCCGTCTCCGAGTGCTTCATCTCCGCAGCGATCTGCCGCATGGTCTCATCAGACAGCTCCCGGTCCGGCAGTGCCACGCCCGCCTGGTTGCCGCCGAAGATCCGATTGGCAAAGGCGTCCATCACATAGAGCTTCATAGGGTATACCTCCCAGTTTTTCTTGTGGTTTTCATTATATACTCTCTTGCTCTTAACGGCAAGTATATTTGACTTCCGATGTATTTTTCGTTAGAATAGAATTGCAGCAGGTGTCTGTGTGAACGCCCGCCGCTAAAAGCGAAGAAAGGAACTTCATCGAAAATGCTCAATGAGCGAAGTCTGTTATCACAATTTCTGCATTTCGTAGCCGCTACGGTGGCATCCCTCATGGTTTTCAGCCTGTACTCCATCGTGGACGGGCTGATGGTCGCCAAGGGCGTAGGCGAATACGCCATGGCAGCGGTGAATCTGGCGGTACCGTTCACCAATGTGCTGTTCTCCATCGGCGTCATCTTCGCCGTCGGTACCAGCACCATCATCGCCATCTATCTGGGACAAAACCAAGGCGAGAAGGCCAATAGCCTGTTCTCTCAGAACATCGTGCTGCTGACGTGCGTCGGCCTGACCATCACCGTCCTCGTTTTCGTATTTCTGGAGCCGTTCGCCGTGCTGCTGGGCGCAAAGGGCGTAACGTATCAATATACCATCGATTATCTCCGGGGCCTGGCCCCTTTCGCGCTGTGCTTCATCATCTCCTATAACATGGAGGTGCTCATCAAGACGGACGGCTATCCCCGTCTGGCAATTCTGACGGTCGTCACCGGCTGTCTGGCCAACTGCGTGCTGGACTATGTGGCCATCTTTGTGCTGAATCTGGGCGTATGGGGTGCGGCCTTCGCCACAGGTCTTTCCCAGCTTCTGACGTGCATCATCTATCTGCGCCACTTCCTGGGCGGACACAACACCTTCCACTTTGTGAAGTTCAGGATGGACTGGGGCATCTACAAGCGGCTGATCCCGCTGGGCTTTGCCGACGGCGTAACGGAGCTGTGCAACGGCGTGATGATCTTCCTGTTCAACCGGGTCATCCTCCGGTGCCTCGGCGACGACGGACTGGTGTGCTACACCATCATCGCCTATGTGAACACCCTCATCATCAACACCATGCTGGGCATCTCGCAGGGCAGCCAGCCGCTGGTCAGCTACCACTACGGCAAGGGGGACGTGGCGGGCTACAAGAAGCTGCTGCGGTATGGCTTTACAGCGGTGGGCATCATGACGGCGGTGATCTTCGCCGGTGTGATGATCTTTGCCCCCCAGATCGCCGGAATCTTCCTCGGCGCGGAGAAGCCGGAGCTGCTGGGCAGCGCGGCCGGCGCGCTGCGGCGGTACGGTCTGTGCTATCTGCTGCTGGGCGGCAACATCCTCATGGGCGGCTTCCTGACGGCGGTGGAGCAGCCCAAGGCGGCTATTTCCATCTCCGTGGGCCGTGGCCTGCTCTTCCAGGCCGGCGCGCTGCTGCTGTTGGCGGCAGCCGTGGGCGGCACGGGCATTTGGTTTGCGCCAGTGATCTCCGAGGCGCTGTGCGCGGTAATGGCCGTGTGGTTCCTCCGGCGGTTCCTGCGGAAAACCGCGGCATAACCAACATAAAAAGTATCCCGCGGCACAGCCGCGGGATACTTTTTTGCTCTCTTTAAGGCGCCTTACGCCTGCGCGGCCTTTTCCGCCATCATCTGCCGCACCACCTCGTCGATACGGTGAGCAACGCGGCAGAAATCCTCCGCCGTATAGCCCTTGGTGGTCATGGCGGCGGTGCCGATGCGGACGCCGCTGGTCTGGAATGGCGAGCGTTTGTCCCCGGGGACACAGTTCTTATTCAGCGTAATACCGCAGCGGTCCAATTCCTCCTGTACCTCACGTCCGGTAAGTCCGGTATCCGTCAGATCCAGCAAAAACAGATGGTTGTCCGTGCCGCCGGTAACGACCTTGTAGCCCATGTCCATGAACTCCGCCGCCATCGCCCTGCAGTTGACCACCACACGGTGGATATACGCCCGGTACTCCGGGGTCAGCGCCTCCTCCGCAGCCACCGCCTTGCCGGCGATCACGTGCTGCAAAGGGCCGCCCTGCATACCGGGAAATACGGCGCTGTCCACCTTTTTCGCCAGCTCCGGCCGGCAGAAGATCAGTCCGCCCCGCGGGCCGCGCAGCGTCTTGTGCGTCGTGGTCGTGACCACATC
>OCHN01002136.1_pt1 | contig 13564 bp, 12 predicted proteins | sample 1538911 | NCBI WGS metagenome assembly OCHN01 (sample SAMN04571736, study PRJEB22368) | human gut metagenome | biome: human gut; material: stool | host: Homo sapiens | place: Luxembourg | collected 2013-01-11 | reverse complement strand
CAATTGCAGGATGGCGTTCACGGTGGTGGTCTTGCCGGTGCCGGGGCCGCCGGTGAGCACCAGACAGTTCTCGGTCATGGCCTTGCGGATGGCTTCCCGCTGCAGCGGCGCATAGGCAAAGCCCTGGGTCAGTTCCAGCACCTGCAGGTTCCGGTCCAGGTCACGGGCGGTGTTCTTGCCCCGCCGGGCCAGAATGGCCAGCCGGTGGGCAATGTCCTGCTCGGCGGCCAGAAGGTCCGGCAGGTAGATGTAGGGCACGCCGTCGAACATCTTCACGCAGAGTTCTTCGGTCTCGATGCACTTGTCCAGCGCACGGGCCAGCTTTTCCGGCGGCTGGTGGATGAAGTTGGAGGCGGTTTCCAGCAGTTGGGCCCGGGGCAGGCAGGTGTGGCCGTTGCCCGCGTTGTGGCGCAAAGTGCGCAGCAGAGCGGCTTCCAGCCGCTGGGCGCAGTCGCCCTCCATGTGGTAATACTGGGCGATGCTGTCGGCGTGGCGGAAGTCCAGCTGCAGCGGCTCCCCGCACAGCAGGTAGGGGTTGGCCGAAATCGCCTGCATGGCCCCCGGCCCGAACGCCCGGAACACCTCCATGGCCTTGCGGGGGCCGATCTCGAACTGTGCCAGATAGGCGATGAGCTCCCGCATGCCGAACATCCGCTTGAACTCCTGCTGGATGCGGTCGGCCTTGTCCGGCGAGATGCCGGGCACCTGAGTGAGCCGGGCGGGGTCGTTGGCAATGACCTCCAGCGCCTCGGCCCCGAACAGGTCGATGATCTTGTCCGCCGTCTTGGCCCCGATGTAGGGCAGCGACCGGCTGGCAAGGAAGGCGTACACGGCTTCCAGATCCTTGGGCATGTCCGTCTCGCACTCCTGGGCATGGAACTGCCGGCCATAGGTGGCGTGGTTCTCGTACCGGCCGCGGCAGATGACGCTTTCCCCGGCGTGCAGCTCCCCCACGACGCCGCACACCACGGTGATGACCCCGCCGCCGGACACCTCGAACACGGTGTAGCCGTTGTCGGCGTTCTCGTAGATGATATCTTCCACCGTGCCTTCCAGCTGTTCCAGCTCCTGTTCTGCCATGTGCTCACCTCCCTGTTTGCATAATTATTTATAGTATAGCCCTTTTGGGGGGATTTGTAAATCGGGAGATGGGGCAAAAATGCGGCACCCGCCACGGCGGTGCTGCGTCCCGGATGCGCCGGTGCAGTAGGACGGAACTTCAAGTTAGTCCCTGCTAAATTGTGACAGATTCATGTCAAAATGGTAACAGTTCCTGTTTCATCGTGAAAAATGCCAGCAAAGGCCTTGATTTTTTGTCAAAGTTTCCGTATAATCATCTCCAAACCAATCGGCCCGACCGGTTGGTCCATTGAAACACGAAAAAAAGGAGTACATCTCATATGAAACTCAAGAATGTTGCAATCGCTGCTACCGCTCTGGCACTGGCTGTCGGCATGACCGCCTGCGGCAGCTCTTCTTCCACCGCTGCTTCCTCCTCTGTGGCATCTTCTGCTGCCGCATCCAGCGAGGCTGCAAGCTCTGAGGCTGCTTCCAGCGAGGCTGCTGAGCCCACCACTGCCGAGTACACCGTGTACAACACCACCGGTTCCAAGGTCACCGACCTGTACCTGTACGAAGTCGGCGCCGAGGACAAGGGCGACAACCTGGCAGGCGACGGCCTGGCTGACGGCGACAGCGTGGTCATCACCCGCGACGTGGAGGCCGACAAGCAGGCTGACGTGACCTATGTGCTGGAGTTCACCACCGAGGACGGCCAGACCCAGGCCTTCGAGACCCTGCACTACGAGACCACTCCCATCTCCCTGAAGAGCGTGGACGCCGCTGCAGGCGCTACCCCCATCGCCTTCGCTGCACCGGAGAACTAAGTCTCAACCAACTTGCATCGAAAAAGGGCTGCTGCACAAATGCTGTGCAGCAGCCCTTTTGTTTTAAACCGGAAACGCTCAGGCCCTTGCCGCCTGCTGCGCATCGGCCTGTTTTTTGTTCTGCAGGCGCTTGCGCACCACAAAGTAGGCCGGAATGAGGAAGAAGCAGGCAAAGAACCAGGCCACCGGGTTTGCGATGCAGGCCGCAAAGTAGCCCCACAGCGGCACGAACCAGAAGCCCACCATGGCGCGGGCCACCATCTCAGCCACACCGGCAAACATGGCAAGGCCCGAATAGCCCAGCCCCTGGATGGTGTAGCGATAGATGATCAGCACCGCCAGCGGGATGTAGAACACGCTGTTCCAGAAGATGAAGCTCTGGGCGTTGGCCATAATGGCAGTCTCTCCCGGCTCCAGGAACAGGCCGATGAGCAGCTTATCCGTGAACCGCAGGATGAGGAAGGAGGCCACACTATACACGCAGCCAATGCTCAGGGCGGTGTGCACGCCCCGGTCCACACGGTCCAGGTCCTTGGCACCCATATTCTGGCTCGTGTAGGTGGTCATGGCAGTGCCGATGCTTTCCAGAGGCACGCTGAGGAACTGGGCCGCCTTGCTGCCGGCGGTCTGTGCGGCCACGATGTCGCTGCCCAGACCGTTCACGGCCCCCTGCAGCACCACGCTGCCAATGGCAGTGATGCTGCACTGGAGCCCCATGGGGATGCCCATGCCGCAGAGCTTAGCGCAGTGGGTGAGGCTGAGGGCCCCCTCCTCCCGGCTCCAGCGCAGCTCCGGGTAATGGTGGACGATATACACCAGACTGCCGATGCCAGCCACCGCCTGGCTGAACACCGTGGCAAAGGCTGCACCAAAGGCCCCCATGCGGAACACGATGATGCACACCAGGTCCAGCCCGATGTTGAGCACACTGGCCACCAGCAGAAAATACAGGGGCCGCTTGCTGTCGCCCAGAGCACGCATCAGGGCACTGGTCACATTATAAAGAAGGGTGAAGGGGATGCCCCAGAAGATGGTGCGGATGTAAATGTCTGCAATGTCGATGATGTTGGCCGGGGTGTTGGTCCACACCAGCACGGCGCGGGTGAGCGCCACGGTGACCACCGTCAGCACCACTGCAAAGGCTACCGACAGCCACACGGTGTTGGCCGTGTAGCGGCGCATCTCCTTATAATCCTTGGCACCGAAGGTCCAGGAGATGGGGATGGAAAAGCCGCAGGCAATGCCGTTGACAAAGCCCAGCACCAGATAGTTCAGGCCGCCCACGCTGCCCACGGCCGCCAGCGCTTCCACGCCCACAAAGCGGCCCACGATGATGGTGTCGGCCAGGTTGTAGAACTGCTGGAACAGGCTGCCCAGCATCAGCGGCACTGCAAAGGCAAGGATCAGCTTCAGCGGGCTGCCCTGCGTCATATCCTTGGTCATAGTTTTCCTCCCATCCATGCAAAAAAGAGCCGTTGCTCTGCATTTTTGCCGTGAAAAACGCCCTGCCGGAAAGAGGCAGGACGTTTTGTACATTCATGAAAGGTATTATAGCCGAGGCAAGCGCATTTTACAAGATTTGCATTGCATCAACATTTCCAGTTTTTTTCCGGAAGAATTGGTCATTCTGCGCACAGCGTCCCCGTGTTCAGCTCCCGATACGTCTTGGCGATCAGATATGCCGCGATCACAAAGGTCAGGAGGTCCGACATCGGCATGGAGTACAGCACGCCGTCCAGCCCGAAGAAACGGGGCAGCAGCAGAGCAAAGCCCACGCCGAACACCACTTCACGCACCATGGACAGGGCGGTAGACTCCCCTGCCTTGCCCATGGCCTGCAGGAAGATGAAGCAGGCCTTGTTGACGCAGGCCAGAATGATCATGCACAGATAGATGCGGAAGGACTTCACAGCAAAATCCGTGTAGTAGACGCTCTCGTTGGCGGCGCCGAACAGTGCGATGAGCCGCCGCGGGAACACCTCCACCAGAACAAGGGCCACAGCACCCACGGCGGCTTCGGCCAGCAGCAGCTTGGTGAACAGCTCCTTCACACGGGCAGACTTGCCTGCACCCATGTTGAAGCCCACGATGGGGATGCAGCCGGCGGCCATGCCCACCACGATGGAGATGACGATCTGGAAGAACTTCATCACGATGCCCACCACGGCCATGGGAACCTGGGCGTACTGCTCCTGCCCGAACACGGGGTCCAGTGCGCCGTACTTCCGGATCATGTTGTTGATGGCGGCCATGGCGGCCACCAGACTGATCTGGGACAGGAAACTGGTCATGCCCAGGGTCAGGGTGCGGCCGCAGATGGTGCCTTTCAGCCGGTAATCGCCCTTTTCCGGGCGGGTGATCTTCATGTGCAGCAGATACCACACCGACAGCACCGCCGTGACCACCTGCCCGATGACCGTGGCAACGGCCGCGCCCATCATGCCCCAGTGGCAGCCGAAGATAAAGACGGGGTCCAGGATGATATTGAGCACTGCGCCCGCCAGCGTGGAGATCATGGCAAACCGGGGGCTGCCGTCGGCACGGATGATGGGATTCATGGCCTGGCCGAACATGTAGAACGGCACGCCCAGCGTGATATAGAAGAAGTATTCCTGCGAATGATGGTAGGTCTCGGCGTTCACCGTGCCGCCGAACATGGCCAGAATGGTATCGGCAAAGAGCAGGTAGACGGCCGTGAGCACAAGGCTGCTGACCACGCACAGCACCACCGCGTTGCCCACGCTCTGCTTTGCGCGGTGCACTTCGTCCTGCCCAAGGCTGATGCTGACGAAGGCACAGCAGCCGTCACCGATCATGACCGCGATGGCCAGCGCCACCACCGTGAGCGGGAACACCACCGTGTTGGCGGCATTGCCGTAGGAGCCGAGGTAGCTGGCGTTGGCAATGAAGATCTGGTCCACGATGTTGTACAGTGCGCCGACCAGCAGCGAAATAATGCACGGGATCGCATAGCTCCGCATCAGCTTGCCGATGCGCTCCGTGCCGAGAAATTGATTGGAATGTTCCATGGGATTCACCTTACCTTTCCTGTTTCAGGGCAAAAGAAAACAACGAGCCACGCTCATGCAACTGGTTTTACGCATGAGAGCCACTCGTTGTACGGAATCATTATACGGTTTTGCCGCCCGGTTTGCAAAGGTAGTTTTGCACAAGAATTGTGCTGGTCATTCTGCGCATCCTGCACAGTGCAAACTTTGTGGAAAAGCGCCTTTGAAGCCCCCCGCCGGTTTGTGGTACAATAATAAGGAACGAAAACTGCGCTGGAAAGTCCGTTTTTTGCAGTTGCTTTCCATACAAGCGAAAGAGGTGCACGATGTCACAGTATCAAGCAGGAACGCTGGTCGTTTATGGAAACCTCGGTGTGCACGAGATTGAAGCCGTTGGCCCGCAGAGCTTCTGCGGCGAACCAGCCCGGGAATATTATACCCTCCGCCCTTATTTTTCCGACTCTCACGACCGGAGCTATATCCCCACGGCCAAGGAGGGCGTTCTGCGCCCGGTGAGCACCCCGGAACAGGCCGCTGCCTGTCTGGAGCAGGTGCGCAGCGAACCGGACGCGGCCCCGGCGTCTGCCAACCAGACCGTGCTGGCGGAGCATTATCAGGCCGTGATCCACACCAATGATTTTTACGAGTACCTGAAGCTGTACCGGGAGCTCGCCCACAAGCAGAGCACCCAGCGCAGCAAGGGCCGCAAGGTGAACGCCATGGACGCCTACTTCTACCAGATGGCCGAGCGCACCCTGCGGGAGGAGCTGGCCGTGGCGTTCCACGAAACGCCGGAAGCTGCCGCCAGGCGGCTGGAAGCGGCGGTGTCCTGAATCCAGACCATCGCAAAGGGAGAGGCTTCCCTGTCCGGTCCACCCGGCAGAGGGGCCTCCCCCTTTTTGTTTTTGCTCTGCGTCCGGCTCCTTGCAGACATCCACCCAGCCCCGGTGGGCAGGCCGTTTGCTGTGTTGGGGGTATTATGATCCCATTTTCATATCGTGTCAATGGGTTTTGTGCGCAGACCGCCACCTGTACCGTGCATTATAAAAAGGAAGGAAAGTGTGTCAGAACTGTAAAAGATAAATTATTTTAGTTATTTTTGTTGACTTATCCAACGATTCGGCTATAATGGTCGTGTTCCGAATTACTCAAACATTTTAGCTAATTCATTCATACAACCAGAACAAAGGAGAACACTACCATGACGTTTGAAGAAATGAAGAAGATCGTTGTCGATACCCTGAACTGCGATGAGGACAAGGTGACTATGGAGGCCAGCCTGACCGAGGATCTGGAGGCCGACAGCCTGGATGCCGTGGAGCTGAACATGGCCCTGGAGGATGCCTGCGGCGTGTCCGTGCCCGACGAGGAGCTGGCAAAGCTCAAGACCGTGGGCGACATCTACAACTACATCACCGCACACATCTGAGGCAGAACACCATGAACGAGATCCGAGACCTGTTCCCCGGCCGGATGCGGGAACGCACCTTTCAGCTGAAAGCCCGGCGGGATGCCGGGGCCGTCTGGCATGAACCCCAGTTCGTGGAGTGCAAACAGTGCGGCCGCCGCGCCACCCGCACCATCTGGACCCGCAGCCTTTACGTCTGCCCCAACTGCGGCTATCACATGCCCATTGGCGGGTATTACCGGCTCAGTCTGGTGCTGGACCACGGCAGCTTCCGGGAGCTGGACGCCGACCTGCCTCCGCAGGATGTGCTCCGGTTCCCCGGCTACCCGGAAAAGCTGACCGCCGCCCAGAACAAGACCGGCCTGCGCGAAGCCGCCGTCACGGCGACCGGCCGCATCGGCGGGGTGGCCTGTGTGGCTGCCGTGCTGGACAGCCGGTTTTTTATGGGCAGCATGAGCACCGCCGTGGGCGAAAAGATCACCCGCGCGGTGGAGTACGCCGCAGCCAAACGCCTGCCGCTGGTCATCTTCTCGGCCAGCGGCGGTGCCCGCATGCAGGAGGGCATTTTCAGCCTGATGCAGATGGCCAAGACCAGCGCCGCCATCCAGCGCTTTTCCGCCAGAGGCGGGCTGTACGTCAGCGTGCTCACCCACCCCACCACCGGTGGCGTGACCGCCAGCTTTGCAAGCCTGGGCGACATCATGCTGGCCGAGCCGGGGGCGCTGATCGGCTTTGCCGGGCCCCGCGTCATTGAGCAGACCATCGGCGAAAAGCTGCCCGCCGGGTTCCAGCGCAGCGAGTTCCAGTTGGAGCACGGCTTTGTGGATCAGGTGGTGCCCCGCGACCAGCTGCGCGACACCCTGATCCGGGTGCTGCAGCTTCATGTGGGAGGAAAACACGAATGATCAAGGAAATTCTGGAGCAGCTGGCTCCGCTGGATGCACAGATCACCGCCCTGAAGGGCAGCGGCGACGACATGGACGCCATCACGGCCCACGCCGCCGAGCTGGCAGAGCTTGCCGTAGAGGAGGACGAGATCCTGCGTGCCTGCGGCCCGCTGACCGCCGAGGACCGGGTCTTTCTGGCCCGGCACCCGGACCGCCCCCACATTGACGAGACCATCTCCGCCCTGTTCACCGACTTCTTTGAGCAGCGGGGCGACCGCCAGTGCAAGGAGGACCCCGCCATTCTGGGCGGTGTGGCCCGCTTCCACGGCATGCCGGTGACCGTCATCGGTCACCGCAAGGGCTCCTCGCTGGAGGAGAATCTGGCCTGCAACTTCGGCATGCCGGGGCCGGAGGGCTACCGCAAGGCCCTGCGCCTGATGAAGCAGGCCGAGAAGTTCGGTCGGCCCATCATCACTTTCATCGACACGCCGGGCGCTTACCCCGGCAAGGACGCCGAGGAGCGCGGCCAGGGCGAGGCCATCGCCCGCAACCTGATGGAGATGAGCGGCCTGACCGTGCCGGTCATCGCCGTGGTCACCGGCGAGGGCTCTTCCGGCGGTGCGCTGGCACTGGGCGTGGCAAACCACATCCTCATGCTGGAAAACGCCGTCTATTCGGTGCTGAGCCCCGAGGGCTTTGCCAGCATCCTGTGGAAAGATTCTTCCCGCAGCGGCGAAGCCTGCGAGATGATGAAGCTGACCGCACAGGACCTGTACCAGGACGGCATCGTGGAAGAAGTGATCCCGGAGCCGGTGGGCGGTGCCCAGCGCGGCCACACGGTGCTGTTTGAGCAGCTGGACGCTGCCCTGTGGGCACACCTGAAAACGCTGTGCCGCATGAACGGCAGGGCCCTGGCCGACCAGCGCTACAAGAAATACCGCCAGATCGGAGAAATGAGGAACGCATGAAGGGCTTCCAGCTGATAGCCACCGGCGGGGCGCTGCCCGGCCGGACGGTCACGAACGAAGAGCTCAGCCGCACCGTGGACACCAGTGACGCGTGGATCACCACCCGCACCGGCATCCGCACCCGGCACTGGTGCACCGCGGACGAATCCGCCGCCACGCTGGCCATTGCCGCCGCAAAACAGGCGCTGCAGCGCAGCGGCCTTGCCCCGGCAGACATCGCCTGCTGCGTGTGCGCCACCCTGTCGGCCCCGGACGCCACCCCCAGTGTGGCCTGTCAGGTACAGGCGGCGCTGGGCCTGCCGGAAAACCGGCCCGCGCTGGACGTCAACGCGGCCTGCTCCGGCTTTTTGTACGGCACTGCTGTGGCGCGGGGCCTGCTGGCCACGCTGGGCGGGCAGTACGCCCTGGTCATCGGGTGCGAAGCCCTTTCCCGCCTGATGGACCCCGCCGACCGCTCCACCTGCGTCCTGTTTGGCGACGGCGCGGGCGCGGCCATCTTCCGGCTGGCCGACACCCCCTTTGCCCTCACGCTGGGGGCCCGGGGCAGCGACGTCCTGCACGCCGGTGGGCCGGACCGGAACGGTTCTGCCCCCATCACCATGGACGGCAAGGCAGTGTTCCGCTTTGCGGTGGATGCCCTGCCCCGCTGCCTGCACACGGTGCTGGACGAGAGCGGCAAGACGCTGGACGAGGTAGACTGGGTGGTCTGTCATCAGGCCAACAGCCGCATCATCGACCACTGTGTGCGGGCTCTGCACGCCGACCCGGCCAAATTCTACAAGAACATGGACCGCCACGGCAACACCAGCGCCGCCAGCATCCCGGTAGCCCTGAACGAGCTGGCCGAGACCGGGCAGCTGCAGCCGGGGCAGACGATCGCCTGCATCGGCTTTGGCGGCGGCCTGACCTGGGGCGGCATGATCGTGGAGTATAAGAAATAAAGGCTTCCCCCGAGGGGGAAGCCTTTCGCAGGAAAACTTTATGAAACTTTTAAATGAAATTTTAGGGACCCGATATCCCATCATCCAGGGCGGCATGGCCAACATCGCCACCGGCGAGTTTGCCGCCGCCTGCTCCAACGCGGGAGCGCTGGGCATCATCGGCGCGGGCGGCATGAACGCCGACACCCTGCGCGAGAACATCCGCCGCTGCAAGCAATTGACGACCAAGCCCTTCGGCGTGAACATCATGCTGATGCACCCGCAGGCCGACGAGTTTGCCAAGATCGTGGTGGAAGAAGGCGTGCAGGTGGTCACCACCGGCGCGGGCAACCCCGGCAAGTATGTTCCCATGTGGAAAGCCGCCGGCATCAAGGTGATCCCGGTGGTGGCGGCCGCCGTGCTGGCAAAGCATCTGGAGCCGCTGGGCATCGACGCCGTCATTGCCGAGGGCACCGAGAGCGGCGGCCATGTGGGCGAAATGACCACCATGGCGCTGGTGCCGCAGGTGGTGGATGCGGTGAGCGTGCCCGTCATTGCGGCGGGCGGCATCGCCGATGGCCGCCAGCTGGCGGCTGCGCTGGCCCTGGGCGCCTGCGGCGTACAGGTGGGCACCTGCCTGCTGGCAAGCGAGGAGTGCCCCATCCATGAGAACTATAAAGCCGCCCTGCTCAAGGCCAAGGACAGTGACACCATCGTTACCGGCCGCAGCGTCGGCGCACCGGTGCGTGTGCTGAAAAACCGCATGAGCCGCGAGTACATCCGGCAGGAAAAGGCCGGGGCCGACAAGATGGAACTGGAAAAATACACCCTCGGCAGCCTGCGCCGGGCCGTGTTTGAGGGCGACACCACCACCGGCAGCCTGATGGCCGGTCAGGTGGCCGGGATGCTCCACGAGGTGCGCCCCGTGGCCGACATCCTGAACGACCTGTGGGAAGGCGGGAGGCAGCGCATCGCCGCGCTGAACGAGCTATGCTGACCCTTGCCGGAAAGGCCCTGCCCGTGCCCATCCTGCAGGGCGGCATGGGCGTGGGCGTGTCTCTCGGCGGGCTGGCCGGGGCCGTGGCGGCCTGCGGCGGCATGGGGTGCATCTCCACCGCCGATGCGGGCTACCGGGAGCCGGATTTTGCCCGCGACCCCGTAAGCGCCAACCACCGCGCCCTGACCGCTGAGATCCAGAAAGCCAAAGCCCTTGCCAAGGGCGCGGGACTGGTGGCCATCAATGCGATGGTGGCCACCCAGGACTATGCCGCTGCCATCCGCACCGCGGTAGAAGCGGGCGTGGACGCGGTGGTGTCCGGCGCGGGCCTGCCGCTGGAGCTGCCCGGCCTTGTGGGCACGCAGGAGGTGGCCATTGCGCCCATCGTGTCCAGCGCACGGGCCGCTAAGCTCATCCTGCGCCGCTGGGCCAAGGAGTTTGCCCGCACCGCCGACTTTGTGGTCATCGAGGGCTGCAAGGCAGGCGGGCATCTGGGCTTTGCCGAGGCCGACCTGCTGGCAGACCACTGCCAGTCTCTGGACGAAATTCTGCCGGAAGTGCTGGCCGAGGTACAGCCCTATGAGGCGCAGTTCGGCCATGCCATCCCGGTATTCGTGGCGGGCGGCATCTACACCGGGGCCGACATGGCCCACTATACAAAGCTGGGGGCCGCCGGGGTGCAGCTGGCCACCCGGTTCATCCCCACCTACGAGTGCGATGCCAGCCAGACCTACAAGGACGTGCTCCTGGCCGCAAAGCCGGAGGATGTGCGCATCATCCACAGCCCGGTGGGCATGCCGGGCCGGGCGCTGAACACCCCGCTGGTGCAGGCGCTGGCCAAGGGCAAACGCTTTGCGCCCCGGCACTGCGCCCGCTGTTTAAAGACCTGCGACCCCGCAAAGGTGCCCTACTGCATCACCCACGCCCTCATCGAAGCGGTGAAGGGCAATGTGGAAGAGGGGCTGTTCTTCTGCGGGGCCAACGTGGGCCGACTGGACCGGATGTACACCGTCCGGGAACTGATGGACGAATTGACCGCCGAATGGAGGCATGACCTATGAAACTTGCTGTTCTGTATGCCGGTCAGGGTGCCCAGCACCCCGGCATGGGCAAAGAATTTTACGAAAGCTCCCCCGCCTTCCGGGCCGCATTCGACAGCGCGGCGCTGGATTGTGACCTGCACCGCGTCTGCTTTGAGGACCCGGACGGCGTTCTGAATCAGACCGAATACACCCAGCCCTGCATGGTGGCCTTTGCCTGCGGCGTCACCGCCGTGCTGGCCGAGCATGGCGTGCAGCCCGCTTACGTGGCCGGGCTTTCGCTGGGCGAATACTCCGCGCTGGAAGCTGCCGGGGTGTTCACCGCCAAGCAGGCCATTGAGCTGGCCGCCTACCGGGGCAAAGCCATGGCCGATGCGGCCAAGGGCATCGACTGCGGCATGACCGCCGTGCTGGGCCTGGACCGCACTGCGCTTTCCGCCTGCTGCGAAGAGGCTTCGGCGCTGGGCTGTGTGCAGATCTGCAACTACAACTGCCCCGGCCAGCTGGTCATCGGCGGCGAGAAGGCCGCTGTGGACAAAGCTGCGGAGCTGGCCAAAGCCGCCGGTGCCCGCCGCTGCCTTCCGCTGAAGGTGAGCGGCCCCTTCCACACCCGGCTGATGGCCCCCGCCGGAGATGCCCTCGCCGAACGGTTCAAGACCGAGCGGTTCCGTGAGATGCAGATCCCGGTGCTGTTCAACTGTCTGGGCCGCGAAAAGGCCGACGCGGACACCATCCCGGCGCTGTTGGTGCGCCAGGTACAGAGCAGTGTTTACATGGAGGACACCCTCCGCCGCCTGGGCGAACTGGGTGTGGACCACATCCTGGAAGTCGGCCCCGGCAGTGCCCTGTCCGGCTTTGTGAAAAAGACCCTGCCCGGCGTGCCGTGCGCTTCGGTGGAGACACCGGAGCAGCTGGACGCCGCGCTGGCCGCATGGAGGGACGAAGCATGAGCGAAGAGACTGTGACCCGCGCGGCGGTGGTCACCGGCGGCAGCCGGGGGATTGGCCGGGCGGTGTGTGTGGCACTGGCAAAGCAGGGCTGCAACGTGGTGGTCAACTACTGCCACGGCGCAGAGCCTGCGGAGCAGACGGCAGCGCTCTGCCGCGCCGAGGGCGTGGACGCCGTGGCCGTACAGGCCGATGTTTCCACCGCTGAGGGCTGCAAAACGCTGTTTGACGCGGCGGTCAACGCCTTTGGCCGGGTGGATGTGCTGGTGAACAACGCAGGCATCACCCGTGACGGTCTGCTCCTGCGCATGTCTGAGGCCGATTTTGACGCCGTGCTGAACGCAAACCTCAAGGGCGCATTCCTCTGCTGCAAGGAGGCCGCGCCAGCGGCATGGCCGCATCATCAACCTGTCCAGCGTGGTGGCCCTGCGGGGCAACGCCGGTCAGGCCAACTACGCCGCCAGCAAGGCGGGGCTCATCGGCCTGACCAAGAGCCTGGCCAAGGAGCTGGCAGGCCGGAACATCACGGTGAATGCCGTGGCCCCCGGCCTGATCGAGACCGATATGACCGCCGCCCTGCCGGAAGCCGTCCGCACCGGAATGCTGCACAGCATCCCGGCGGGCCGGGCCGGAAAGCCGGAGGACGTGGCAAACGCCGCGGCATTTTTTGCCGCAGAACAAAGCAGCTATCTCACCGGGCAGGTGCTCTGTGTGGACGGCGGCATGGCAATGTAAAGGAGAACGTTTTCATGGAAAAACGCAGAGTGGTCGTTACCGGTCTGGGCACTGTGAACCCGCTGGGCAACACCGTGGCCGAGAGCTGGGCCGCCGCAAAGGCCGGACAGTGCGGCATTGCCCCCATCACCCAGTTCGATACCGCTGGGTTCAAGTGCAAACTGGCGGCTGAGGTGAAGGGCTTTGACCCGGAAGCGATCGTGGACAAAAAAGAGCTGCGCAAGATGGCCCGCTTTACCCTGCTGGCACTGGCTGCCGCAAACGAAGCCATCCAGGACAGCGGCCTTGATACCGAAGCCAACGCCAAAACCACCGGCGTCATCCTGTCCAGCGGCATCGGCGGGCTGCCCACCATCGAGGAGCAGCACACCCGCGGCGAGGAAAAAGGCATGGAGAAGGTCAGCCCCTACTTCGTGCCCATGTCCATTGCCAACATGGCGGCGGCCCAGGTGGCCATCCGCTTCGGCCTGAAGGGCATGTGCACCTGCCCGGTCACGGCCTGCGCCGGCGGCACCAACGCCGTGGGCGATGCCTTCCACCGCATCCGCGACGGCTACGAGGACGCCATGGTCTGCGGCGGTGCCGAGAGCTGCATCAGCCCGCTGGGCATCGGCGGCTTTACCAGCATGAAGGCCCTTTCCACCGCCACCGACCCGGATGCTGCCAGCCTGCCCTTTGATGCCCGCCGCGGCGGCTTCGTGATGGGCGAGGGCAGCGGTGTGCTGGTGCTGGAAGAACTGGAGCACGCGAAGGCGCGCGGTGCGCACA
>OCHN01002134.1_pt1 | contig 13583 bp, 15 predicted proteins | sample 1538911 | NCBI WGS metagenome assembly OCHN01 (sample SAMN04571736, study PRJEB22368) | human gut metagenome | biome: human gut; material: stool | host: Homo sapiens | place: Luxembourg | collected 2013-01-11 | reverse complement strand
TCCACCACCAAAGACTGATGAACCGTTCACATCAAACACTTCCCGGAAATCGTTTGTGATGATAAATTCATTGATGAAGCAGATGCCACCACCAAAAAGAACAGCACCTTTGATGTTGCAAGGGATGCTGTTCTTAGATACAACCACAAGATTTTCAGGAATCATTGTGTTTATGATGTTTTCCAGTTCTTCCACCTGACCGTATAATTCAAGGTCAGTGTCAATATACAGTGTGTACCCGGTCTTGAAATCACCAGTCACTTCAAAATCACTGTCACCACAAAGGACAAGCAACTTTTGAAGCAACACTTTCCAAGTGTACGGGATTGTGTTGAACCACTTGCTTTGAACCCTTGAACGCCTTGATTCAAGGGTATCATCAGTAGTTGGGTATATTTTCAGCATCTTTTCAAATTGGCTGATTCCATATTCATCAGCGGTTGAAATGAAGCGGTTACGCAAACACCTGTCAGTTGCCGACCACATCAGACTAAATTCAGGGTTTTCCGCTTCAAGTGCTGCAACGGGTTCTTTGTAACTCTGCATGAATGGCGGTAAGTATGAAACAAGATCAACTTCTCTTATCATGCAGAAACACCCCCTAACTTTGGTATGCAAAATTCTGTCAAGGTCATATTGCTTGCCGTGCCGTTCAGCTTTGTCCCGGTCACATCCACCACGCCATCAACGCCAAGGATGCGGTTTTCAATCTGCGATACCCTGACAATGGTTTGTGATGTTTCTGACCAGTTCTTTCTTAATTCCAAGAAGTACGCATCAACTGCTTCTGCAATGGCTGCCTTGGTATTTGACCAGTTGTGACCTTCTTCAAAGGTTACCGTGGTCTTGACCTCAATACTGACAGGTGATGCACTTGCTACACTGACCACATGACCGATTGGTGCAAGTCCGTAACCTTCCCCGGCAGTTTCTTCCGGGTCAAGTGTCTGCTGAACATATTGAACAAGTGTTGAACTTGCTTCACCATAATCATCAGAATCAGTGATGACTACATGAACAGTACCACCAACCGTCAGTTTCTTGTCCTTGGCTGCATTATATACGGCATCAAGCCACGGTTTGACTGCTGCCGGAACTGTTGAAATGATTGATTCATACCAGTTCTTGACCACTGTACTGACGATCATGTCAGCGGGTCTAATGTCACCATTCCAAACACGCTTGACCTTACATGACCCAACACCTTCAATACTTTTGACCTTTGCCATATAATCAGCGTGGTTGCCACCAAAGGACTGTTCATTGAAGCTGTCAAAGTAACGCTGTCTGAAAACTTCTGTATCTTCTTCATCTTCACCGGGAATAAGTACGCTTGTCAGGCTTGCCGTCTGCAATCCGTCAATATATTCCATTGGTATCATATCCCCAAGGTACTGATTGCCAACAACACCTTCTGTTTCACACTGAACCTTGTATGTTCCCGGTGTGATCTGTTCAGTCACAACATAGTTGATTTCACCAATGTTGAAACGCTTTCCAGTAACATCAATGTTTGTTGGTGTGAACTCACCTTGTAAGATTGCCTTGGTTGCGGGTTCAGGTGAAAGTCCCCTGTCCTTTGCAAGTAAAATCAGAAATTCCCTTGCAGCAGTATCACCGTATGAATTTTTTATCAGATATTCCAACTCAATGTATAAAATCTGAAATTCAATGGCGGTTGAACTATGCAGATCATAAACAGGGGATGACGGTCTTTTGTCAATTTTGTCAGATACCCGGTTCATCATCCTTTCAAGGATAATGTCATAAGTCTGATCTTCATACATTCTAAATCTTCACCCCCTTCTCTGCTTTAATATCACCGTAAATTGTTTTTACGGTAAAATAGGCATGAACCACACCTTTGACCGTCAGGTCAAATTCAAAGTCGGTCACGCCCGTGATTCTTTCATCAACGGCTAACGCTTCACTGATTCTGCGTTCTAATTCAGGGCAAACCCAAGTGACAGGTTCACCATACAGGTCAAGTGTTTCAATGCCGTAATACCACGGATATATGATGTACTGATACCTTTCTGTTTGCAGTGTTCTGAAAATCATCTGCTTCATGGCATCCTGTTCATCCACAAGACCCCTGACTGAATCACCGTCTAAATCCATTTTATAAGTTAGGCTTGGCTGTGTTTCTATTTCAAAATCTTGGTCAAGAAAACCAACTGTTGAAGGAATCATTTGCCTATCCTATCCACAACAATGAATTTCTGACCTTCTTGCTGTCTTATTAGAATGACACCATCACCGACAGCCAAGCCATTGTGTACGGTGACTTCAATCGTTCCGACAGCATGAACGTGTGACGGGGAAACTGGTGCTGTCCCTGAATTTACATCCCCGGTATAGTAATAATTCTTGATATTCCCCGCCGTTATCTTAGTTTTGAAATCTGTTACATTCCTTGAAAGTACAAGTTGTTTTTCAGTAAGAATCATCTTCTGTTCAACATTTATCTGTAACGGGGATGCAGATATAACCTTTCCAAAACATACATTTACAGGTTTTGTTGATTCTACCGCTTCAACCGCTGCTTGATGTACTTTCTTGATAATTCCTTTTGCATCAGGCAATAAACTCACCCCCTCTAAGTGTCAAATCCATCCAATGTTCACCTTCCTTGTAAGTGTGCTTGCACTTTTCAACAAGCATCCAGTTTTTCACTTTCATATCACCAAGGTCAAGGTTAATGACAACCATTGAACCCGCCCGCACTCTGTTGTCGCCCAAAGCATTGGTGATCTTCAAGTTACGGGTTTTCTTGTTATACAGTTTCAAAAGGGCATCTGCCTTTGCTTGACCATTTTCACCTTTCTGTAAGGTATCAAAATACTGCAAAATGCCCCATTTATTGATATTAGAAGAATCCTGTGTGATATAAACATCACGCTTTTTAGTATCTTCATTGTCATAGGTCAACTTGATTTTGTTATAAGTATTACTGTCGATAGATGAAGTATATTCAAAATCTTGCCCTGTTTCTTCATCAATCATTAAGTACGCCCCCGGAACACCCACATACATAGATGACAGGCTTTTCAGGGTAAGTTTTCCAAAATCGTCATATAACACATACATTTCCCCGGTGTTAGTCAGTGTCAGGTCAAGAGCATTTGTTATCATTTCAAACAGTTCACTGTTTTCTTCAATTCTTGATTCAATGACATACCCTGTATCATCCAGTGTACCAAGGTTCAGGGCATAATCATCTGCAATCATTTTTACAAATTGTGATGCAGTTTTATTTTCATAAACCTTAGTGTCCTTATTTTTCAAATATCTTAACTGATCGTAGGCGGTGACAGTAATGATCTTGTCCTTACTTCTTTGCTGCTTGAATACAAAACCAAAGAATACATTGTCACCGTCCACCTTCATCCTGACTGGACTACCTTCTGAAAAATCAAGAATGTTGTCATACAGGACTTTGAAAACCAGTTTGCCGGGGGTGTTTTTTCTTTCTGTTGACCATTCAATACCTTCCTGAACAACAGGTTGATATACTTTTGTTCCTGATTCATTCCCAACCAGTAGTTCAACGTACATTGAACAACACCCCTTTCTTATGCTGCCGGAATGGTCAAAACCTGTCCCGGATAAATTAAGTTAGGGTTGCCACCAATGACACCCCTGTTTGCGTTGTAAATCACGGTGTATTTTGCACCGCTACCGTAAAACCGTTTTGCAATGTTCCATAAACAATCACCACGCACAACCGTATAAGTCTGTGCTGCTGCCGGGGCGGGTGAATTGTTAGTTTCCCGCTTAGGCTCTGCACTTGCCTTTGGCTTGGATGCAGCAATTTTGATGTTGACTGTCTTTGTTCCATAGTCCCGGTACTGTTTCAGATTGAACTTGACTTTGAAGTCAAACCCGTTCTTGGCATCCTCTGAAATTTTGTAATCTTCCAAAGATACCTTCATGTTCGTGTTCAGCAGTTTTTTCCCCACCGGGGTCTTTCTGCACACAATGAACTGGAATGTCTTTTTGCCTGTTTTCAACCCTTCAAAAATATCAAAGAAATACCCCGCTTCTTTGAAACCATTCTTATACACCGCATAAGGATGTTTTACTTGCGGGATTTCTGCTTCAAATTCAATGTCGGTCAACCCGGTTTTTTTCAGGATATTGATTTCACCTTCATTTATCAGGTTGACCGTTTTGTTATTACCATTGATTTTGATGCTAATTTTTTCAGGGGTGACAGGAAAAAGGCATTTATCAAAATACATATCATATCCGCTTTGTGCCATTAGTCTGTACCCCCATTTGTTACTTCATCTATTGCTTCACCCATTGCATCATCTAATGCAGTGATAAAGCCATCAAGGTCAGTATCAGATGAAACATTATTGTTGTTTGTTTGGTTGATAGTTACTTCTGCGGTTGTGAATCTGTTAATTGATTCTTGTTCCGCAATGTCACGCAAATACTTCAAATCTTCTTCTGTAACATCCAAAGAATCCTTGATTTTGCCTGTGTTATCGTCAATGTTTCCAATGCTGTCACCCACACCTGAATTTGCTATTGCATCATTGAACCCTGATGTGTAATCACCCACATTAGGAATATCTGTCTGACCAAATACATCCGACAGACTAAAGTTTGAAACCTTATCAGCAATACCGTCACCCCATGCTGCACCCGCATTGAACGCATCTGATGCCCAACCGTCCTGAAATGCATCAAAGGTTGTAAAACCTTCATTGAACGCATCACTGATTGACTGGTAATCTTCTTTGTTTCCGGCTGCTTCACTTGCTTTGGCTGCATAGTCATCTGCTGCTGAACTGATACCTGAATAATCAAATTCAACAAACGGTAACTTATTCAGTGCTGCACAAATACCTTCAATGACTGAAAGTGCCGTGCTTAACAGGTTGTAAAACCATGACTGTACGTTGCAGATAGCATTGTGAAATGCCGTCATCATATTGGATGCAAGTGCTGCAATGGCGTTTCCAATACCCAAGGCAATGTTTGCCACGGTTAGACCCAAGTTCTTGAAGAACTGAATCACCACGTTCACACCACCAGTAATCACACCGAACCCTGAATTTGCAATACCTGTCATCTTTGCAATCGCATTACATACGGCAAAAATTATTGCTATAAGTGCTATAATCAGCACAATAATCCATGTGATCGGACACGCTGCAAGTGCTGCGTTCAATCCATACTGCTGTACCGTCCAAAGAAATGTTTGTCCGGCTGCAAGTGCATCTGCTGCTGCCTTTGTCGCATCAATGGCTGCTGAAATTGCAGTAATTGCGTTGACAATTCCCATGATTGCCAAATATGCCCCTAATGCAGCAATTACACCATAGATAATTGGTGCAATGATTGACCAGTTATCACCGATAAATGCCCCAACGGATGCAGCTACTTCAAACACATTCAGAAGGATATTCGCAAGGGTTGCCATTGCTTCAATAGCACCCTGAATGAAAGTCTGAAATGCTTCACTATTGGCTAAATCGTTCAGTCTTTGAAGAACAGGTTGAAATGCAATCAGTGCGGTGTTCTGCATTGACTGCCACATCTGCCCCCAAGTCATAGGCATTTCATTGAATTTGCTGTTAATGTCATCAGCAGCAGAAAAGATTGCTGCCTTGACCACATCAGCGGAAAGTTCCCCATCCGCTGCCATTTCCCTGATCTTACCGATTGGAACATCAAGATAGTCCGCAATGTTCTGAATCAGGTTAGGTGCTTGTTCAAAGATACTGTTCAATTCATCACCACGAAGGACACCTGAACCAAGTGCCTGTGATAACTGCAATTCTGCATTTGCTGCTTCTTGGGTACTTGCCCCGGCAATCGTCATCTGTTTTTGAATCAGATCAGCAAAAGCAACAACTTCTTCTGAACTGCTGAACGCATCCTTTGCGTTGTTACCGAAACGGGCAACAACATCAGCCATCTGACTGAATGAACCCCTTGCATCCTGTGCTGCTGCATATACCATGTTGACAAGTTCAGCGGTTGTCTGAACCCCGTCATTCATCATGTTCAAACGGGACGTTGTCTGAACAAGTTCGTCTGAAATGTTCAGTGCTTTCCCAACTGACTGAATACTGACATAGGCTGCAACTGCCCGTTTGATGGTATTGGTCAGTTCATTTGCCTGTTGCGTTCCGGCTGAAATTTCCTGATTGAAACGCCCCTGTTCATCCACATTGTCACGGATGTACCTTTCTGTGTTGCCAACGGTCTGTGACAAACGCAAATAGGCATCATTGGCAGCAGAAACATCCATGTTCTGCATTGCCTGATTCAGTGAATTTTGTTCCTGAATAGCCTGATTCAACTGCATACGCAACTGTTCCAGTTCTGCATTTGCATTGTCTGCCCCAACATTTACCGGGTTGTTCTCAATCTGCTGAATCCGCTGTTGAATTGCAGATAACCGCTGTTGCATGGTGTTCATATCCTGAACTGCTGCATCCGGCAGTATATCCATTCCCTGTGCGGTCTGTGAAATCCTTGCCTGTGTGGTGTTCAGTGTGTTCAACATATCGTTTGCACTCTGAACTTCTTGCTGAAATCGTTCAACACCTGTTCCTGTGAACACATCCATCCCGTCAGTGTTCCATGTGACCGGGATTTCTACGGGTTCAGGGTCAGGCGGTGCGTTTGGCTGAATTTCAGGTCTGATTGGTTCAGGATTTTCAACCAAAGGGTCAGGAAGTACCGGGTTTACATCCACGTTTATAACCTGACCGTTTCCCCCATCCACAACAGGCGGTGCAATATTAGGTGCGGTCTGTTGGCTTGCTGCTTGATTCATTGCTTCAATGGCAGCAGTTGCCTGATTGATTTCATCCCTTGCCCCTTCAAGGCTGCTTGTATCAATGTCAGCGTTCATTGACTGCTGCATATCATACATTGCAGACACGGCAAGGTTCACTGAACTGATGATGTTGTTCAACACTCCGCTGAATTGGTCATTAAGTTCAATACCTGTCTGAATAGATGACACCTGTTTCACCGTCCTTTCTTAGTGTTTTTTCTTTGCCCTTGCTTCTGCTTTTTTCTTTTCCTTCTTGTCATGCTCTGCTTTCAACTCGATTGAAGCAATCACAAAGGCTTTTTCCTGTTCATCCATATCTAAGAACACTGATGGAAGAATGTGAAGTTTTAGAAGGGCATAGTAAGCATAATTTGCTTCACCATCCCCTTCTTCAATTAGTTTTTTGCTTCATCCACCTTGTCATCAAGGTTCTTGGTAAATCCCTGAAACTTCTGCATCCACATTGTGAAGTCCTGATATTCTCCGGCATTGTCAACCATTGCATAAAGAAGTTCTTCCGGGGTCATAACACCGTATGAATCCTGTAATTCCTTATCGTAAAGGTCAGGGTATACAGTGGATGCCACAATCATCTTTGCAAGGTATTCAGCAGTTTTTACTTTCGGTCTGTAAAGGTTCGGCTTACCCTTAACCGGGACTTCAATGGTACAGGAATCACGCAACGCTTCATTTTCCTTGGAAGTAATCTGTTTGAACTCCCATTTCAGCGGTTTACCGTTTTCATCCTGTAATGTGGTTGTAGGTGCATATTTTTCATTTGGCTTTGCGATTTTGTTCGCTTTCATAAATCGACTGAATTTTGACATTTTGTTGTTCTCCCTTCTGTTTATCAAAGAATAGAAAAAACCCCTTATATGACCTTATATAAAAGCCACACAAGGGGTTCTGTTACTTAGTTAGTAAGAAAACCCGTGAGGTTTGCAAAAGATTCAGGCATTGAGAAGTCCTCAAATGTTCCTTCAATCTCTTCATCAAGGTATTCCCCGTCAGCATCAAATTTTGCTAACACACCGCCGTCAGTGTTGCAGTCATAGAAAATGATCGTCTGTCTGCCCGCATCACTGGTTGGGTCATCATTGGTGATCTGCATTTCAAAATACACATCTTCACCAGTGTTCTTATAGTCAAGTAATGCCTGACGAAGAACTGACTGGTTATAGTGTGCCGTGCCGGAAAAAGTACCTTCCATACCACATGACTTATGACCCGCCATGATTGCACCAAGGCGGGGAACAGTAGTCTTGGTTTTCTCAACCTTTGCTTCCATATCAATCATCTGCATGAAGTTGTATCTTCTACTTCCGATTGTGATAAAACATTCAGCAAGTTTTGCTGCAATAGTGTCCCTTGCTTTCATTGTTACATTCGGCATTTTATTTCACCCCTTTCTTACGCAACCGTAACCGTTTCATAGAGTTTACCCATAGCGTTCACAACGGTGATTGCTGATGTAATCACAACCGCCTTTTTGGAATCGCCCTGTGCAACCGTAACATCAGAATCAGTGAACCCTTCAATAGCACCAAGTTCCTGTAACTGTGTACGGATTTTCACCAAGTCAGACCAAAGGGAAGTTCTGCCTGATGCATTGTTTGGAACAACACCAAGATACTTAGTGTTGAAAAGAACTGCATCATCATTTCCTAACTGGTCAATAACTCTGATCGTCTGATTGTCCTTGAATACATCCCCGCAAGTGTCCGAAGTGGTCACCATAGAGTTAATATCTTCAAGCACACGGACAACGCCGTTGACCTTATGGAAAGTGAACTCACCCGCCTTGATTGCTGCTTTCAACTCATTCTGTGTGTAATTGGTATCAACGGTGAAACCGCCGTCATATTTCTTGTTCTGACAAGACTTATTGACCGCACAACCGCTTTCTGCACCAGTTACCCAGTACACAAGTGCTGCTTCTGACCATCCTGTATCTGTTACCTTGTTCTTCACACTGATAACGCCCATATAATCAGCAGACAGGTTGTAAACAACCAACTGGAACTTGATACCAAGTTCATCACGCAAACGCTTGTTGAAAGCCACATATAACTTCTTGGTAACATCATCAGTAACCACAACGCCCATAGTGTTATAGGTGTATGATTCGATTTTATCCAAGTAAGCCTGATGTGCAGTGCCGTCAACCGTGCCGTTTGTACCACCAGTTAAAGGTGTTCCGGCAGTAACAGCAAGATCAGCAGCCTTGAATGTCACATAATCGTTTGCCACAAGATCAGCAGCCTTGGCAACTGTCTGTGTGTCAACTTTGACCGTACCGAAGTAGGTTGTAACATCATACTTGCTTGCATCATCTGCATTTTTCTGAATCACGATCTTCAAATCGTTACCACGCACACCACAATACTTTGCAGTTGCGTATGTGTTCGCTGCCTTATCTCCACCACCGTTCAGACGATATGCGTATAAGGTCTTTGCACCCATGAACAGATCATTAAGACCAAGCATCTTAGGACTGTCAAAGGCATAACCAAAAAGTTTCAGGCTGTTCTTCTGAAAATCTTCATTGGTTACTTCAAAAACTTCCCCTTCAACACCCCAATCAAGTTCAAGGGGCATTGTTGCAATACCTCTATCAGACAGTGCAGCGGATGCGGATGCAGCCGATACAAAGTTGATATAAGCACCGGGAAGTTCTTTGTTCTGTGAGGTAAATGTACCACCACCTAAAGCCATACTATTTCACCTGTCCTTTCATGTATTTTTCAACTAAATTGTCAACAGTTTTCATGGTGTAACTTTTATCTTCATCAAGAAGGGCATCCACCAAGTCCCTTCTGTTTGCAAAACGGGCAGATGCAAGAATCTGTTCCTTGCTGAACATTGGTTCAGTCTGTTCAGACCTTGCAGCAGTTCCCGTTGTTGTCTTTTTTGCTGCCATAATCAACCACCTTCCTTCACATCCGTGCTTGCCGTCATAGTTTCCATTGGTGTCTGATCTTCCGTCTTGACCGTGAAAAAGTCATAATTGACAAAAAAATTCAGAACACCGTCAACCACCTGATGATTCATTTTTGAACCCCTGATTGGCTTGGTATCACCGTCTGTTGTGACATACTCCAAACAGTCATACATTCTTTCAGCCACATCAGCACATTCCCGCTGCTTCTTTGCAGACTGTGGGAAATACTGGATGCAGAACTGATTGGTACGTTCATACCGTTTGCCAAGGAAAAGGTTGTTGTTTGGGTTCAAGCAAGCAATAAAAAAACAAGGCTCTTTCAAACCTTGCTTAATTTCTTCATTGTGGATTTCATAATCATCCCCAAATTCTTTGTTCAGGGAACAACTGATTGCTTCAACTATTGAATTTATCATTTACCAAGTCCCCCTAAATATTTCTTGATTTTGTTTTCAAGCACCTTTGGGGCAATTTTCTGTAATTCCTGTTCAGATATGGTCATCATAAACTGACCTTTGACCCATCCTGAATGATTGGCTGTCCTGTGTCCGTACTCAACATAGGATGCATATTCAACCGGGTTCACAATTTCAATGACATAGGTGTCACCAAAATGGTTCACCGTCAGGCTGTCTGCATACCCTTGTGCTGATGCACGTTTTTCACCAGTCCAACCACGCCTTAATGTACCGCCCTTTTTTCCTGAACTTGCCGGGTACTGTCCGACAGGTGTTCTTTTTACCACCATGCGAAGCAACCGGGCAGCAAGTTCTTTTGCACACGATTCCACAAAGTCATCAGGATTTTGCAACTTTCCCAACTGCTGCTGAAAGTCTTTCAGACCTTTGCAGTCAAATCTTCCCATTCTACCCATTTACGCATATTCCTTGAACAGTTCAAGTGTGATTTCCTGATGCGTTGGATATGTGGAAGGGACACCGCTGCGGGTGTAATCCGTGGTCACATTGTCCTGTGTTACTGTCAGTTTTGACCCCGCTTTGATGGTTACATCCGGGGAAACAAATAACTTTGTGCTTTGCGTGATCGTTGCTGCTGATTCTGACTGAATTGCTGTTTGCAGTTTTTCAAAAGATAATCTGCACGGTTGGTCTTGTAAGACTACAACCTCTGATTCTTCCATAAGTTTTGACTTCTCATTTTTTACCTTTTGCAGTTCTGTCACCGTCAAAGTACCAAAATAGGTTGCTTCAATGGCTTTCCTTGCAGCCTTTTGTGCTGCCTGAATCTGCTTTACCATCTGATACGCCTGAATGAATTAAATTCAGTCTTTCCATAGGATAAAAGGTAATTGATGAAAGAAGTCAGTCTTTGTTCAGGGGTCATTGAACCTTCACCAGTCGCAAAGACCGTGTTGGTGTCCCCTGTCTGAATCTGCTTGACAGCATATTCTAAATCAAACCCGGTAAGGTCATCAGGTGCAAAGGTTTTCTTGGAAAGAAGAAATTCACCCACCGCCATATCAACGGCAATGTGTTCCAGTCCTTCCGGCACATCATTCCAGTTGATTTCATTCTTGATTGTGCTACGTACTTTCTCAACGCAAAAGGTCAAGGCAAATTCATCATCTGCCTTGACCTCATAACCGAATGATTTCAACCGTTCTTTTACTGTATCAGTATCAAACATTGCAACCACCCTTTCAGATCAGAAATTATCCACGGGAAATGATACGGGCAATAGGTACTGCCTTATGGTTGATATATGAACGCTTGCTTTCCGTAGTTTCCCCGGAATGTACCAGTGTCCAGTTCTCACCCTTCTTTAATTCCTCATTGGTAGGGGATAATGTAGCCTGTGACTTCTTCTCATAAGAAATACCAAAAGGTGCAAAAACCTTTCTCTGTCTTGTATAAAGTGTGTCCTGACCACCATTCTTTTCAGGGTTACGATTCATTTCATAAGGTACTTTTACCCCTAAATCCTCATAACTGATTGAACCATTACCAAGTACATAAGTTGTGTACTCTGTGAAAGCATCAACATACACAACATAATCACCTTCTTTTGGTGTTTCATAACTGTCTGCAACAGGTGTGACAGATTCAAGTTTGATCTGCTTTGCAGTAGGTGTTGCACTGTTAGCAACAACCTGTAAAGCACCTTCATCAGCTGACTTTGCCTTGATATAGAAACCTTCCTGTTCAGTAGTCGGCATATCGTCATCAATGACTACCAACTTACCGTTCCAAGTGTAAAGATCAAGTTCACGCTGCATACCCTGTGAATCAGTGTATTTCAGGTGTGCTACAAGGTTCAGGTTTTCAAGGTTCGTTGCAACATCACTGTGCATGAACACCAGTGTGAACTTCTTCTTGTTAGCACCACACGCCTTATTGGTTGCACTGTTCAGAGTAGTTGCAGACATTTTACCGTCAACCTTCTCTGTTACATCATAGGTGTGAGCATCAACAAATTCTTTGTTCTTTGTTCCAGTCATAGAAAATACACCATCAAGAATTGCAATAATAGTGTCCTGATCTACACCGTCCCAATACTCACCAACCTGATCTGCGATATTCTGCATGAAATCAATACCGCCTGTAATGTCATAGGAAAAATCTTTTTCAAGCCATGCTTTAGCACGACCAACAGCAACAACACCCTGTTCAAAGGTCTTGGTACTGGTTGCAGTAATATCAGTCTGACCGTCATAATTGACTGCATCACCATCTAACAGACCACGCATTGCAATTCTTGCGTAACCTGTACCGCCCTGACTACCACCAAGGGTTGCCTTAATGTCAGGGTTACCCGCCAGTGCTTTTGACTTCTTGATCTCATGCATATGAAGGTTCGGCACTCTACCAACCATATACTTGAAAGCCTGTGGGTTAAAACTTTTAGAATCAAACTTATCGTTTGGCATAAATTTTCACCTGTCCTTTCTTTTACTCACCTAAGTTAGCATCAGGATTTTCTGCTAAATAGGCACATAATTCATCATAGTTCATTTTTGAAGTGTCAACTTCTGCACCCGGTTTCTGATGTGCGGATGCTCCCGGCTGAAAACCTTTGAAATTCTGCTGCTGTTTCTGTGCTTCAAACAGGAACTTAGTACCTTCATCACTGGTCAGCTTTTCGATCTGTTCAGCCAATCCCTTGACATTTCCTTCCTTGTCAAACTTGGCATCCTTCAGGTCTAAAAGTGCCTTGACTGCGGTGATGTTCTTTGCCTTTGCACCTGTCAGTGCTTTTTCAACAGCAAAATCAATTTTCAACTGGTTCAGTTCAGATTCATGGGTTGCCTTGGCAGTGGCATTTTCAGTCTGTAAGTCCTCAATCCGCTTTTTCAGATCAGCGTTGTCCCCGGCAGATGCTTTCAGGGTTTCTAACTGCTTGTCACGGTCACCAACCTGTGTTTTCAGTCCTTCAACTTCTGTCTGCAAGTTCTTGATTTCTGTTGAAGCAGTACCCTTTGCGTTCTCAATGTCATCACCATTGATTTTCATTACTGAATCAACCTGTTCCTTGGTAAGTCCTAAATCCTCTAACTGTTTTCTTGTCATTTCTATACCATCCTTTCAAATACGTTTTTATACGGGGTTACTCCCACATGATTGATTGGTTTTGTTCGGTTTACGCTTGACAACCCGCAAGAAAAAAGACACCCGCTGCCGGATGCCTTTTCTATATGCTACTTGACCCAGTAGCCGGGAGATAATCAGGATCACCATGCCTTTCTCATTGTGTACGTTTTCATGTGCCTTTTATCCCCCTTTCTGACCTCATATAACCGTCATATAACAATTATTACAGGTCTATTGATAACTTGTTAAGGTATGAAAAAAGCACGGTCAAATAGCCGTGCTTTTAGTC
>OCHN01002128.1_pt1 | contig 13621 bp, 9 predicted proteins | sample 1538911 | NCBI WGS metagenome assembly OCHN01 (sample SAMN04571736, study PRJEB22368) | human gut metagenome | biome: human gut; material: stool | host: Homo sapiens | place: Luxembourg | collected 2013-01-11 | reverse complement strand
TTCTCTTCAGACTACAGAAAATATATGCCTAAACACATACTTTTACCCCTGAACCGCGGAATGTCATCATCCCTGAGGTAGAGTATCTCGACAGGGAAACTGCTGGATCGTGAAAGGAATTTTCGTTTGGTGTCATCCACCTCGATACCGGCCTCACGCAACAGCGCGAGGCTTTCTTCACTCAGACGGCCTTTGGCCTGAATAGCGATTCTTAACATTTCGTTCGTTTTATAATACAATAATAATCTCAATCAACCGCCCCGATGGCCGATGGGCTTGGCCGGGCTGTGCCGACCTGGGGAAAAGCCCACAAACCAAAAAGACCCGCCACCTAACGGAAGCGAGCCTCGACAAGAATATCCCTCATAAACAGATACCCACGACAACTCACCCCCGTTTCATGCGGTGGTGATGATGGTGGATATGAAAAAAACCTTTCATTATACGTTTACTGCGGCAAATTTCGTAAAATATTTCGAAATTGCAAGAGATTTTCAAGAAATCAGAACGAGTACCTTACAACGCCGACAACGCGGTGGTTGATGATCAGATGGGATCCGCTTGAGGCTAGTCCGTGTGAATCAAGGGCTTTGATGTCACCGTAGTCCACGTAGGTCCCGTTGTACTCTACCGCGACCGTGAGACGGTCAAGATTATAGGCCACAGCCGGCGTGACGCGCATGATGTGGCGGATGTTCTTGAAGCCGCCGTCAAAATAGTATATGTTCTTAGGATCCGAAATGCCGGTCTCCGAATTGACAGGAATAGGTCGGGATGTTCCCAGCGCCTTCATGAAGCCTGCCATGCAGATGAACTGCCAAGTGTCTCCATAGCTTGCCGAGACAAAGGATGTGGAGGAGCGCAGAGGCGTGTACTTGTAGTGATAGACATCGCTGGCGTCACAGAGCGCATAGCCGCCCATGAGACGCAGATGGTCTCCTCCAGAGGCCAGTACGGACTTGGCGTTGATCTTGAAAAGTCCTTTCGAGAATTCCAGATAGACCATAGGGCTGACCATCGAGATCCTGTCCTTGACAGGGGTGCCTTTGTCGTATGTGTAGCCATCGGTGTCGGTCGTACGCCAACGTGGCCTGAGACTGATAAAGTCAGCGCCGGCTTTGGCCTTGAAGTGAGACGAGGTGAATGACAATCCGGCGTAGAATTCCGGAATCACCCCGTACTTCACATAGTCGGATGACGGCCCCTGCGGACCTGTTGGCTTGAACTCCACAGGATAAAGCGCGCCGACCGTCAGCGAGAAACGCTTGAGAAACGATGTCTCGAACATCAGCTGAGGACTTCTCGAATAGGGATTGAAAGGCGCGCCGACCTCGTAGCCGACACTCATCGGCATGTCAACCGACATCGGATGCCAGGCCTGCCCCACCCTGAGGACAGCCGAGTTCACAACCCGTCCCAAGCCTGACCAGTTGAGATCGAGATACGCCTGACGGAGCCGCAAGGAGGCTGTACTCTCATTGAAGAGATAGAAATCAGCCTCCAGCTTGCCCGTGACATTGAAGGACCCGTACTGGAAACCCTTAAGGTCGAATCCGACGCGGGTCGTGACAGCGGAGAGCTTGAAGGACGGGTTGAACCAGATGTCCTTGCCCTCAAGGTTGTTCTCCTTGTCATAAGGAAGATAGTAAAACAAGTCATCGGTGTCGGTCTTGGACTGACGGGCGTCAAAGATGGCGCTCGTCCTGAAAAAACCGTATGGTTCCAGATGATTTGTGAGCTTGACCAAATGGTTCTGAGCGTCAGAAGGTAAAGAGAACATGGACAATACGACAAGCGACGCCATCATTGGGATTATCTTCTTCATATCATCGAATGGTTTAGATGTCTCGTCCAAGACCGGACCTGTCAAAAACTAGAATGTGAACTTGACCAGCGCCTGGACGCGGTTGTTGGTGATCCAGTGGAGGTTGTCCTCGGCGAGGCCGTTGGCACCGATGCACTTCACGCCGTCGATGGTCTTATACTCTCCGTACTGGACGCTTGTGAGCTCATATTCAAGACCAATCGCGAACTTGCCGATGTTGCGGATAACAGTCGGAGTGAGCCTCCACATCTGGTTCATGTTCGAGAAGCTGTTCTTGCTGAAATAGAGGTTGGCCGCCGGGGCATAGCCGTTCTTGGCGCCCAAGAGGTCATCCTTGGTACCGAAGTTCTTCACATAGCCGCCGAAGAGGATCCACTGCGTCTTCTTTCCGTACATAAGGCTCACCCAGGTCGATGAGTTGCGCGTAGGGGTATATTCATAACTTACCTTGTCATCCTTGACACCTGAGATTCCGTAGCCGCCGTTGAGGTTGAAGTGCTCGCCGGCCTCGGCGAAGATGGTCTTCACCTTTGCGGAGAACAGTCCGTTCTTGTAATGGGCGAAGACGAACGGGGTGACGGTGGTGATGCGGTCGGTGACCTTGACGGTGCCGTTGTTGTTCCTTGGCTTGATCGAGAGCATGTCCACTCCGGCCCTGAGGAGGAGATTGTCGTTCTTGTAGTTCAGGCCGAGGTAGATCTCCGGGGTGCAGCTGTACTTGATGTAGTTGGCGGAGGCGCCGTTAGGGCCTGCCGAATTGTACTGCATCTGCCAGATGGCCGATCCCGTGAGGGAGAACGCATCGTTGAGTCTGTAGTCAAGTTTCACCTGCGGAGTACGGCTGAAAGGTCCGAAAGGCGCTCCTGTGTTGAGGGAGAACACGTCCGGCATGTCAGCGGCCATAGGATGCCAGGCCTGGCCTGCCGTCACCAGCCAATCGTTCCTGCCGACGGTGACATAAGCCTGACGAAGACGAAGCACCGCGGTTCCGGAGACACCGGAAAGACCATTGTAGAAGTCAGTCTCGATCTTTGCTCCGAATTTCAAGCCATTATATTCATAACCGGTGACATTGAGTCCGATTCTGGAAGTGATGGCGGCGTAGCGGAGGGAACTCTGCTCGTTCAGATCGACATCGCCCTTCTTGTTCTCGTCTTTCGGAAGATAGTAGAAGAAGTCTTCTGTTCCGGCCACACTCTCGCGTGTGTCAAAAGCATAAAAGTTGCGGATGAAACCGTAAAGGCTGACCTGCGGTTTGGTCTCCTGGGCGCCAAGAGTGACGCACATTGCCAAAGCGGCAAGTGAAGTGACAATTTTGTTCATTTTGATTACTACTAACATTAAATTTTGAGAAGCTGCCTGGGAATAATCCCAGAACAGCTTCTCTTAGATTATTTACAGACTACTGCGCGAACGGGAAGATCTTGGTGAGCCAGAAGAATCCGAAGATGAATCCGACCACACCGATGATGATACCGATCTTTGCCATGTCCTTGGTCTCGACAAGTCCGGTTGAGGCCGCGATGGCGTTCGGAGGAGTGGAGATAGGGAACAGCATGGCGATGGAGGCGCACACGGCGATGAATATGATCATGGCCTGGGTTCCGCCCATGGCGATGAAGGCTGCGTTGTTGGCGGCTGCCGGATCGGCCATGCCCTCAGCCACTACGATAAGGATAGGGATAAGCAGGGCCGCGGTGGCGGAGTTGCTGATGAAGTTCGAGAGGAAGTAGCAGACAAGACCGGCAACTACCAGCACAAGGATGACGGACATCGAGCCGAACGGTATCGCTGTGATGAGAACCTTCGCCAGACCGGTGTCCTGAAGGAGGTAGCCCAACGCGAAGCCTCCGGCAACGAGCCAGAGTACCGACCAGTTGATTTCCTTGATCTCCTCCTTGCCGAAGAGTCCTGTGGCCGTGAAGACGGCGAGAGGAATCAGAGCCACGACGTTGGAGCTGATGTGATGGAGTTGCTCCGTGGCCCAGAGAAGGATCGTGATGATGAAGGTAGCCCAGACAAGCTTGCTCTTCCAGTCCTTCTTCTTGTCGTTGGCAGGGATCTCAAGCACAAGCTTCTGGGTCTTGAACGGGAAGAACACCAGAAGGAGAATCCACGCGAGGAGGATCATGATGATCACGTAAGGAATCATGTGGACGCACCAGTCTCCGAAAGAGACATCGATGCCGGCCTGCTCAAGGTAACCTTTCGCTGTCGCGTTAGGAGGGGTTCCGATAGGGGTTCCGATACCACCGAGGTTGGCGGCGATCGGAATCGAGAGCGCGAGGCCGATCTTTCCCTTGTCGTCGCTCGGCAGCTTGTGAAGCACCGGGGCGAGGAAGGCAAGCATCATGGCGGCGGTGGCGGTATTGCTCATGAACATCGAGAACACGGAGATGATGATGAGGAATCCCAGCAGCACCATCTTTGGCTTGGTTCCGAAGATGCTAAGGAGGGATTTTGCCAAAGTGACATCAAGTCCGAACCTTTCGGCCATGATGGCCAGCACGAATCCGCCGAGGAACAGCATGACAACCGGGTCGGCGAAAGAGGACATTATCTTTTTGTAGCTTACCAGCTGACCGAACTCAGGATTGCAGAAGAACCCGAGTCCCTTGTCGGAGACGGTCAGCAAAGCCACAACGATGATCAGGACAGAAGTCGCCCAGTTAGGGATGATCTCAAACATCCACATCAATGCGGCGAACACGAAGAGGGCGATCACACGCTGCTGGACAACCGTCAGAGCGTCGATGCCGAAGAATGAGACAGGCACACACCACAAGAAGAGTGTGACCAAAAGAACAATTGGCAGAAGTACACCGTACTTCACATTGAATTTCTTTTCAGCCATTTCAGTAGTATTGATTATTAATTTTTGTTATTTCTGGAACTCGAACCTGAGGTCAATCGGAATGTTCTCAAGACGGATGTTCACAAGGTCAGCCTTAAAGTCCTCTGACATAACGCAGTACTGGTTTTCGAACTGCTCGGCGAACTCATAGTCACCGGTGGCCTGTGTCTTGAGGACAATGCCTGCGAACTCCGCCACAAGCGAGAGGGTCTTCTCGTAGTTGATTGAATATTTACCGCTGTCACCGCGCTTGAACGCACCGTTCTGGTTCAGGTAGTTGAAGAGCATCACATAAGCCCTTCCGAGCTGGGAGGCCTCTCCGAAACGCTCCGAGCGGATCAGGTTGGCCACGAATGTGGTGATGGCGTCCTCCTTGGTGATGAGCGCCGGGATCTTATGCTCGTCCAGCAGCTTGCAGACAAAGTACAGACCAAGGGCGTTGGCCTTGGCGTCCTCCCAGGTGAGGGCCTTGTTGCCAAGCGCGTCATTCACGCTTCCCTTGCCGTTGATGGTCTCCTTGACTCCGAGTCCGTGGGAGATCTCGCGGAACGCGATGTTCCAGTAGAATGCCTCCTCGTCAAGACGATCCTGCTGGTCAGGACTCAGGACAACGATGCCCACAGGACTTACCACACGGTTGAATTTCTCCATCATGATGTTGCGCAGCAGGGCTGTACGGGTGCCGGCCTTCGCCTGGACCTCCTCGTTGTAAGGAAGGTTGAGGGCGATCAGCTTGATGCCCGCGTTGGCGTGTCCGGCGCAGTAGATAGCGTCATAGGCATAGATGTCCGATTCGTCGCCAGGCACGAAGTTCCTGTACTGCTCATCGCACGGGATCTGCTTCTGGAGCTCCGGAAGCATCGAGGTGAACTGATCGAGAACCTCGGTGCGCTTCAAGTCCTTCAGAAGCACGTAGGCCTCGTAGGATGTCTTGAGACCATAGAGCTGGTCATCATTGACCTCGTTAGGGCCGATGATGAGGTCCATCTTGCTGTCCGTCATCTCCAGCCAGGCAAGGTCGCTGTCATAATAATAGTCAGTCCTCAACGCGTCGATCTTCTTGAGAAGATAGTTGCGCACGCTCGGCTTGATGGTGATGTCAGCGGCGGCCTTGAGGTAATTGCAGATCTTGTCGATGTTGTACTCGAACGCGTCGTGGTACCAAACGGAAGTGAGCTTGCCGTCGGCGCCGCGCCTGATGAGTGAATATGGACTCGTCTTCACCGGATCCGCCAACGAATCAAACTCGGCGGCAGTCATGTCGGCCGGATAGAAGTTGGCACCAAGAGGAAGCTCTCCGAAACCTTCTATGAATGTGGATCCGTCAAGGCGATCCCAAGGTCCGTAATTGATTTTGGCATAGTCCCTAAGATCGGCATCCTTCAGGTTCTCGATCAAGGTCTTGTCACCAAAATACTGTTTCCAGTAGATACTGTCAGCCTGGTCGGCGGCGAATTTGTAGAGGTTGAGGACTTCTTTACCGTTGTCTGTGATACCGGAAAGGTCTGGCGACTCGATCTTTACGAGCGCATACGAATCGACCTTCTTCTGGACAGCGGTCTTGGGCTCAGTGTTACAGGAGACCACAAGTGCTAGTAGCATTAATGCCAGAGCGGTTCTTTTCATTTGAAAAAAGTGTTATTAAGTAATTATTTCTTCTTCGGTGCTATTCCTATAAATATCTTGCAAATTTAATGAATATAAATGAAAAAAAGCACATCAACAGACGTTGATGTGCTCATATTCATCAGAAAAACCTTCGATTAGATGGTTCCCTGCTCAAGCATAGCCTGCGCCACCTTCATGAAGCCGGCGATGTTGGCGCCCTTCACGTAGTCAACGCTGCCGTCCGGACGTGTGCCGTACTTGACGCACTGCTCGTGGATGCTCTGCATGATCCAGTGGAGTTTGTCGTCAACCTCCTGAGCCGACCAGCTGAGGTGGGCGGCGTTCTGGGTCATCTCAAGACCTGAGGTGGCGACTCCACCGGCGTTCACAGCCTTGCCAGGAGCGAAGAGGACTCCGTTGTTCTGGAAGAAGTGGATGGCACCCGGCTGGCAACCCATATTGGAAACCTCGCAGCAGCACCAGCAACCGTTGGCCTTAAGCTCCTTGGCGTCATCCTCGCTGAGCTCGTTCTGGAAAGCGCAAGGGAGGGCGATGTCGCAAGGGATGCTCCAAGCCTTCTTGCCGGCTGTGAACTGAACCTTTCCAGGGAACTTGGTGGCGAGATCCTCGACCATATTCCTGTTGGAGGCACGCATATCAAGCATATATTCATTCATCTCAGGAGTCATTCCCTCAGGAATATGGCATACTCCGTCCGGGCCGGAGATGGCGACAACCTTGGCACCGAGCTGGGTAGCCTTCTTCACAGCGCCCCAAGCCACGTTACCGAAGCCGGAGATGCAGACCTTCTGGCCGGCGATGTCCTTGCCAGCCTTGTGGAGAAGGTGCTGGGTGAAATAGAGGGCACCGAAACCGGTGGCCTCAGGACGAAGGATGGATCCTCCCCATGTGGCACCCTTTCCGGTAAGGACCCCAGTGTGGTACTGACGGGCGAGTTTCTGGTACATTCCGTTCAGGTAGCCGATCTCACGTCCGCCTACACCCACGTCACCGGCAGGGATGTCCTGGTCAGGACCGATGCAGCGCCAGAGCTCAAGCATGAACGCCTGGCAGAAGCGCATGATCTCAGCGTTTGACTTGCCGACCGGGTCGAAGTCGGAACCACCCTTCGCACCACCCATAGGAAGGGTTGTGAGGGCGTTCTTGAATGTCTGCTCGAAACCGAGGAACTTAAGCATTGAAGGGGTCACGGCCTTGTGGAAGCGAAGTCCTCCCTTGTAAGGTCCGATGGCGCTGTTGAACTGCACGCGGTAGCCGATGTTCGTCTGAACCTCGCCGTTGTCGTCAATCCAGGTCACGCGGAAGGTGAAGATCCTGTCAGGCTCGACGAGTCTCTCGACAATCTTAGCCTTCTCGAACTCAGGATGCTGGTTGTAGACTTCCTCGATTGATTCGAGAACCTCCTGTACGGCCTGGAGATATTCTTTCTCAATAGGGTACTTGGCCTGGAGACGGGCCATGATTTCTGTTGTTTTCATAACTTGACTGTGTTATTAATTAAGTTAAAAATGTGTTGCTATTCAAGCTCCCAGGTGGAGCCGCTGTGGAGCAGCTCGTCAACGCTGTGGATCCTCGCCTTGGATGTCACCTGCTCGACCTGCTTGGCGACCTCCTCGTCGTAGGTGATGTCGGACACCTCCCTGATCACGCCAAGAGCCACCGGGAACTCCGGCCACTTCATGTCGGCGATCATCATCTGGAGACCGAGGTTGTCAGAATGGCTGTCGTGCGTGAGAACGTCGTCCTCCGTCACACCGTCCTCTCCGATGGTGACCACCTTCAGCTTCCAACCGTCAAGGGCGATACCCTTGTCGCGGTTCTTGCCGAAGATCATCTTCTCGCCGTCGCGCAGGATCAGCGTCCTGTCCGCCTTGTGTTCCCTGTCGGAGATCTCGGCGTGGGATCCGTTGTTGAAGATGACGCAGTTCGTCAGGAACTCCATGACAGAGGTTCCCTTATGCCTTGAGGCGGCAAGCATGATCTCCTGGTTGAGCGCAAGCTCGGTGTCCATTCCCCGGGCAAAGAATGTTCCCTTGGCTCCAAGCACGAGGCTGCCCGGATTGAACGGATGCTCGACAGTGCCGTAAGGAGAGGTCTTGGTGACAGTGCCCAGCTTCGATGTCGGCGAGTACTGTCCCTTGGTCATTCCGTAGATCCTGTTGTTGAAAAGCATCAGGTTGATGTCGATGTTCCTTCTGATGGCGTGGATGAAATGATTTCCACCGATGGCCAGGGCATCACCGTCGCCGCTGACCTGCCAGATGCATAACTCCGGATTGGCGACCTTCATGCCGGTGGCGATGGCGGTGGCACGTCCGTGGATGCTATGGAATCCGTAGGTGTCAACGTAGTACGGAAGCCTTGACGAGCATCCGATACCTGAGACCACCGCGATCTTTTCCTTATCTATTCCCTTCTCCTCACAAACCAATGGAAGAGTCCTCTGCAGAGCCGCGAGCACGGAATAGTCCCCGCATCCCGGACACCATCTGATCTCCTGGTCGCTCTTGAAATCCTTCAATGTATATTTTGGCATTGCGCTGTCCTCCTATAATTCGCTTAAAGCGGCGTCAACAATCTCCTTAACAAGGAAAGTCTGTCCCTGAACCTTATTGCAGCTCAAATAGTTGAACTGCGGAAATATGGTCTTGAGGTACCCGGCGAACTGTCCGAGATTAAGCTCGCAGACGATTATCTTACGGAAACCAGACAGCACCTTCTCCGTGTTCTTAGGCAGCGGATCGATGAAATCGAAATGCACACGGCTTACAGTCTTACCGGCGGCGCGGAGTTCCTCCGTGGCCGAAAGAATATGTCCGTAAGTGCCACCCCATCCCACCAGCAGAACATCACCGCTCTCCGGACCGTCGATGACAAGATCCGGGATGTCAGCGGCCACACGGGCGACTTTCTCCGCACGCTCCTTTACCATCAGCTCATGATTGGCGGCATTTGTGGAAAGTACTCCGCTGTGTGTCTTCTCAAGACCGCCCACACGATGCTCAAGGCCTGGAGTTCCGGCCGGAGCCCATTTTCTGGCAAGGGTCTCGGCATCCCTCTCGAACGGATGGAACCTACCTCCGTCCGCAACGGCGAGGCGAGGCTTGATGTCAGGATATTCACTCATGGAAGGGATCTTCCACGGCTCCGAACCGTTGCCGAGGAAACCTTCCGAAAGGAGCAGGACAGGTGTCATGTGCTCCATAGCGATCTTGGCCGCCGTGAACGCCGCGTCAAAGCAATGCGCCGGCGAGTGTGAGGCCATCACGACCATAGGGCTTTCGCCGTTGCGTCCGTAAAGAGCCTCGTTGAGGTCAGCCTGCTCGGTCTTGGTAGGAAGGCCGGTGCAAGGGCCGCCACGCTGCACGTCCACAACCACGATCGGGAGTTCGGTCATCACAGCCAGTCCAAGAGCCTCGGACTTTAGTGAAAGTCCTGGGCCTGAGGTTGTCGTCACCGCCAGATTGCCGGCGAATGACGCTCCGATGGCTGAACATATTCCGGCGATCTCGTCCTCAGTCTGCATAGTCTTGACACCAAGGTTCTTGTGTATGGCGAGTTCCTCAAGGATGGCTGTCGCCGGCGTGATCGGGTAGGATCCGCAGAAAAGAGGCCGGCCGGATTTCTCCGAAGCGGCGATGAGACCCCAGGCCAAAGCCTGGTTACCGGTTATATTCCTGTATATTCCTTTTTCCTGAATGTCCGGGACGACGGTGTAGGTGTCGGCGACCGCCTGGATGTTCGCGGCATAGTTGAATCCGTCATTGACGACCTTGCGGTTCGGCTCGATCATCTCAGGATGCTTCTTGGCGAAGCGTCCCTCAAGATAGGTATAGACATAGTCCAGCGGACGGCTGTAGATAAAGCAGGCCATTCCGAGGGTGAACATATTCCTACATTTGTGGATGGAGACCATGTCAAGCCCGCTGTCCTTGAGGCTTTCCTCTGTCAGTTTTGTGATAGGGGCGATGATGATGTTCCTGTCCTCGATGCGAAGCTCTTCGAAAGGATTGCCCGTGAAGCCGGCCTTCTTCAGGCCGAAGTCATCGAAGGCATCCTCGTTGACGAGCACAGTGGCGTTTCTCTTAAGCCATTTCGCATTCGCTTTGAGAGCCGCCGGATTCATGGCTACAAGCATGTCACAGAAATCACCCGGGGTGTTCACCTTGTGACTGCCGATGTGAACTTGGAATCCGGAGACACCGGCGACCGTCCCCTTAGGGGCTCTGATCTCAGCCGGATAGTCCGGAAATGTTGAAAGGCCGTTACCATAGACTGCCGAAAGGTTCGCGAACAATGTTCCCGTTAGCTGCATGCCGTCTCCGGAATCACCGGCGAACCTGATTACAACATCCTTAGCATCAATAACCTTATGTTGCATTTCTATTTTAAGAATATTAGTGTTATCTAAAAATATGTTACAAATTAAAGCATAAAAAGCAGAATAACCAACCTTTTCCCCTAAAAAAGATATTAACACCACAAACAGCCACACACAAAGTCATAAAAACATAAATAACACTCCACAAAAAAACACGTCACCTCGGAGCGAAGCGACGCAAGGGGTTTGGGGAATACGGTCCCCAATGCCCCACCGGGGCTGTCGCGAAGCGACTGGGGGTGAATGAAAAGCGCACGCAGTGCGAAGCGACGCAAGGGGTTTGGGGAATACGGTCCCCAATGCCCCACCGGGGCTGTCGCGAAGCGACTGGGGGTGAATGAAAAGCGCACGCAGTGCGAAGCGACGCAAGGGGTTTGGGGAATACGGTCCCCAATGCCCCACCGGGGCTGTCGCGAAGCGACTGGGGGTGAAAAAAGGGCCAGCAGTTATTGCCGACCCTCATTTATTGACTATCAGACTATTACTGCTGCTGTTGCGCCTGCTGGGTCTGAAGCTCTTTCTGGAGATCCTCAAGAGTCCTGCCCTCAGGAATGTTCATCGCCTTTCTTGCCTCAGGAGTAAGATCCTTGCACTGAGCCTTGTCTACATAGAGGTACTGTGATGTCTCAAAGACGAACAGGTAGCCGCCAGCCTTGGCGAGTTTCTCCACGGCCTCCTGGGCCTTCTTGTAGATAGGATCCATAAGCTGCTGTTGCTGCTGCTGGAGCTCAGCCTGGATGGACTGCTGGAATTCCTGAATCCTGTTCTGGATCTCACCGAGTTCCTTTTCCTTGCTGGACTTGATGGCTGGAGTCCATGTGGACTGCTTCTGCTGGTACTCGTTATACTTGGTCTGAGCCTCTTCCATCATGCTCTGAAGGGTTTCCTGAGCCTCTTTCTGAGCAGCCTGCATCTGTGATCTGGCAGCGTCAGCCTCAGGGGCGAGCATCACCAGTTCATTGAAGTCAACATAGGCGAACTTCGCCTGTGCCGAAGCTGTCAGAGTAAACAATGCCATAGCGGCAATCAAAAGAATCTTTTTCATTTTTATAGAATTTTATCAGTTTTCGTGTACTATTCCGGTGCAAATGTAAGAATATTATTTAGAATTGTTGTCCTATCAGGAAGTGGAACTGGCTCCTGTTCTTCTTTTCAGGAGTGTCGAAGCCGTAGCCCCAGTCAATACCGAGCAGACCGATCATCGGGAGGAACACCCTCACGCCGACACCTGCCGAACGCTTGATCTGGAACGGATTGAACTTCTTGATGTCAGACCAGCAGTTACCTCCCTCAAGGAAGCCCAGCACGAAGATCGTGGACTGAGGCTGGAGGATGACAGGGTAACGGAACTCCATCGTGAACTTGTCATAGACATTGCCGGCATAGTAGCCGTTGGAGTTGTACGGTGTCACGTCCCAAGGCGTAAGGGAGTAGTTCTCGTAGCCACGGAGGGCGATGACATCGGCTCCGTAGGTGTCGTAGCCCGACATGCCGTCTCCGCCGACCCTGAAGCCCTCGAACGGAGAGTAACCCCATCTGCGGTTGTAGTAGCCAAGGTAGCCGAACTGCGCGCGGGTCATGATCACGAAGTCACCGATAACCTTGGTGTAGAGTTCGCCGCTGACCTTCCACTTGTGGTACTCGATCCACTTGTAACGGTCAGCCGAGGCCCATTTGTCGTAGTTGATGTCCTTGTAGCTCGACACCCTGACAGGATTGCCGCCGGCGTCAAGGTTGCCGAGATCCTTCTTTCTGAACAATGAATATGGCGGTGTCAGCTGAAGGCTGGCGCTGAAGTTGGATCCCATACGAGGATAGATCATCTGGTCGGTGGAGTTCCTGCTCAGGCTGACGGTGTAGCTCAGGTTGTGGGATCTTCCGTCATTGAACATGAAGTAGCCGCTGATCCAGTTCTTCAGGTCGTAGATCTGCCAGTTGAGGCCGTTATACAGCACGAAGTAGTTGTCAGGCCACTTGAGCCGAGTGCCGATGCCGGCGGAGAAGCCGTACACCTGCATGACCTTGTCATTGGAGAGGAGTCCGATGGCCAGATAGGAGTCGGTCTGCCTCGTGTAGTAGGCCTGGAGATTCAGCGAGGTCGGTTTCTTTCCGAAGAGCCAAGGCTCGGAGAATCCGAACACGAGGGACGTGTAGTAGGTTCCGTTGGTCTGGAAACGCAGGGACAGGTTCTGCGCGTCGCCGAGAGGAACCGGCCTCCAGGCGTTCTTGTCAAAGAGACGCTTGGTGGAGAAGTTGTTGAAGTTCACACCGACAGTGGCCACGAATGTGTTGGCTCCCCAACCTCCGGAAAGTTCCAGCTGGCTGGAAGGCTTCTCCGTCACGTTGTAGACAAGATCCACCGTGTTGTTCAACTGGTTAGGGATGATTGAATATCCTTTCGAAGCATCCGCGATGGCCTCCGGATCAAACTGTCCCAACGATGCGATCTCCCTGATGGAGCGCTCGAAGTCCGTCTGGCTGAAAAGATAGCCAGGCCTGGTGGCGACCTGCCTGCGGACAACCCTCTCGTTGGTCAGGGTGTTGCCGTTGATGATGATGTTGTTGAGCGTGGCCTGCTTTCCTTCCGAGATCCTCATCTCCACATCCACGGAATCCCCCTGGATGTTCAGTTCCACAGGCGTGACGGAGAAGAAGAGATAGCCGTTGTCACGGTAGACCTTGGAGACATCCTGGTCTCCCTGCTTTCCGCCTCCGTTAAGCCTCTTCTGCATGGTGACCACGTCATAAGGCTCGCCCTTGCGTATCTTGAGGATCTCATTGAGCTGGTCGGTGGAGTAGACGGAATTACCCGTCCAGGTTATGTTCCTGAAATAGTATTTCTTGCCCTGGTCGATCTTGAAATCGATGCCGAGCCTGTCAGGTGTCACATAATAGATGGAGTCCTTCAGGATCCTGGCGTCACGGTAGCCGG
>OCHN01002117.1_pt1 | contig 13694 bp, 9 predicted proteins | sample 1538911 | NCBI WGS metagenome assembly OCHN01 (sample SAMN04571736, study PRJEB22368) | human gut metagenome | biome: human gut; material: stool | host: Homo sapiens | place: Luxembourg | collected 2013-01-11 | reverse complement strand
TCGTCAGACCAGAGATTTGCCTCCACCTTCCTTCAGATTCCCCTCACGTTAATCAACAGTACTTCTGTGAACAGGACACCCTTGGTCTTTGCGGTATCCTTCCCACTACTAGGGCGGATTAGGGACTTTCACCCATTAGAAACGTGCGCCGCAAGGCGCACCCACACTAATAAAAGGGATGGAGTAATTTCCAGCCCCTTTATTAAATGTCATATGCTTCTATATCATTTTCTTTCGTATATAAGTCTATAATCTTTTTCATATCATAATACCTCTGCCTTCCGCATTTATTCATTTGCATGAAAACTCCCCATCTGCATCCGCAAAAACATTTTATACCGCTCATAAGTTTCCTTTTGTTTTTTCGTCATCTTTGATGGCAGCAATTTTTCCAGACGCTTCCATGCCTCTATTAAGTTATAGTCATAATTCTCCGGTTGCACATACAAGCAGCTTACTTTCAATTCCCTGCGCATGATCCAATAGATATGTATGCAGCGATACGCCAGTATAATCATAATTCCAAGAATCAAACACCAGATTCCATACAGACTCTTCAAAAATTCTTTAGCTTCCGGCTTCGTTTCTCTACATAATATCTGCATTCCAAATCCAAGCACGGAAAAGAAATATACTCCTGCTATCTCACTTATAACTGTTCCAAGCATATATCTTGGCATCTGTAACCACTTCTTGTTTGTGAAGCAGATAATTCCAATTGCTAACATCATTAAAATTGTCGGAATATACAAATTTGTTCCACCAAAAGTCTGATCCACTAATGCAAGCAATAAATCAATCATTTACCTTCTCCTCTCTGTACTTCTTTTAAATCGTACACTTTATTATACCATTTACGAATAGAGCATGCAGTAAAATTAAAGAGAGCAGCCGCTCCGACTGCTCCCCATTCTACTTCTAATTATTTGCTTTTTTCCACCTGATACGAAGGCACTAACCGTTTCACCACCAGCTTCATCTGTGGATCATCTTCATATGCCGTCTTCTTCAGATCCTTCAAATGTTCAAAAAACTCTTCCCTGTCAAATTCAATCGGTTTTCCGATAAAAATCAGATCATTCTCCGTTTTCTGAAGTCCTTCCTCTTCTTTCAGACACTCTTCAAACATCTTTTCCCCAGGTCGAAGCCCTGTATACACAATCGGGATATCTACATCTGGTTCAAATCCGGATAACTTGATCAGATTTCTTGCCATGTCATCAATCTTTACCGGCTCTCCCATATCCAGCACAAAGATTTCTCCGCCCTTTGCGTAAGCACCTGCTTGTAAGACAAGCGATACTGCTTCAGGAATCGTCATAAAATAACGAATGATATTTTTGTCGGTAACGGTAACCGGTCCGCCCTCTGCGATCTGCTTTTTGAAAAGAGGAATCACACTTCCGTTGCTTCCCAGTACATTTCCGAAGCGAACCGCTACATAATTGGTTTTCGGGAAACGATGCTGCATTCCCTGAATAATCATCTCACAGATACGTTTGGACGCTCCCATGATATTGGTCGGGTTTACGGCTTTATCCGTAGAAATCAATACCATGCGCTCCGTTCCGTTTCTTCCTGCTGCCATAGCTACATTATAAGTACCGAATACATTGTTTTTGATTGCCTCATTCGGACTGTCCTCCATGAGTGGCACATGCTTATGTGCAGCTGCATGAAAAACAATTGCCGGTTTATAATCCGAAAATACGGTATCCACACGATGGGTATTTCTCACAGATCCAATCAGCACAACCAGATTCAGATTCGGAAATTTCTTTCTTAACTCCTGTTGAAGGTCATACGTGGTATTTTCATAAATATCAAATATCACCAGCTGCAAAGGATGATGCGCCGCGATCTGGCGGCAGAGTTCACTTCCGATGGAACCACCGCCACCGGTTACAAGTACAGCCTTTCCCGCAATGTATCCCATAACCTCATCCAGATTTGTTTTCACTGGTTCCCGTCCCAGTAAATCTTCGATTTCCACCTCACGGAAATTTGAGACGCTTACTTCGTCATTCACAATCTGTGCCATACTAGGCAGAATCTTAATTTTGCATCCTGTGTTTTTACACAATTCCAGGATCTTTTTCTTTCGATCTCCCGGCAGATTCGGGATGGCAATAAAGATTTCCTGCACTTCGTATTTTTCTGCTGCCCATGGAATCTTGCTGTCATTTCCCACAATCGGAGCTCCCAGAATGGTGCTTCCTATCTTATTCTTGTCTGCATCAATCACGCATACCACACGATTGCGGATCAGCGGACTGTTCTCCATATTTTTTATCAGGAAATTTGCACTGTCTCCTGCTCCAATCACCATGGTAGCAATGGCATGTCTGGATGCATCTCCCAGATAACTGTGTCGTATGATACGCAGTCCCCGGTATACAAAACGGCTTCCGGACACCAGTGCCAGCAAAAAGAAAAAATACAAAATATAATAAGAACGCGGCATGTTCCATTGGAACATATGCATCCCCAGACTCTGTATTGCAGCACTGAGCAGACACGCAATCACTACATTTAACAGTTCCTGTACACTCGCATATTCCCACAGACTATTGTACAGATGCATAATAAAAAATATCACGATGGTTACAATCATATTTACCCAGAAATATTGCAGTGCTGTCTCTAAAAAAGGAATTCCCTGCTCACTCTTTAAACTGAAATCAAAACGTGTCCAGATAGAAAGGATTTCCGCCAGAAAGATTGCCAATATATCGTAAATTACCAACAATACGATTCGTATATATTTTGCCGTTTCCCCCCGAAACCGGTTTTTCATTTGTTGCATGCCAAAATTACTCCCTATAATGTGCTCATTTTCATGACTTGTTTGATTTTCTCTGTTTTCTTGACTGTTTCTTTCCGGACTGTTTCTTTGCAGAAGTTTCTGTTGTCACTGCTTTTTCCGTTTTAAGGTCGTTCTGTTCCACGACAACATCATTTTTCTCAGAAACCGGTTCCTTTGCGAAAAGATTTTCTTTCTTAACAAGCATCCGGTTCACCGCAAGTCCCAGGCCAAGCATGCCCCAGAATACCGGAGCGGTACATACATTGGAATCATTTGCAATCCCTGCAAACATATATACCAGCACTGCTGCAAATAATCCAAATCCAACCCAGCTGATACTTTCGCGTAAATTCACTCTGCGGTAAATGCGTGCCGACTGTACCAGGTACCAGAACAGGAATACCAGGAGTGCCAGGGTACCGATCAGTCCGGTTTCCACCCACTGCTGCAGATACCAGCTATGGGCTTTTACGTCATAGCTGTTTGCGCCGTAGACATAGTTCTGACTGATATAATCATTCTGTGGCACTTCAAACATGTAAGTATTTGCCCCGCTCCCCATAAAAGCATGCCTTCCCAGAAGCGGAATTGTTTTATTCCAGATATGTCCTCGATTACTCATTGCATCATCCAAAAATACTTTTGAAACCTTCGGATTCTCAAACTTCACTAATTTTCCCGCTGGATTCAGATACTCATATCCATTCTCATCGGTATTTATGAAGTTCCACTGCACACCATCAATCGTTGCACAAATTCCGGGCAGGTTATCTCCAAAAGATACCGGTTGCAGCTGTACCCCAGAAAAACGGCTGTCATCCATCGTTGTCACCTGATTATCCGCATCCACTATCGTCTGGCTTAATTCATTTCCATCCAAATCTTTGCAACTGATCTGTGTTGTTCCATCCTCTCCCACGGTATAAGAAACACTCAGTTTATTCCCGTGAATATCAAGCACAACATCATCCGTATTGGTTTCTACTCCATTCAGAGCCCATCTGTCACTCATCCGGTATGTACCAACAATTGTATTTTTTATATTTTCACCTGCTGAGGTGGTATTTCCAAGTACGATTGCTGCTATAATCCCAATTACCACTACAACAGCACCCACAACAAACAGTTTTTTCTTCCTGCTCAAAAGCACAAGTATAAGTACCACTGCTGCCAATGCAAGAGCCATCCATCCACTCGCACTGCCGCTTCCTTTCAAGCAGATGGCACAGCATACTACCGCTACTGCCAGCACTATCCGATGCCATATCTTTTTTGACGCAATAAACAGGCATACCGCCAGCACAATGAGCATACCAAAATAAAACGATAAAAAGTTCGGATTGTATAATGTCGTATAAGAAGTTTTCGGTGCAAAATTAAATGTCAGCTCTTTTAAATTCTTCCACCATCCAGGATTTGTAATTAAATGTTTTCCAAAATTTGACTGAAAGAAGTCCAGTCCAAAATACTGAAATACACCGATCACTGTAACAATAGCCATGCCAATGCCCGAAATTTTCAAAATGAATTCCACATGTTTTTCTTCATTCACAAAATTATATACATAATAACACAGCAGCATATACGCAAAAACTACCCACACAGACTCAAAAAGTTCATAAGTTCCGCCGGATACCCAATGCTTATGCTTTGAAAAAAGTGCTGACATCAGAACAAAAAGTCCGTATACCAGCAGAAAATAAAAAGAATTTTCAAACTGCAGGGTCTCTTTCTTCACATAATGTCGATACAACAGAATTGCAACCATCAACACTCCAATGATTACGATCGCAATCATCTTCCATGCAAAAAAGAAATCTGTCTGTGTATCTGAATTGGCCGGAAACCAGTCAAACTGCGACAGATTTGAATTATAGGAATACATATGTACAAGCAATGGCACAAACCCCATCATCAAAATGACAGGAATCATCAGCTTGTTCGTCTTTTTTAAATTTCGATATTCATTCTCACTCAAAGTTTTCTCTCCTTAGTAAACAATTTTTCTAGAATATAATACCCCTAAACCTTCGTTTTTTCAACACGTAAAATATATATAATAGGTAAAAACACTTTTTTGTTACTTGTGTGTTACTTAAAAATTTTATAAATAAATGTGTATGATTGACACGATAATATAAACTTTTACACACGAAAGGAAGAAAAATGAGATTACCAAACGGATACGGCGGAGTCGTAAAACTCTCCGGCAACAGAAGAAGACCCTATGCAGCACGCATCACTACGGGCTGGCACATCAATGACATCACGGGAAAGCGCATCCAGCACTATCAGATTCTGGGCTACGCTCCTACCCGGTCAGAAGCTCTGCAGATTCTGGCACGTTACAACAATTATCCCATCGATGGGGAAACGCTGAAATTAACCTTCCGGGAAATTTATCTCCGATGGTCCGAAGAAAAGTTTCCTACCATTTCCCACTCCAACATCAAAGGCTATCGGGCGTCCTTTGCCACTTGTGAAAACATTGCTGATATGCCATTTCACAATTTGAGACTCAATGATTTACAGCAGGTGATTGATCACTGCGGCAAGAACTATCCTACCCTGAAAAAAATCCGTGTTCTCTTTAACCAGCTCTATTCTTATGCCATGAAACACGAAATTGTCTCAAAAGATTATTCTGCCTATGTAAATATCTCGAAATACAAAGACCGGAATCCAAATAAAAACATACGAAGCTGTTTTTCCACCTCTGAGATTGCTCTCCTGTGGAAACACAAAAACGATCCCTATTGCCAGACAGTCCTCATGCTGATATACAATGGTGTCCGTGTCTCAGAGCTTTTGGATCTGAAAAAAGAAAACGTTCATCTGTCTGAACAATATTTTGATGTCATTGACAGCAAAACCGAAAACGGCATTCGAAAAGTTCCGATTGCTGACAAATTACTCCCCTTTTACCAGCGCTGGCTTCATGACTGTTCCGATTGTGAATATCTCATCCATACTCTGGACAGCCAGCATTTTACCTATTATATGTATTACCATAATGTTTTCCAGCCTCTGATGTTTCGTCTGCACATCGATCATACACCTCACTGCTGCCGGCACACCACGATTTCCCTGCTCGCCGAAGCACATGTCGATCAGACTACCATCAAAAAAATTGTCGGTCATTCCGGCGCTATGTCCCTGACAGAACGGATTTACACACATCTGGATGTGCCTGCGCTGGTCGAAGCCATTAATCAAATTTAATCGCTTCTTGTATGTTGCTTGCGTGTTACTTGTAGAAGTGATTTTGCCCCAAACTCTGTTTATAAATCCGGTATTTCCAATACTTCCGTGGAAAATACCATGCATATTTCCGGTTAAGGTAACTTACAAGACTTCTACAAAGAAGAGTGCTAAGGCAAAGACAAAGAAACTTACTTACACACTGAAAGTTGCTAAGGTAGGCGTTGCTTTATCTGGAGATTCAGTAGTAGCTATTGGAAGCACAACTAAGTTAACAAATACTAAGAAAAATTCTTCAAGAGCTAAAATTACTTACACATCAAGCGATGATTCTATCGCAACAGTAGCAGCTGACGGTACAGTAACTGGTGTTAAGGCTGGTAAGGTAACAATCACAGCTAAGATTGCCGTTGGTAAGGATTCTGCCACAACTACTAAGGATGTAGAAGTTAAGAACTATGTTCTTTCTACAGTAGCACAGAACAAGTTAACAGAGCTTACAGCTACTGTCGCTGGTGATACAAAGAACCTTAAGGCTTCTGATTTCACAGTAAAGAGTGAAGCAACAAACGTTGTTTACCCAGTATCTAAGGTAACAGTTGATTCTAAGGACGCTTCTAAGGTTACATTAACTCTGTTCAGTGAGTTAAAGGATGCAGCTACATATGATGTGACTCTTGATGGAATCACAAAGACATTCGTAGCTTCTGACGGAAAGGTTGCTTCTATCGCACTTGATACAGCTACAATTCCATATGCTACCGAGACAGAAGTTAAGTTAGTATCTAAGGATGCTAATGGTGTTGTTGTAAAAGAACTTAAGTATGGCGAAGCTGATGCTAACTATGATTTTACAATCAATACAAACGGAAACGGTTATACAAACGGTTCTAAGTTATACTTAAACAAAGTTGGCGATACAGCTACAGCTGAGATCACATACAAGACAGGTAAGTATGACCAGAATGGTAAGCCAGAAGGAAACATTGGACCAAACAAGGTTACAATTACCGCAACTGAGCAGTCTGAGATCAATAACTTTGCTGTAAGAATTGATGATTCTGTTAAAGCATTTGACAAAGCTAAGGATACAAACAAGATTGCTGTAAATGAAACAAAATATGGTAATTTTAAAATTCAGAATGCCAAGGGCGAGGAAATTTCTAATTATGGAAATTACTCATATGAGTCTTCTGATAAAGCTGCTTTAATGGTAGCTCCGGTTACTGGTAATGCAAAAGCTGTTAAGATTACAGCTTTAAAGGCTGGTACAGCTTATATTCTTGTTAAAAAGGACAACAAGATTGTTGGTTCCGTTGCAATTGATGTCGTAACAGAAAGAGCTGTTGCAACACTTGAATTAGATAAATACAATGTAGTACTTTCTAAAAAAACCGATTCTTCTAAGAATGTCACTGTTACTTTGAAAGATCAGTATGGAGACAAATGGACAGTAGCTGATTATAAGCTTAATGTAGAATGTCTTTCAACAGATGCAAAGAATAATGCTGGCGAAACAATTGCAACAAAGAATGTTACAAGCACAAAGTATTATACATATACTGCCGGAACACAGAACGTTAGCTTTAATGCCTCTGCAGAAGCAGGAAATTATGTTTATAAAATTTCTTACAACAAAGATAACAAAGAAATTGCTGCTAAGACAGTTTCTGTAGTTGTAAAGGATTCTGATAAAGCTGCTTCTTCTTATCGTATTGATATTGATAACAGTAATGTAGATACTAAAATTGATAATGATAACAGAAGTACTAAGACAATCAATGTTAAGGTATTTGGTGTAGCTGATAACGGTACAGATGTTTCTACTGTTACAGGTGCTGCATTTACTGTAAAGAAGGCAGATGGAACAAAGATCTTTGAAGGAACAACTGGTATTGGTACAACTACACATGCTGGTATTTCAATTAGTGCTGATCAGTCAACATTAGTAATCAATCCTGTTGAAGTTAGTGCTGGTTTAGCAACAAAGAATCTTGAAGCTGGAATATATTATGTAGAGGCTAAGAAAACTATTGATAGTAAAGATGTAGATTTTACAGCATCATTTACTATCACCGATAGTCAGTCAAAAGTTGCTGTAGAAGTAAAGAATGAGACAGTAGCAGGTGGAACTGTTTCTGATATGTTAGATAAGGCACTTGTTGTAACATTTGATGGTACAACATATACAAATATTCCTAATGTAGCTGATGGTCAGAAGACATTAACATTTGGTACTGTAGAGGCTAAGAAGAATGATGGTACTAAGATCACTGGAAGCAATTCAGTTACCACTTCTGGAGAGTATTTCACAGTAACTAAGTTAACTGTAAAGGTTAATGTAGCTACTGGCGTTGATACATATATGGAGGTATCTGTACCAGGAACTATTACAGCTAAATAACTTAGATTGAATTATTCATCTAAATCAAAAATCCCCTTGTGCAACACACAAGGGGATTTTTCTGTTACTTATTTAATTACCATCATATTATTTTGCTGTAATAGATGGATTTCCATTGACTGCAACAGTCTGGGTAAGAGTATATCCTTCATATGTGAAAGATACAGTAATCTTTGTTACATTCAATGTTGTATTTGCAGCAAGAGCTTTGGTCTTAAATGTATCATAATTAGATCCATCAATCTTAACTCTTGAAGTACTATTATAATAAGCATTAGTTGTTCCTTCAATGCTTACAACCTGAACTGGAGTATTATCTTTATTGTAAGTTACTCCATCATAAGAGTAATCAACAAGATTTGCAAGTGCATCTTCAATTGTAGTACCAGCATCTACTGTATTACCAGTGAAGGAAACCTTTACAATATCCTGTTTGTCTTCGATTGTGAAAGACTTCTGGATAGTTTTCTTTACATAGTTATCCCCACTATCTGCTTTTCCGGCAGGTAATGTATAGACAACAGCTGTTACCTGATAAGTACCTGCATCTAATTTAGAAATTGCAGATCCTGATACTGTAGAAGCACCAACAGTAAGGACATTAGTACCTACTTTATTTACATCAATCGCTGCATTGGTTACTGCTGTAACTGTTGTAGAGCTTACAGTATATCCATCTGCATATACAACATCATTACCCTTTTTAACAGTGTAATAAATACCTTTTACAGTAGACTGTTTAGTAGGATCTGTGTTATCACCGAGCTTACTACTTACTGTTAAGTACTTGCTTGTTGTTCCATTATGCTGTTCAGCAACCTTAATGTTAATTGATTCTCCATTATATGTAGCCGGTGAAAGAGTATCTTTTGTAACGGTTGTATCTACCTTTGTATCAGACATATCCAGATCAAATGATAATGTAGATTTACCGTCATCTCCAGGAGTTTTAATAGAAACAGTTACAGTCTGTGCAACAACTTCTGTTCCGTTCTTGTCTGTATACGCAATCTTGTAAGAATAAGTACCTTCTCGTCTAGAATCACCCTTAAATGTAACTTTCTGCTTATTTCCCTGTAAAGAAGAAGCTACTGTATAGTAATCACTATTATCCTGTACATCGCTAGTCTTTAATCCTGAAGGAACAGATAAACATGTAACCTTTAATCCACCTTCTGTATAAGCAAAGTCATCGCCATACTGATCCTTAAATGATGCAGTTACAACTTTGTTATTTACTACAGCATTAGAAAGTGTTAAAGAATTGTTATCAACTGCAATGCTTGCTACCTTTCTCTTTTCAACAACAGAAACTGCGAAAGATCCAACAATAACATTGTTCTTCTTAATAATAAGATAAGCTGTACCTGGCTTTACTCCTTCCAGAGCTACGAAGTTCTTATACTTTCCGTAATCATTCTGGTCAAGCTTTGTACCATTTCCAGAAGCAATTAACAGAATATTTGTATCACTTGATTCTACAGTATAATCATTGTAATGGCTTACTTCATTTCCGTCTGCATCAGTAATCTTGAAGTATGCATATGCCTTATCAGTGTCTTCTACTGCAACTTTGTTGTTGTCCTTTGCAGAATCATATGTTCTGTCAGAAGCTGTACCAATACGTACTGCATAATTATTGACAGCTGCCTGATCTACAGCAGTAATAGTAAATTTGACTGGTCCAACATTGCCGTCTGGCTTACCATCTGCAGTGTATTTTCCACTCTTATATGTGATCTCACCTGTAGCAACAGAACCAACTTTATTTAAGTAAAGTTTAGATCCAGCAATATAACCATCAGTGGTTGTAAGAGTGAAATCATACTTAGAAGCATCCTGAGAGCCATAAGCAACATCATCAAGAACTACTCCATTGGCATCTGTAGCAACCAGCTTAATTTCTGTTTCTGTTGCATATGGAATAGTAAGCTTATTTACATTTACACTAGCTACCTTTCCATCTGTAACATTCATAGATAATGTAGTTCCATCAAGAGTAACATTGTAAGTCTTACCATCTGTCAATCCAGAGAATGTATTAAATGTAACCTTTGTTGCATCTTTCTTATCAACAGATACTTTCTGTACAGGATAAACAACTTTTGTATCAGCATTTGCTACTGTGATATCGGATTTCAAGATGTTGCTAGTCTTTCCATCAACAACTGCTTCGAATTCACCAGCTTTTGTCTGTCTTACACTTTTAAGGACATAGTTCTTAACTTCTACATCCTGAGTAGCGGTAGCTGTATCTTTACCGATAACTAACTTAGCTGTAATAGTAGCTTTTCCAGCCTTAACACCAGTTACTGTACCGTCAGCTGCTACTGTAGCTACTGTCTCATCACTGGATGTGTAAGTGATCTTAGCTCTTGAAGAAGCCTTCTTAGTTGTTGTTAACTTAGTTGTGCTTCCAACTGCTACTGCTGACTCTCCAGATAAAGCAACACTTGCCTTAGCAACTTTCATTGTGTAAGTAAGTTTCTTTGTCTTTGCCTTAGCATTCTTCTTTGTAGAAGTCTTGTAAGTTACCTTAACCGGAAATACGCATGGTATTTTCCGCGGAAGTATTGGAAATACTGGATTTGTGAAAAAGGTTTGATGCAATATTAGCACTACAAGTAACACACAATTAACACATAAGAGACAGATAAGTGACAAATTGTTTCAGTTGTAATCCTTGTGCCATATGCTATAATATAGGTAGATAAACAAAGGATTTTAACGAAAGGAATCCCGACAGTCAATGACAAAAACAAATGATGACATTCATGTAAATAAAAAATATAAGGACACCGTATTCCGGAAACTGTTTGGCGAAAACAAAGAAAATGCCCTGAGTCTGTATAATGCGGTAAACCATACCTCATATACCGATCCGGATAATCTGGAGTATACAACTCTGGAAGATGTCATTTACATGAAATACAAAAATGATGTTTCATTTCTGATTGACAAAACATTGAGCCTTTACGAACATCAGAGTTCCTATAACCCGAATATGCCGCTCCGGGGATTTTTGTATTATGCGGATCTGTACCGGAAACTGATTCACCGATCCGAGCGGCTGTATAGCAAGCATCTGTTGAAAATTCCGCGTCCTCATTACATTGTATTTTACAACGGAAGCGAAAAAGATATGGAAGAAGAAAGAAGGACTCTGCGGTTATCGGATGCCTTTGAAACAGATACCGGAGCTGGTGAATATGAATGGACAGCCACAATGATTAACATAAACAGCGGGAAAAATCAGTCCATCATGGACAGCTGCCATGTTTTATATGAATACGCAGTCTTTGTTGCAAAGATCAAAAGATACCGGGATTCCATGGAATTAAAAGAAGCCATTGATCTTACCGTCAGGGAATGCATCGAGGAAAATATTCTCAGAGATTTTTTGGAACAGCATCGCAGGGAGGTGTGTGATATGTGTCTTACTGAATTTGATGAAAAGAAATATGAAGATGTTCTCCGCGAGGAAGGCCGGGAGGAAGGACTTGCAGAAGGTCGTAAAAAAGAAGTATTTATGTCCGTACAGGAAGGTGATTATGGAATTGTGCGTGGAGCCCAGAAACTGAATCTTTCTGTAGAAGAATTTGAAAAAGAAATGTCTGCGGCCGGATATCAAATCCCGATAGAGGTGTAAAATTGAATGTATAAGGTAAATTTTTGTCCAACGGCACATTGTGGTAGGTACTAACCGCATTTTATTTTTGATGTATCCGCCTACCCGATTGTGCCGAATCGGAATTAACCGCGGATTCTCAGCAGCGCGACCGCACGATGTTGTAGTCTTATTTTAGGAGAAAGATTACCTGCTTTTGAAATAAGACCATGTAAGTTTAGAATTTGTTGGGCTGCCCCCATAAACCTGGAAACTCTAATTCTCAGGCAATTACATTAAAATAATTACATTTTATAAAAAGAGGCTGTCGAAGCAACCTCTTTTTTTATGAGGTGGACACAACATGAGATTTAGTACTTTTATGCTTAGTTACAAAAAGAAACATAAACAGTTAAAATCAACCATTACTTTTCGAAAGTTATCGTTTTATCAAAAAATAATTGTAATAATAGGTTTTTGATGATTATAATAGGTTGTTGTTTTAAAATAGCAAAATGTGAGTTGGCATTTGGAATTACATTACTTATTGGTAGCATATTCACAATAATTTTTCTGCACAAAAGTTTGTCAGATACCAGAGATCTGTCTGTATTAATACAAAATAGTAAGGAATATTCAACAGACAGAATGAATATTTTACTTGATTTATTTAAAGAAAATAATTTGCCAATTACCACGCAAAAAATTGACTTATTGATTGATGAAGCTAATCAAGCCAAACAGGATGCTAATCTGTTTTTACCACTCAAAAAACCTGTTAAAGCTCTCAGTGTATTAATTGTACCAATCACAATATACATTATTCAACAACTATTTACTTCATCTAATGTAGGAGCTAGTAATGTTATATTATTATTGGTGTATTGTATATTAATATTTGTTGCAGTTTATACCTTGATTCCATTCATTGAAGGGATAATGTACGGAATATATGATGATTTAATTTATGATTTGCGACAACTAAAAATATTTTATGTAAAAGAGAAATAGTACAAACTAAAATTTAGTATCAGCAGAATATCAAATCCCAGTAGAGGTATAACGGAAAATTTTGAAACAGTTAGTTGCATATGAAATGAAGAGAGAATCTGTAGATGAGCATCGTTTAAACAGCGGATAGTCCATTTTATTCATCTCCCAAAATATCCAGCAGATATTTTGCATTATTTACCCAGTGATTTTTTAAGGTTGATGTTATAACGAAGATAAAGAGACAGAAAATATTAAAAACCAATATATACTTAAGAGTTGACGTATAATCAGAAAATTTAATTCCATTTTCCGCGTCCTCATTACATTGTATTTTACAACGGAAGCGAAAAAGATATGGAAGAAGAAAGAAGGACTCTGCGGTTATCGGATGCCTTTGAAACAGATACCGGAGCTGGTGAATATGAATGGACAGCCACAATGATTAACATAAACAGCGGGAAAAATCAGTCCATCATGGACAGCTGCCATGTTTTATATGAATACGCAGTCTTTGTTGCAAAGATCAAAAGATACCGGGATTCCATGGAATTAAAAGAAGCCATTGATCTTACCGTCAGGGAATGCATCGAGGAAAATATTCTCAGAGATTTTTTGGAACAGCATCGCAGGGAGGTGTGTGATATGTGTCTTACTGAATTTGATGAAAAGAAATATGAAGATGT
>OCHN01002115.1_pt1 | contig 13716 bp, 9 predicted proteins | sample 1538911 | NCBI WGS metagenome assembly OCHN01 (sample SAMN04571736, study PRJEB22368) | human gut metagenome | biome: human gut; material: stool | host: Homo sapiens | place: Luxembourg | collected 2013-01-11 | reverse complement strand
CCGCAGGCCCTGATGTGCCCCCTTGAAAAGGGGGTTAGGGGGATTGAGATAAGCAAGTCCTCACAGAGGCAACCTTGTTGCCTATCGCTGCCCTTCTGAGGTGCATCGCGCAAATGATTGTATATCAATAATATAACCATTTTCAGAGTTGGCAAAAACACAACTCTGAAAATGGCTAAATATCTGATGCTCAGATGTTTACACGGTGCGCCGCCGTGTGCCGTGTCGTGCCGGCTAGCAATAGTCTGGTCAATACGTAACCGCGGAGACGCTTACCTAGAAACTGGAGAAGGAGGACCAGGTGGGGGTCTTCGACTCGGCGGAGGATTCGAGGTTGTCGGGGAGATTTACGAAGAAGTCGAAACCGGTCCAGGCTTCTACCTGGTCAACGCTGACTGTGTGGTTCTGGTAGCTGTCGGAGTAAGCCTTGTGGTCGAACCAGAAAGCTATGCAGGACGCATCGGAGACCGTTTTGCCGGAATACTTCACCCGGAGCACCAGCTTGTAGAAGTAGTTCGGGATCGGAACTCTCTGGGAGCTGGACTTGGGACTCGTGTAATTTATGGTGCGAGTCTCGCCCTCCTTTTCGAAAGCCACGCCTGTCACCACGTAGATCTCCTCGTTGTGGCTCTTGGCAATGCCCTGGACGGCATTCTCCAGATTGCTCCAGATTCCGCTGTTGAAACTGTTCTGGATCTGCGGAACCTGATTCGTCACGTAGAAAGTCTGGGCCTGCATCGTGGCGTTTCCGTTGCGCGAACCGTTCGGACACATGTGACCTCGCGAATACGTGCTGTTCGAATAGCTTCCGTCAGTCACCCTGACCTGGTACTTCTCGTCAATGTTCGGGTTGTAGCTCCAGCCCGATGGCCGGCTGAGAGATCCCATGTGGCTGCTGTCCAATGGATATGCGGTCCAGAGGGGCGTCGTCATCTGTGTGTCGTAGAAGACGGTGTAGTTCCGTTCGCCGGCGTAGGTCGTGCTTGCCACATACTGCGAGCCTTCCTTGGCCGAGGCCAGTTCAAGCCAATCCTTGTCCACAGCAGGTTGGACGCCTCCCTGCATCTTGAAGACGGTCGGCGTGCCGGCATAGAACACTTGCTCGTCAGACGAGTATGAGCCTGTGCCTGATACGCGCGCGAACGCCTGAAAGACGTAGGATTTCCCGGGAACGAGGTCCGAAAGGTGAGCCACGAAAGTCCCGCTGTCCGTGCCTGTCGCCGTGACCGAACTGACGGTCAGTTTGTTTGTCAATGAATTTGAGGATGTGCCCCAATAAAAGCCTACTTCAGCAGGTGAAGTGCTAGCCCTTGTGTAAGAGCCCGACAGAGTCACCTCCGTCGAACTCAACACATTGGCCTCAATGTTTCTTACCTCCGCGTATGGCTTACGATCCGTGGATTCTTGCTCGCCGGTGTCTCCGCCGGAGTGTAGTCAGTTGTTAGTATATACTACCTTAGAAACGGTCGCTACGCCATTTTTGCCTTTTTTATTTGGTGTAGTATTATTCAAAGTAAAATCAAGTTGATAATACAGGTTATTTTGAGGTGATGGAATAGTAAATACTACCTCGCCTGCGGCTACTGCTGATTTCTTCTCGATAGTAGTAGTTCCAGATGTAAAATCAGGTGTAGTCGATGACGTAAGAACGATGGACGTTATACTTCCATTTGCCACAGCATCAATAGTTATGGAAATCTTGCTGATTGCCTCAGGCATAACAGAGGCAGTCTCAATCTTTGCATGAGCATTTGTGTTTCCTTTTGGTCCTGCTTTTACATAAGTCCAATTGGTTGGCTTTTTAGGATTTGTGCCAACATATGCATTATTGTTATTCCAATTTGCCATCGTCCAAGTGAAACCATCACGAGTGGCATCCCATGTATCTGTGTAGCCTTTCACTTCTGGATCACTAAACTCTTTACCAAAAGTGAGAGTGTATGTCTTAGCCGCCTCGCCGCCAGCAGCACGAACATTGATTACGTAAGTCACGGACTCGTCGCCTACGGTAACGGTGACGGTCTGTTTGCCTTCGGTGGACATATCATAGCCGCTGATGTTCGCAGATGCGGTTACATCAACATCCTCCTTACCGCGCCAAACCTGAAGGACTTTTCCTCCGAGTTCGAAGGTGTCACCCACATTGAAGGCTGTCTTAGGCTCAGAAACTGCAAGCCCTCTATAAATCTGGGTCTCACCATTGATGGAGATAAGGTAGTTGTTCTTGTCCAACTCGTATGTCTTGTTGTTATACTTCTTCAAATCTCCAAGGACAACAACCTCGTCACCTGCCTTCAAGTCCTCTGCTCCTACGAAACCTACGTTACCGAGGTCCTTACCACTGTAAATGTTCAAGGTCTTCTTTCCGGACTCGATGTCATATGTCAAGCTATTGTATCGCGCATCAAATGTAGGAGTTGCCTTCACAATGCCCTTCACGTACTTACCGGTCAGGCCAGTTCCGGAATCAATCACGGCGATAGCCTCAGCAGCTGTATATGGACGCTCCAAAGAGCCGTCGTTCACTTCGCCTTTTTCAGTGAATACGGCAGATACAGTCACATCTTCGTCAGGCATGACAAAAGCATTGTCAGTTACGGTGATATTTCCAGTCGCTGTTGTTACATTCCATTCGCTCAGGATGTATCCGCCATCAGGTGTCGCTGTCAATGTGATATTTTCGCCAGCATAAGCTGTTGTCGGGGTCGCAGTTATTGTTCCATTCTTGACGTCGGAAGAAATGATTACCGAATGTTTCTCTCTTGCTTTTGGCTGACCATAAATTATCTCAATTGATTTGTGACCAGTTGTCGCTGAAATTACGGCCGAAACTTCTTTAGTGCCATCGGTAGGGATAATTGAGACTGTTGTGCCACTAACGAATGCCGTAGCATTTGTCCACGTGGAGTTTGCAAGAGCTTTCGCGTATTTATCAGATGTCGCTGTAAATACGATCTCACTGATGGACAAACTATTCATCGGAGTGATTGCTAAAGTGCTTTCCGTATAGAATCTTGTGCTTGAGTAGTTAGACACGCCTGGATAATAATTGTTCGCATTAGTAGTGCTTTTGCCTTTCAAAACCTTAACATGAACAAGAGCCCTATCCCAAGTGAGTTCATCAGTTGTCGCTGTGGTGGTCTCATCTTTCGAGAGGTCAATAGTTTCGCCGGTCTTTTCACTCATCAGCACTCCGAACGAAGTGAGGTTGCCCTGGGTCAGCGATATCCCTTTAGAAAATGTCTTCTCGTAAGCGGCAACAAACTTTTCGTTATCGTCGATAGTAACAGCGGTAACCTTGAGTTTGGTGTCGGCTACAGGCAGAGTTATGAAATTGACAGGGGCGGTGCCTCCTGTAATCCCATGTAGTGTTTCGACAGAAATCTTTGATTCGCAATCTCCGAATGAATCTGTTATGTTGGAATATTTTCCGGCAAGATCCTTTCCGTCCGTAGTCTCAATGATAGTGTGAGATACATAAGCGCCTTTCTCAAGATTTTTGAGAGTAGCTTTATTAACGGCTACCAATCTCTTGAATTTAAGAGCAATACCGTTGTCGAAATCATTGTTTGGGTCGGAAACTACTTCAGATACAAGGACATCTGAATCTTGGTCGTAGCCTGTTTCATCGTCATTTGTTTGAGCTGTCTTAACTCCAGTATTGAAAACTGCTTGATAAGAAGCGTCTGAAATCTTTTCTCCACCAAATGTTGCGGAGATTTCCATGAGACCATCCTTCAAGATTGCCATAACTGTTGATGCAGGCGTGTGTTGGCCGTTTACGATTTCGTAAACGTTGAATTTATCTTCGTCGCCTTTTACCCATGAATAGTTCACCTTGTTTCCATCAATAGTAGCGTTGGTTTTAGTTCTTGGCGCATCGGCGACAAAAGACACTGTATGTGATGATTTTATATCATCTTTTGGAGTTTCTATTTCCTTCTGGCAAGAAATGAATGAACTCAGCGTGGCAACAATTGCCAAAAAGGACATGACTGAATGTTTCATCGCTCAATATGTTTTAATAGTCCTCGCCATCGATATGTTCGCCAGATGCACCAGGTGCACCAGGTATACCATATCCCTCACTTCCTGTTACCGCGAATCCGGCTTCGGTTTCTACGTAAACGACCTCGACTTCAGGGCGTTCGTAATTGTTGGTTGATTTTTTCATGATTGTTGTTAATTATTTTTATTTATCAGTTTCCATTATTTCCGTATCTGTCAAGTGGTCAGATTAGTTACATCCTGCAAAGTTAGTCATTATATGTATAAATGAAAAATTTTATTCGAAGATGAAGTCGTCGAAAATCAGGTCGTGGTGGTCGCTGTCGGGATGGTCGCTGTCCGGGTCTATCTGGATGCGGATCTTGGCATTGACCTTGGCCCCTAAGTTGTAGGTGAAATTTTGCTTGGTCTTGCGGTCGCTGTAGCTCTTCAGGGCGATCTGCTGCGGATTTTTCCATTCGTCGGTGTCGAACTCGCAGTAGGAAATCGTTGCGGATACCCAGAACTCGGAGAACCAGTAGCTGAAGCTTACCTTCGATAGATTCTCGATGAAGTATTCCATTTTCAGGTGGCCGAACTGTGACTGGCCGTAATAGTCCGGGTCTTCCTTGTAGATGCGCAGCTGGGCGCTCTGCTTCCCTGTAATAGGATTCTGCCAGGAGAATGAGCCGAACCAGGTGCTCCACTGGAGGTTTTCGCGTCCTGCGGTCAGGCCGTATTTGTAGTATGACGGCTTGTCTGTCGTCGGAAATCCGCTCTCAAAGCCTTCTTTCAGAGGCAGATCCACACGCACGAGCGGTCCGTATTCCTTTTCAATGCCGGTCTGGAAGTCTTTCTCGATGAAGCCGCCACGGTAGCGGACTTTGATGCTGTTCATCTCCCATCTTTCGCTCTGTGTCGTGCCCATGCAGTAGAAGCAGACTTCGTCGTATTCGCCTTCGACCGTGTAGGAGCCGCCTGCGTCAATGTTCTTTGTCTCTGATTTTTTTGCACGCCCGTCCACCGAGTGGGCGATTTTTGTCAATGTAGCAGACCCTACTGTTACACTTAAGAGTTTGGCTCCGTTGTGGGCGCGGACGCGGATGTATCCTCCGTTCTTCGATGCTGAGGTGCTCTGGTAGAAGCGGATGCCTGAATAGTCGTCGAGCACGCGTGGCCAATCCGTCCCCTTGCCCTGTGCGCAGACGTAGTCGATATTGCCGAAGTCATCGAGGTAGTCCTGAAGGGGATTGTAGAACTCGTGATATTCTTCGTTGTGGATGAGGTCCGGATGCTGCGGGGTGGGTTTGGTCTCCACCTTTGTCGCTCCGGGGTTCAGAACTGTCACGTTTACGGTCTCTTCTGTCGAGCCTTCGTCGGGATTCTCGCTTCCTCCCGGATTCTCACCTTCGCCAGGTTTTCCGCCTTCTTCAGGTTTGTTCCCTTCTCCCGGTTTCTCTTCGCCGCCCGGATTTTCTTCTCCGGTCCCCGGTTTCCCTGGCTGTTCTGTCCCGTTCCCTTCATCGGGTTTTACTGTCGTTTCCGGTGAGCAGGCCCCGGCAATGGCAATGAACGCTGCCAGAAAAAGTGATGCTATATGTCTTGTATTCATATTGTTGAGTTATAATTCCGCGAAAAAATCAGTTCACGCCAGTCGCGGCGTTCTGCAAAATGTCGGACAGTTCCACGAAGTTACGCATTATTATCGACAAATTGAAAAAACGAACCAAATTGAAAATTCTGGGAATGAGGTATTGAAAATCTTGGGAATCTTGCATTGAAAATGTCCGGAATATAAATTTCATTGAAAAAATTCGTATATTTGCCAAAATATATTTGTTAGAAATGCAGTTCGTAAATTCAGCAATTCCGGAGGGTCTCACCTTCGATGATGTTCTACTCGTTCCTGCACGCTCCGAAGTCCTTCCGAGAGCTGTAGATGTTTCCACCAAATTCACAAGAGATATTTCTCTCTGCACTCCTATTGTTTCTTCTGCAATGGACACTGTTACTGAGGCTGATCTTGCTATCGCGATGGCTCGTGCCGGCGGTATCGGTGTGATTCACAAGAATATGACCATTGACCAGCAGTGCGAGCAGGTCCGCAGGGTCAAGAGAGCGGAGAACGGTATGATTTACGATCCGGTCACCATCAGTCCGGAGGCTACTGTGGGCGATGCATTGGCCCTTATGGCGAAGCATCATATCGGCGGCATTCCTGTAGTGGACTGCGCCGGCAGGCTCATTGGCATTGTCACGAACAGGGACCTGCGTTTCCAGGACAATAAGAAGATTCCGGTTTCGGACGTGATGACGAAGGATAATCTGATCACGGCGAAGAAGGGAATCAGTCTTCAGGATGCCACCGGCATTCTCCGCAGCAGCAAGGTGGAGAAGCTTCCGGTAGTGGATGAGGACAACAAACTCGTGGGTCTGATTACTTATAAGGACCTTATGAAGATTAAGGACAATCCTATCGCTTCCAAGGATTCGAAGGGACGTCTTCTCGTAGCTGCTGCAGTCGGCGTGAAGTCTGACACTCTCGACAGGATCGAGATGCTCGTGAGCGCAGGTGCTGATGCGGTCGTCATTGACACAGCTCATGGTCACTCCGTGGGTGTGCTCGAGGTGATTTCCAAGGCTTGCGAGGCGTTCAAGAACAGAGATATACAGATTGTTGCGGGCAATGTTGCTACGGGCGAGGGTGCCAAGGCATTGGCAGATGCAGGTGTGAGTGCGGTGAAGGTCGGTATCGGACCTGGTTCTATCTGTACGACACGTATTATCGCCGGTGTCGGAATGCCTCAGCTGACGGCTGTGATGCTTGCGTCCAAGGCATTGGAGGGAACGGGCGTGCCTGTGATTGCTGACGGCGGTATCCGCTATTCTGGTGATATCGTGAAGGCATTGGCGGCAGGTGCAAGCACCATTATGGCAGGTTCATTGTTTGCCGGAACTGAGGAGTCACCAGGTGAGACCATCATCCTGAACGGAAGGAAGTTCAAGGCGTACAGGGGAATGGGTTCGCTCGAGGCTATGGAGCATGGTTCCAAGGACAGGTATTTCCAGGATATGGAAGAGGATGTAAAGAAGCTTGTTCCGGAAGGAATCGTGGCTCAGGTGCCGTTCAAGGGCACTGTGGCTGAGGTTGTTTACCAGCTTGTGGGAGGTCTGCGTGCAGGTATGGGCTATGTGGGAGCGAAGGATATCGCTTCTCTGCGCGGCGCCCAGTTCGTGCGTATCACCAATGCGGGCTACCTCGAGAGCCATCCGCATGATGTGACTATCACCAAGGAATCACCTAATTATTCGAGATAGATTTGAGTACTCGCAGAGTCCTGAATATTATAGGCGTATGCTTTTTCGTAATCGTCCTGCCGATGTTGAATTCGTGCAAGACGATTATGTCGTTTGTCCGTGACGGCAAGGTCGTGGCTGAGGTGGGGTCCGAAAAACTGTATGATACGGATTTGGCGACGTTCATTCCGGACGGCATTTCGGCTGAGGACAGCACTCGGCTTGCGCTCCAGTACATAAATTCATGGGCTACCGATATGGTGTTCAATGATGTGGTGGACAGGGAGTTGTCCAAGTCGGAGAAGAATGTCACCAAGGAACTGGAGGACTATCGCCGTTCGCTGCTGAAGTACCGCTATGAGCAGAAGTACATAAACCAGAGGCTCGATACGGCTGTGACTGACGGGCAGATAGAGAAGTACTATGAGGACCATATTGAGAATTTCCGTCTGGCTCTGCCGATTGCCAAGGCGAAGTTCCTCTGCATCTCTGCCGATTCGCCGAACTTGAACATCATCAAGAAGAAGCTGCTTTCGTCTGATGCGGATGATATAATGGAAGGTGACAGCCTGACGTATTCATCTGCATTGAGATATAACTTCTTCGGTGGGGGCTGGGTGAATATGGTGAGGCTGTCGCGGGAGTTCGGGACGGATTACGGGTCGTTGCTGGCGGTGATGAAGGACGGGATGGTGGAGATTCCGGACGGCAGCGGCAATCTGAACATTGCCTTTGTCAGCGAAATGATGAGGGCTGGGCAGACCGGACCGGTGGAATATTATAGGGAACAAATAAAAGATATTATCCTGAGTACCAGAAAACAGGCTTTGATTTCAGGTTTGGAACGGGACTTGTTAGAGAATGCGCGCGCTCAAGGCGCTTTCGTTATAAAATGATGATTTATTGATTATGAAGAATATACTGAAACTTGCAGCAGCTGTGGTTGCGGTGTTGGCTTCGGCGCAGATGCCACTCAATGCCCAGAAATATGGTAATGGCCTCATTGACAAGACAATAGCTGTCGTGGGCAATGAGATGATTTCATTGTCGGAACTGGAGCAGGAGATTCTGTATATGCGTATGCAGGGGATGTATTCCGACAGGAATATGCGTTGCGAGCAGCTGGAGCGTATGCTTGAGTCGAAGCTTTTCCTGATGCAGGCGCGTGTGGATTCTCTCACGGTGAACCAGGAGATGGTGTCAAGCACCCTGGCGCAGCGTATCGACCAGATGCGTACTCAGCTCGGGGGTGATGACAATGTGGAGAAGGCCTACGGCAAGCCGATGTATAAACTTCGTCAGGAATGGAAGCAGCAGCTTGAGGATATGTCGCTTACCCAGCAGATGCAGTCGCAGATCGCTTCGGCGGTGCCTGAGCTGACTCCGCACGATGTGAAGGAGTATGTTTCCAAGACGGATGCTGCGGACCTGCCTATGGTTCCGGTGAAGTATCAGCTGAGCCAGATCTGTATATATCCTGACCGCGAGGCCGCGAATCTTGCGGTGAAGGAGAGGCTGCTGAGCATACGTGAGCGAATTATCAACGGTGAGAAATTCTCTACATTGGCCCGTATCTATTCTGAGGACCCGGGCAGTGCGAGGAAGGGCGGCGAACTGGGGCTTGCGTCGAAGTCGATTTTCTGGCCGGCATTTTCTGATGCGGCGATGTCGCTCAAGCCTGGTGTGATTTCCCAGATTGTGGAGACGCCGGACGGCTTCCATATTATCGAGGTGCTCGAGAAGAAGGGGGATATGTTCAATGCCCGCCATATTCTCATGAAGCCGGTCTATACGGATACTGACAGGCAGAAGGCGTTCAAGACGCTCGACTCGCTCAAGACTGAAATCCAGAACAAGGCTGTCACTTTCGAGCTTGCGGCGAAGTTCTATTCTCAGGACAATCAGACTCGTACCAATGGCGGCCAGATGGCTGACCCGAATACTGGTTCCGCGTATTTTGAGATCGACCAGCTGAAGCCTCAGGACTATGCTGCCATCAAGAATCTGAAGGAAGGAGAGATCTCTGAGCCTGTGGAATCGCTTGACAATGAGGGCCGTAGCGGTAATACTGTGTATAAGATAATCCGCGTGGACAAGATTATTCAGTCCCATACGGCTTCGTTCGAGAATGACTACAGCGAGCTGCTGGACGAGGCGAAGGCCAAGAAGCAGAATGAGGCTATCGACGAGTTCATTGACAGCAAGATAAAGACGACATATATCACTATCGATCCGCTGTTCAAGGACTGCAATTTCTCTCGCGAGGGCTGGAACAAGATAGTGGCTCAGTGCGCGTCCGAGGCGGCTGAAAAGTAAGATATTGAGTGTCAATGAATTTCCGTAAGCTTTTCATATCTGTCGTTACGGTTCTCTCGACATTTACAAGTCTGTCTGCACAGGAAAATGGCAGTCAGAAGGACTCGCTCGTTCGTCTTCTGAGCGCGCAGTCCATGGAGCTTATCGAGAAGGACGGCGTCGATTACCGAAAAGTGACGGGCCCGGCGAGGTTTCTGCACAATGATACTTATCTCATCTGTGATACGGCGCTCTGGAATATGAGTTCCAATGAAATCTACGCCATCAGCAATGTGAAGATTCTCCAGGACCAGACGGTGCTGACGGGAGACAGGCTGACTTATTACATTGACAGGGACTTGGCTGAGTTCAGGGGTACATTGGTGCAGCTCGAGGACAAGGACCGGAATGTGCTGCGTACCGAGCATCTGGACTACAACACGAAGGACAGTGTGGCGGTTTTCTTCAACGGCGGTTCGATGAAGGATGCCGAGGGGCAGATAATCGAAAGCCGCACAGGTACTTACGATTCCAAGATAAGGACGTTCACGTTCAATGACAGGGTGAATATGTTCACGGATTCGGTGTTCGTGAAGTCCACTACCATCGTCTATGATGCCAGGACCAATGTGGCGACGTTCGGGTTCGACACGGATACCTGGCAGGATGACAATATGCTTTCGGCCAATGGCGGCTGGTATGACCGCGGACGTGAGATTTTCCTGTTCCGGAACAATGTCCATGGCATGAGTGATACTCAGGAAGGCTGGGCGGACTCCTTATATTATTATAGGTCATCTAAAAATATCGAGCTGCTCGGCAATGCGCAGGTGACTGACACGACGCGTGATGTTTCGGCTCTGGCCGGGCGGATTTTCTATACGGATTCGTTGTCCGAGGTGAAGCTGACGAGGGACCCGGCTGTGATCGGGGTGATGAAAAATGCTGAGGACCAGCCTGATACGGTCTATTTCGGGGCTGACACCATCTTCGCCCGTACCTATATGATGTTTCAGGTCAATGAATCTGAGATAAAGAATTCCAAGTCCCGCATGGAGGATTTGGCGGTGGATGCTGTCCAGGCTTATCGTCAGAAGGCGGCCAAGGAGGCGGCTGAAGCTGCGGCCAAGGCGATGGAGAATGACCCGAACCGTCCTAAGCCGAATAAGAAGCAGGCGGATGAGACCGGGGCTGTGGCTGCTGCAGGAGGGGCTGCGGAGACTTCGGAGACTTCGGGGGCGGCTGATGCTTCTGAGGCCGAGGCTTCTGAGAGTGAAGCATCTGAGTCTTCGGATGTTTCGGAGGCGGATGAGACTTCTGAGTCGGCTGAGGCTTCCGGGGAGAATGGTGATGATGCGACTGATTCAGCGGAGGGAGCCGAGGGCGCTCCGTCAGACTCATTGACAGCCAAGACATTGACCTCGGCTAAGGATTCGACCGCGATGGCGGCTGGTGCACAGGCATCTGAGGCAGATTCTGTCTCTCACGCGCTCGCATCGCTCGACCAGGCGGCTGGTGCACTTCAGAAACCGGCCGGCAGGCTCGCTCATGCGTCCGATTCCCTTTCGCATGTTGCTGACACGCTCTCGCATTCGGCAGATTCGCTCGCAAATGCAACAGATTCATTGACAGTGGCCGCGGACTCGCTTTCCGCACCGAAGGACTCCACGAAACTGAATTTCATCACGGCCATCAAGAACGTGAAGATGTTCCGCAAAGATATACAGCTCGCTTGTGACTCATTGGTTTACAATGATTTGGATTCATTGGTCCGAATGTATGAGAAGCCGTTTGTCTGGAATGAGGGCAACAGGCAGTATTCTGCCGACAGCATCTATGCGGTGATCAAGGACAGGGCCATGCAGAAGGCCAGCCTGATGTCCAACGCCTTTATCATCGTGAAAGAAGACTCGTTGTGCTTCGACCAGATCAGGGCCACGGAAATGCTCGCCTACTTCGACACTACCGGGGCATTGACACGATTCGATGCGCTCGGCGAGGCGAATGCCGTTTTCTATCTGCAGGAGGACAGCGTCTATGCGACCGTGAACAAGAGTGCGGCGAAAATGCTCTCAGCGCGGTTCCTGAATGGGGAACTGGACAAGGTCTATTACTTCGATGCCGCGAAAAACGATGGCTATCCGGTGGCTCAGATGACGCGTGATGAACGTGTACTGAAGGGCTTTGACTGGCAGATAGATGCGTGCCCGCGCGGCAAACAGGACATTACTACGCTCTCTCTGCGTGCATCGGAGCGCAGTTCATATTCGGCCCGTCCGCGTGCAACTTTCGAATACACAGACAGATACTATCCTGGTTACATCCCGGGCATAATGAAGCAGATCCGCGAGGGCAAGGTGGCCAAGGCCAATGCAGAGGCTCGCAGGAAGGCTGCCGCAAAGGCTAAGGCCGCTGCCGCAGATTCATTGACGGTAGCTGGCGATTCGCTGTCCGTGGCGCAGGATTCATTGTCACTCTCTCCTGCGGACTCGCTCGGAATGTCCCTCCCGTCTGTCGCAGATTCGACAAAGGCCGCAACTGATTCTCTGTCAATATCTTCCGATTCGTCTTCTGTCAATGCTCCTGTGCTGGATCCGTCTGCGTTGAAAAAGGCGCAGCGTGATTCCATCCGTGCGGCGAAGATTGCTGCCCGTGAAGCCAAATGGGCAAGGCTCGACAGTCTGGATGCGGCCAAAGCCAAGGCAGCCGCGGATAAGAAAGCTGCCAAACTTCGTGCGAAGAAGCTGAAACAGCTCAAGGCCCTGAAAGCCAGGGAGGAGAAGGAGAATGCCCGTCTCGAGAAATACAAGGCCTCATACCTGAAACAAAAGGAGCGCGACGACCTCAAAGCCGCCGCTAAGGCCGCCCGTGAGGCAGCGAAAGCCGCCCGGAAAGCCGATGACAACGCAGGTGCGCCAGAGAAATCAGAGCCGGCAGGTGGAGCGGAGAAAGGCACGACGTCAGAGGAGATATTTCCCGCACAGAAAGGCTGAGGTGCTGACTGAAAAGCAACCCAGCGGCGGGATTATGGTACCAATGAGCATAATGCTAATGCTGTAATTGTAGTTGTAATGCATTGATGAGTAGGCGGTTATGAGCGTTTGAACTAATGCGCAAAGATGCTCACTCCCCTAAAAAAATAGGGTGATGAGCATCTTTGCATTTTGCTTTTAGGATATGTAAGTGGTTGTATGTTAATTTATTACATCTGAATTTGCCAACTTGCAGGTATGCTCATTGGTTCAGTAATTACCTATGGTGGCACACTGAGGTCGTGTTGCTGCATCGACTTTCCGTATCCCTATTCCGCGAACAGCTTGACGATGTTCAGGACTACTTCGGAGGCCTTCTCGATGTTCTCGAGAGGTCCGATGCCAAATCGTTTGTCCTCAGCGCAGTAAGTCCGCCCTTGCCTCCACAGAGGTACGTCAGCCCGGTCTTTCCGCGATGATTCAAGTCGCTCAGCAACAGAGGTTCATCTATTACGAACAGCATTACTGATGCGGTGTCTCCCACATCGAGATGCGACCAGACTGACTCGGTCACTTCGAAACGGCAGCCTCCCAGATGCTTGAAACTCACCCGTCTGTTCGGTGCCCACTCTACGGACATGGTGTCTCCCTCAGCAAGTTCAGAGGCATTGACAACTCCTTTCGTGACGATGTTCGAATTCTGCTCCGACGAAATTTTCCGTTCCGCCAGATAATTGTCCCAACTCTTGAATCCTGCAAATCTGGACAGAATCTCCAGTGTCGAATAGCGGATTTGCTTCACCCCATCCAGGTAGCCCCAGGTCCTTTTCAATGTCGTGGGGCTGATGTATTCCCGAATCCGTTCCCATATCGCGCCGCTCAGAAAATCGAAATCTGCCGGCGTGTGCATAACCCGTTCCACAGATTCTTCAATCTTCTTTTTCAGTTCAATGATTTCTGCAGATTCGTTGTTCATAGTGTCGTCTCCAAATTGATCCGACGTAAAATTATTCCCATTCTCCCATATTTCCAAATCAAGGACTAACAAGGACTAAAAATGCTTTCATGAAAATGGACTAATTTGGAACTTTGCAACAGCATTGATGGGATAGCAATTGACTCCGGACAATGCTGACTGAAATTCATTGACACATTGATTGAATTG
>OCHN01002112.1_pt1 | contig 13725 bp, 15 predicted proteins | sample 1538911 | NCBI WGS metagenome assembly OCHN01 (sample SAMN04571736, study PRJEB22368) | human gut metagenome | biome: human gut; material: stool | host: Homo sapiens | place: Luxembourg | collected 2013-01-11 | reverse complement strand
CTGCAAAAGAAGAGGAAACTATTGGAAAATTGGCAAAATTAAGAGAGGCGATATGTGTCTTTGTTGACCTTACCAAGAAAGAAGCAAGCAAAGATGAACAGCGAAGCAAACTCTTGTTTGATACCATTAATCAGGTGAAACAAGAGCAGAATGTCACATCAAAATTTGTACAGGACAAACTTAACGCAATGGACAACACACCTCAAAAGAAAGTCGTAACCCATCGCTTCGAGCCTACTTCAAAGTATGTTCTTCTTTTCATTGGAGGCTTGGCTCTGTCTTTGGTTATCTCAATTTGGGGCAACCTCACCCAATGGCAAGAGTACCAAGATTGGGAAGAGGCGGACTTGAAGTATAGGGCATTGAAGATGGTGCTTCCATCTGACGACCCGAATATTCACTACATCGAAAAGCATTTTTCTGTTTGCCGAGATGAGAAAGTTATAGATGATGTAAGAAATCGTGTTGCTGCCTACGAGGATTCTATTCGCCATCATCATGAAATGGTTGAAATGGCTGCTTATAAAGATAGTATAGCCAATAAGCTTTTGCAAGAATCAAATCGCATAAAACGTGCTATGAAAAGCTCAAAATAAAGTTTCTGGAAACTAACTAAACTAAATGAGAGGGAAATAAACTTAATACATTCCCCTCTCATTTATTTAGTGTAATTTTGGAATATCATCTTTATCCCTTTATAATAAGGACATTGGGAGGATTGTCCGATTTTGAGGTAACGAATTGCCAACCGTTCTTGTTGCTGCATTCTGCTTTGATATGCTTTCTTGGCATCTCGTCTATGCTACAAAACGTTCTGAAATTTGCTGTGCTTTCACTAACGAGTGCGATTGTAACTGAATCAATATAGCAGAAATACTGTCTATTCTATTCATTTTGCATCTTTAATTTGAATATTTGAATCTTCAATAATAACAGCTTGTTTATTACTTATAGGAATAAGCTGCAACTTCTCATTATATAGTTGAACTATCTTTTCACCTTTTTTCTTGAATGGAAAATTTCCATAATGGGGAATCGTATAAAAATCGACCAAATCTAAAGAAGTACAGTCTTTCAATTCAGGAGCCTTTTCTATTGGATCAAAATTCACACTTCTCATATATTCTGCATCGGGAGAGGCTATTATTGCTCCGGCAGATTCCCCAATATACAGTTTACCCAATTTCACTTGTTTAGATATAATTTTATCAACACCTTTTCTTTTTAACTCTTGCAAAAGGAAAAATGTATTTCCACCTGTTATGTAGATATAATCGCATTTATGTAATATAGAAGATATTTCCTCTTTGGGCAGTTGGGTAATCTCGACTTCTTCAACAATCATTCCTGCTTCTTCTAAAGCCTTTTTCCCCTTTTTTACATAGAATCGTATTGGTTCTGTAAGGCTTGCAGTTGGTATAAAAGCTATAATTTTCCCTTGCAAATCTTCTTTGGCACAATCGACAAATAGATTAGCAACATCAGCAAATGATGAGCATAAAAATAATCTTTTCATATTCTATAATATTAAGTTTAATACTTTTTGATACAAAGATAGCGTCTTCTATGACAGCCCTATGTCAGTAAGTCTAAATATTGAAGAGTTTTTTCATCGAAAGTACTTATTTTTTATAAGTAATTGAGAATGAGATAAGTTTTTATCTCATAAAAAGAAGAGGTTACGAATTAGAAATAAACAGAATGTAGCATCCTGCTGTGATTTGCATAACCATCCAAAGAACTCTTTCGGTTGCAAAGGTACGATATTTAATCGGGGATAAAGAATGTTTTAAGATTTTTTTGAGTATTTGCATCTTTTCGATGAGCCAAGGACAGCTCATGTTTCTTTCGAGGGCAACGACAATGCATCTTATAACTGCAACATCATAAGCCATAATGCCAAACTCATACATAGGGAAGATGGCAACTATTTTATGGCTACAGCCACTGTGAGCACACAGGGACAAAATACCCCAATATTGCAACAGTACATGAAAGCCGATGTCAGAATCATCGTCAGCAATAAAACGTTATGGCAACAGGTATTCGGATAAACTATATCCGAATACCTGCTGTTTGTTTTTGGATGCATATTGTGTTGGTAAGCATCAGATTTTACGCAAAAGTTCTAATTTCCATAAAATTCCTCTTGTAAATCATTGGATATTTAGAAAAATATCGTATCTTTGTCCCCGAATTGAGGCGTTCTTTGCATATTGCAAAATACAGAAACGAGCAGAAGTCCGCTCGTTTCCATATTGTTACCTATATAATATAGGCAAACGCCCAACTTCTTGATTTTCAATCAAAGTCCAATTTAGAGCGAGTTAGGCACATTAACATTAACTGCCGACAAGAAATGTTGTGTCTTCGAATACGATACACTATGGCTGACAGAAGGATTCAGCATTTCTCCCTTGGAATTACCATTGAAACCAGGACTTTTTATTGCTCAACCAAATCCTTTCAATGGCAACTTTGGCATCTTCGAAGACAGTTTGCCTGACGGTTATGGCCGCTATCTTCTACACAAGGCATTACTGAAAATAGGCATTAATGACTTCGAACTCTCTGCACTCGACCGCTTAAGCTTAGTAGGAAAAGGTGGTATGGGAGCTTTAACTTATGAGCCTGAGACTTTTGTAGAAAGAGAAATGGAACTGCAAGATTTCGACCTTTTACAGGAAAAAGCCCTTGAAGTATTGAGAGAACAGCAAGACACAGACGCAGGACTACTTCTATACAATAGTGGCAATAGTGGAGGTTGCAGACCAAAGGCGATATTCTCTGACGAAGAAGGACATTGGCTTATCAAATTCCGCCATACTTATGATCCACAAGATATGGGTAGACAGGAGTTTGCCTATAACGAAAAAGCACGACGATGCGGCATTATCGTACCCGACTTCAAACTGATTGATGACAAATATTTCACAACCCGTCGCTTTGATATAACAGCTGACGGTGAACGCATACACACAGCGACTGCAGGAGGCTTGCTATCTATATCTCTTAGCAACCCTGTGCTTGACTATGTTAATCTTTTGGCACTGACGGGCTATCTCACACAGAATTATAAGGATGTGGAACAAATGTATCGTAGAATGGTGTTCAATTATATTGCCGAAAACAAAGACGATCATTGCAAAAATTTCAGCTTTATAGTTACCAAAGACAAGGAAAGCAAATGGCACTGGCATTTGGCTCCCGCATACGACCTTACTCATTGCACAGAGGGATATAATGGCGAACACGCTACATCGGTAAACAATTCGGCTCATCCATCTATAGAGGATATGATTGCTGTCGGTGTAAAAAATAAAATGCAAGAGCAGAGGTGTAGAGAACTATACTATGAAATTGAGGATATTATAAAACAAGAGAGTGGGCTGAAGGCTGGTAGATAGCCGTTTTCATCTTCCTGCCATCTACCATCCGTCACAAAATCCTCATCAAATCGGACCTGTTTACACTCCGTCGTCCTCGTCTTCGAGTTCGTCCTCGCTTGCGGTGTCGAGCTTAGTATCCTTCGCTATGCTCACAGCGCCCATGCGCGATATCTTCACCACAAGCGGTTCGTACTCATCACTCATCCTGTCGGGCGAACCAACGCTCGCTGCGAAGCGCAGACTCTCGCCCTCCACACAGTCGAACACCACACCGAGCAGTGCCCCTTTGGCATAAGCATCGCTAATGTACTGCGTAAAGTCGCTCTTGAGGAACGTGCGCTCGAAGAACACCGAGCCGTCGCTACGCAGCACGCGCACCGTGATGGTGTTGTCGTAGTAGCTATTGCCCATCTCGTCGAACGCCTGTGGCAACGATGTGTCCGACTTACGCTCTACGCACACCTTATACGTAGATCCGAGCCATTCCACATTACGTTTGTCTTCATAGCCACTCATTGTCTGAGTGCCTTTCTTCTGCACTTTCGCACGTTTGTGCACTATTATGTTGTCGCTCTTCGGCTTCTCCGCACACGACACTACAAGCATCGCTGCTGCACAAAGCACAACACGACCTATTGCTTTTTTCATATTTATCTTGTTTGGTATAGGGGCAAAGGTATAAAAAATATTCCATATACATATAAAATACGTTTGCCCTTTGAAAGAAAAACCGTACTTTTGCATATACATCAGAAAAATAAATATGAGGAAATTATATTTCACACTTTGCCTTTCTGCTGTCGCATTGTTGTTCTCTTGCGGCAACGAAAAACAACCGGAAGCACCCACACCTGCCGAAAAGCCAGAGCAGGAGGAGCGTGTAGATACGCTCGCGATGCTGGTGATGCAGGTACAGAAGTGCTCGCGACTATACACAACGGAGTATCGTGTGCACAAGATTGTGACACACGACGACCAGCTCGCACTGAAGGGTAAGCTGTTCAGCAAGGACTATAACATAAACCTGCCTCTCGGCAAACGAAAGGTGGCAATACCCATTGATGCTACGATGAAGGCTTACATCGACTTCGCTGACTTCTCGGCTGCCAATGTGCGCCGTACGCCGACACACATAGAGCTGATACTGCCCGACCCACACATAGTGCTCACATCGTCGCGCATCAACCACGATGACGTGAAGGAGTATGTGGCACTGATGCGACGCGACTTCAGCGATGAAGAGCTTGCCAGCTACGAGCTTCAAGGACGCGAAGCCATCATTAAGGACATAGCGAAAAGCAACATCATCGAACAGGCACGCATCGGAGCCACTAACGCTCTGGTGCCCATGCTGCGCCAGTTGGGCTTTGACGAACCGAACATCATCATCTCCTTCCGCAAGAACTTTACACAACAGGAGGTTGAGCAGCTCGTGGATGCAAGCACCATAGAGAAAAAGAATGGTGGTGCGAACAGGTGATAAACATCTATACAACTGAACGAATAAAATAAGGGCTAAAGGATGGAAACGAACAATCTAAAACAAGATAAGCAAACAACGCCGCATACTGACAAATCGAGGTTCGGCTTGATGGCGGTTCTGAAACGTGTACCTCTATCTATATGGCTGAAACTGACATTCGTCGTGCTGATTGTCAGCATCGTCGTCTATCTGATCAGCAGCATCAAGACCGTCGTGACAACAACCAACACCACGGTGCCGGATGTAGTGAAGAACGAAAAGATTGACGTAACACCGACTGTGATACGTTCGATAGAACAAATCGGCGAGTGGTCGTTCCTCGAGATAAACGATGAAGAACTGGTGGACACCGTGCGTCGCGGAATATTCTCCAACGACGAATTGGTGCGCATATATTATGGTACGCTACGCTTAGGCATCAACCTGAAGGACGCTAAAGAGGGATGGCTCAGTATGTCGGGCGACACGCTCGTGGCAAAGCTGCCACCCGTGCGACTGCTCGACAACGACTTCATTGACGAGACACGCACACGCTCGTTCATCGCCTCGGGCAAGTGGTCGAGCGTAGACCGTAAGGAGATGTACGACCGTGCTGTCCAGAAGATGCGCCAACGCTGCCTCACAAAGAAGAACTACGCTACTGCACAACTGAACGCCAAGGAGCAGTTCGGACAGATGTTGCGGTCGATGGGCTTTGAGAAGACACGCGTGGAGATAGGCAACAAGTGAGCAAAAACGTAGCAGACGGCAATACACCGAGCCAATCCATAACAAGAATGAGGAACTTATGCAACAACGAGTGATAATATCCCAAGACATAGAGCACGACCTGGCGCAAGCCATCGCCGAGACGGAACACGACCGTGTCTTCGTTCTCACCGACGACATCACGCAGGAGTGCTGCCTGCCGAAGGTGGCAGTGCTGTTCGCCAAACACAACGCTACCACCATAACGATACGTCACGACGATACGAACAAAACGCTCGCCACGCTCGCCGACGTGTGGACAGCACTGCAACGGGGCGGCGCAACACGCCACTCGCTGCTCGTGAACCTCGGTGGCGGCATGGTGACCGACCTTGGAGGCTTCGCTGCTGCCACCTTCAAGCGCGGCATCAACTTCATCAACATCCCCACAACGCTGCTCGCCATGGTCGACGCGGCGGTGGGAGGCAAGACGGGCATCAACTTCGGCGGACTGAAGAACGAGGTCGGGGCGTTCGCCAACGCACGCTACGTCATCGTCAACACTTGCTTCCTCGACACGCTCGACACCGCAAACCTCTGTTCGGGCTACGCCGAGATGCTCAAACACTCGCTGATAAGCAACGCGCAGATGTGGGCAGAGCACGTCAACTTCGACATCCTGCAACCCGACCTCGCTGAACTGCAGCGCATGGTGGCTGCGTCCATCGCCGTGAAGGAACACATCGTTGCCGACGACCCACACGAGCATGGCATCCGCAAAGCACTCAACTTCGGTCATACCATCGGTCACGCCCTAGAGGAGTTTTCAATGCAACAACCAGGGGGTGCAGTTGTCTCCGCTCGGCTATTGCAGCTTGCCAGAGCAAGAACTGCACCAAAGAACACTCTGCTGCACGGCTACGCAGTAGCATTCGGCTTGATTGGCGAACTATACATCAGTGCACGCAAAGCCGGATTTCCAACCGCCCGTCTCCATCAAACGGCTCGCTTCATACGCGAGAACTACGGTGCAGTGGCGTTCACATGCGACGACTACCCCACTCTGCTCAACCTCATGCGCCACGACAAGAAGAACACGTCGGGCACCATCAACTTCACACTGCTCCACGACATCGGCGACATACGTATCAACCAGACTGCCACCGACGAGGAGATACGCGAGGCTCTCGACTTCATAAGAGAAGGATATTGACTGTATCACACGAAATTAACAACAAACAGATATGAACATAGACAAGATAAAAGAACTACTACTGAAACGCGATGGACTCTCTAATACGCTCGGCATGGAGTTCATCTCCACACCCGACCCCGACACATGCCAAGGTCGCATGAAAGTAGACGAACGCAATCGTCAGATATTCGGCTTTCTTAGTGGCGGTGCCTCACTGGCTCTTGCCGAGAACTTGGCTGGAGTAGGCTCGCTTGCACTCAGTCCGAACAATATATGTGTAGGCATCAACGTAAGCGGCAGTCACGTGAAAGCGGTGCTCGACGGCGACACCGTGACGGCTACTGCGCGTATCCTACACAAAGGAAAGACGCTGCACCAGTGGCATGTGGACATACGCAACGAGGCAGGCGATCTGATTTCGTCGGTAGAGGTGACTAACTTTGTGATGAACAAACCGAAATAGAATGAGCTACGTATATTTCCGTCTGCCTCACTCTACGCACGTTTTCCGCAACCGCCTGTCGACCGAACCCGAAGAGATTGCTTCGCTCGCCGAACTGAACGGACGGCGTGGTTTCGTGATCGCTCCGTTCGCCCCGTCAGAAGATTGTCCCATTCTCCTGTTACCCACAGAATGGGAGGAGGTGGACTTGAACTTTAGTGGAGACAATCAGAACGGCGAGCAAACGTATCTTAGCTCTAACGACAGTGTATCGGCGATGCTACTCGATGCCGACTACGAGGAGGAACGCCAACGCTATGCCGTCGACTTCCACAACTACCACGGACAGCTGACGAATGATGCGTTTCAGAAGATAGTGCTGGCACGCTGTGCGCGACTCACCGCTACGGAGAAACTCTCCCCGCTCACGCTCTTTGCACGTGCCTGCCACCGCTATCCGCGCATGTTCGTAGCGCTGTTCTCAACCGAGCGCAGCGGCACATGGCTCATAGCCACACCCGAGACTCTCATCAGCGGCACCAACGGCGCAATGCAGACCATGGCACTTGCCGGAACAATGCGTCTGAGTGGCGCAAACCTCGATTTCGACGTGGAAGGTGGCTCGATAGACAAGGACGACATCCGCTGGAGCACAAAGAACATAAAGGAGCAACGCTACGTGGAGACGTACATAACCGAGTGCGTGGAGCAGTTCAGCGACGACGTAAACGTTGAAGGACCGTTCACCGTGCGTGCCGGTGACCTCGTGCACCTGCGTTCCGATATACGCTTCCACCTGAAGGACACGGCGCATCTGGGCAATCTTATTAACGCTCTGCACCCTACGCCTGCCGTTTGTGGTATGCCGAAGGATGCCACACGCTACTTCATCATCAACAACGAGTCGGGAGAGCGCAACTACTATAGCGGCTTCTCCGGCCTGCTCGACCCCAACGGTGACACTCGCCTCTTCGTCACGCTGCGCTGTATGCAGATAGAGGGCGAGGGCGAAGCCACTGCATATCGCCTGTATGCCGGCGGCGGACTGCTGAAGGACAGCCAATGCCAGTCGGAGTGGGAGGAGACGGAGGCGAAGATGAACACAATGCGACAACTGTTCAAGCACATATAAAGCATTTGCGACAACAAACGAAATAATGTACAGCAACAAGGAAAACATAAACATACTCACATCGCTGCTCCTCGAATGGGGAGTGACGGACGCAGTGGTGTGCCCGGGCAGTCGCAATGCTGCCATCGTGCACAACCTCAACGAGTGCGGCACGATACGCTGCCACCCCATCACCGATGAGCGTTCGGCAGCGTTCTACGCCATGGGCATCGCCCTCAACACGAAGCGCCCCACCTTGGTATGCGTCACATCGGGTTCGGCTCTGCTCAACACCGCTCCGGCTGTGGCAGAGGCTTACTATCAGCACGTACCGCTCATCGTCATCGTAGCCGACCGACCGCAGCAATGGATCGACCAGCTCGACGGTCAGACTCTGCCCCAACCCGATGCGCTCAATCGGTTTGTGCGCCGAAGCGTGTCGCTGCCCGAACCGCACACCGAAGAGGAGCGTTGGTACTGCAACCGTCTTGTGAATGAAGCCTTGCACGCTGCTACATTCCGCCAGCCGGCTCCGGTGCTTATCAATGTGCCCATCACCGAACCGCTCTTCACGTTCGACGTTGCCGAACTGCCGAAGGAGCGACGCTTCCGTATGCTCGACAGCGAGGCTGCACTGACCAACACCACCGTCGAAGTTCTGCAACTGGAACTGTACCAGGCGAAGCGACCGCTAATAGTGGTCGGACAGATGGTTGCCGACTGCTTCGGATGCTCCGTCTTCGACATCAACGAACTGTCAAAACACTTCGTCGTTTTCGCCGAACCGCTATCGAACAGCGGAGAGACAATCCACTTCGACGAGGCAGTGAGGTATCTCACGGCGCATCCCGAACTCTCTCCCGACTACACGCCAGACTACATTATATATATTGGCGACACACTGGTCAGCAAGGCTACGCGCCGATGGCTGCGACAGACACAGGCTCCGTCGTGTCTCATCACGGCAGACCCACTGCACGCGAGCGACCCACTCATGTCGTTGCGCCACATCGTGACGTGCGACAACGCCAACCTTGCGCTGCTCATGCCCATGCTCTACGACATATATACACACCGCGACCTACACACTGACGACGAAGTGGCGTGGCGTAACGAGGAGAGCAGAACGATGTTTCTGAACAAGTGGAAGAGCTTGCTCAGTCAATGGGCAAACCACGCTGCCGCATACGAGCCCGAATACTCGCAGATGGCGGTAGTGAAATACTTCGAGAAGCTGATAGAGGAGTCTGCCGTATGCGTGAATACCCACTACGCCAACAGCACCGCCGTGCGCCTCGCCTGCATCTACGCCAACCATTACGTGTGGTGCAACCGCGGTGTGAACGGCATCGAAGGCTCACTGTCCACAGCTGCCGGCTTCTCGCTCACCGACCACGACCTAAACGTCTGCATCATCGGCGACCTCAGTTTCTTCTATGATCAGAACGCATTATGGAACAACTGCGTAGGTGGCAATCTACGCATACTGCTGCTCAACAACTCCTGTGGTGGTATCTTCAAGCAGCTACCCAACCTCCACCGCAGTCCGGTGGCTGACACCTTTGTGGGTGCAAGCCATACGACAACGGCGCAAGGCATCTGCGCACAGAACAACGTGGAATACATCGCGGCACACAATCAGAAAGAAATGCAACACGGAATAAGCGAACTTCTAACACGCAAGGGCAATCGCCCCGTGCTGCTTGAAGTGTTTACGGATGCAGCGATTGATGCTGAAACACTCAGCAAATACTATTAATAAATACGCACATCGGCAATCACCATGCTGCCCACCGCCTCGTTGATGCGCTTCACCAATTGGCTGCGCATCATCGTAAGGTCCTGGCGCAGTGCCGGACTTTGTATCTTCACGAACAACGTTTGGTTCTTTATGAACTTCTCGCCAGTGTACCGCGCCACGCCTGCACCTACCACCTTATCCCAAGCGTCTACAGCACGCCGCTGCAGCAGAGGAGTCTCAAGACCTTCGCGTCGCAGATACATATTTAGCAAGTCGTTAATCGACTTTACGTCACGTCTGAACATACACTTTATTTATTAGTCTGTTGATGAGGAACTATCTCGCCGCCTTTCACGTCGAACAGGCGATAGTCGTAACTTACACTATCGAGTATGCGGTCAAGGTGTTCGCGGTTGGTGTCGGTGATGAATATCTGTCCGAAACCGTCGCCCGACACCAACTTCACAATCTGCTCCACACGATGCGAGTCGAGCTTGTCGAAGATATCGTCAAGCAGTAGCAACGGTGTAGTCTGCGATGCAGTGCGACGCAGGAAGTCGAACTGCGCGAGTTTCAGTGCCAGCACGAACGTCTTTGTCTGACCCTGCGACCCCTCGCGCTTCATCTGATAATCGCCGAGCATCATCTCCAAATCGTCGCGATGCACGCCATGCAGCGAGTAGCCCACAGCTCTGTCTTTGAACCTGTCGCGCTGAATAACGTCCAATAGCGGTCCACGCTGCGCGTGCGATACATACCTTAGCGACACCGTTTCTTTACAATCCGACACGTGCTGATATATGCGTTGGAACACGGGCACGAGTCGCTCCACGAAGTCCTCACGCGCACGGAATATAGTCTCACCGTGTCGTGCCATTTCCTGCTCCCAGATATCAAGCAGCGCAACATCAGGTTCCTGCTCCATCTTCAGTAAAGCGTTGCGCTGCTGAAGTGCCTTCGTGTAGCTATTAAGAGCATCGATGTACGTGTTGTCATACTGCGATATCACGATATCCATCAGTCGGCGGCGCTCCTCACTACCACCAGCGATGAGCGTTTGGTCGGCAGGCGAGACGAAGATGAGCGGAATCAATCCGATATGCTGCGAAAGACGCTTGTACGCCTTCTTGTCGCGCTTCAGCTGCTTCTTCTGTCCGCGCTTCATGCCGCAGTAGACCGCCACAGGCTCCTCCTCGTCAGTAGCATACGCAGCATCGAGCATAAGGAAGTCGGCGTCGTGCTTTATTATCTGCGAGTCGATAGGGTTGAACGCACTGCGACAGAACGACAGGTAATAGATAGCATCGAGCAAGTTGGTCTTGCCCTCGCCATTGCTGCCGAGAAAACAGTTGAGTTTGGGCGAGAACTCAAGCGAAGCCTCACCGATATTCTTGAAATTGAGTATGGATAAATTGCGTAATATCATGTAATTATATACCCTGTAGACCCACCGTGGGTCGCCATTATAAATAGAAACAACACGTTGTATTACTGCAAAGTTACCCCATTTATTATTGAAAAAAGAAAAAAAGGCAGAATAAATTTCAATATATGAGATAAAATCAGTAATTTTGCTCCTCGCAATGTGTTGCATTGCAAACTATAAACCGATAAAATAAAAAAACAAAATAACAAATGACAAACAAAATTGATTTTGGTGCAAACTCACACGTAGAGAGCGCCAACAACAAAGAAGATTTCTTCTTGAAGTTCAAAAAGCAGATAATCATCGGTGTGGTAGCTATCCTCCTCGTCGTAGCAGGTGCTATCCTTTACAACGCTTACGTAGCAGGTCCGCGTGAGGACAAGGCAAGCACAGCTATCGCAAAGGGCGAGCAGTACTTCAACGCTGAGCAGTTTGACAAGGCTCTCAACGGCGATGGTGCAGGCTATGTAGGCTTCGTGAAGATCGCAAGCGACTACAGCAGCACCGACGCTGGCAACCTCGCTAACCTCTATGCAGGTCTGAGCTACTTCAACCTCGGCAAGTACACAGAGGCTGTTACATACCTTGAGAAGTTCTCTACAAAGGGCGACGCTATGGTAAGCCCGACCGCTACAGCTGCTCTCGCTAACGCTTACGCACAGACAGGCAACGTAGACAAGGCTATCAGCACACTGAAGAAGGCTGCCGACATGGCAGACAGCAAGGCTGACGACGTAAACAACAGCATATCGCCTACATTCCTCCTTCAGGCAGGCAAGCTTCTCGAAAGCCAGAACAAGAAAGACGAAGCTCTGAAGCTCTATCAGGACATCAAGAAGAAGTACGTAAACTCTTCTTTGGTACAGAGCTCAGAGATCGACAAGTACATCGAGCGCGTTTCAGAGTAATCGAATAACCAAATATGGCTACATCACTCCATAACCTCTCACAGTACGACATCACCACCATCCCCGACGCAAGCAACATGTGCTTCGGCATCGTGGTGGCTGAATGGAACGAGGAGATAACAGGCGCACTGCTCGACGGAGCCGTAAAGACTCTCGAGAAGCATGGTGCTCTGCCCGAGAACATACACATCAAGACCGTTCCGGGAAGCTTCGAGCTTATCTACGGTGCTCATCAGATGGTGCTCCACGGAGGCTACGACGCCGTGATAATCCTCGGAAGCGTGATACGCGGTGAGACTCCTCACTTCGACTATATCTGTCAGGGCGTAACGGCAGGCATCGCACGCCTCAACACCACAAGCGAGATACCTATCATCTACGGCTTGCTCACCACCAACGACCTGCAGCAGGCACTCGACCGCTGCGGTGGCAAGTATGGCAACAAGGGCGATGAATGCGCTATCGATGCTATCAAGATGGCAAAGTTCTAACGAATACAGCTTTTCATAACATACAAAAAGTCCGACAAGATCAATCCACTTGTCGGACTTTTTTATTATACCTGAAACCCTACATATTTCTTATTATTGCTATCCAGTACAACTTGCGATCAACTAAATTATGGTTAGCACTTACTTCCTAAAATATATTTTAGACAATACCACTATCGAACAAATCGCTTCTGCAACAACAGCAATAGGTAGGCAATACAGAACTGAATCAATAAAACCCAGATTACAATAATAGAGAAAAAATTGCATAGGCAAGTACATTAAAAAAAACCTGCAGAAACACAATACATAAAAGGTAGCGGTTCCTTTTCCAACCATAATTGTTGCCCACAATGGTTACAAGTGGTAGAATACTTTGTTCCTTTTATTATATACTTTATGCATTTTCTTAAGGATACCTTTTTATGACAATAAGGGCATTCTCTATTTTCCATTGATGTTTTTTTATAAATTATAAACTTTTGCTTTATTATTTCAGTGATAACAAGGCTCACCAGATAACGGTTCAAGAAGAACAGACAGAGTAAAGCGGTCGACAAATCTGCCGACCGCTCCTTTCTTTCGTGAGCATCAGGCGGACAAAGAAAGGAGCAAAGCCCCCCCAATGAAAAACATCTCGTTACTTTTGAAAGTGAGTTGAGACGGCTCTGAAATGAAAAACGAGGGGGCAGTTTGCAATCTGCACTCTCTTGTTTTCTGTTATTCGGAAACAAGAATTTTATTTTTCTCTCTGATATTTAGCAATAAGTTTTTTTGGATCAAATAATATTGTTGTTTTTTTAACAATCCAATATTATTGTTTATCTTTGCGTCATGAATAGAACTCAGCCC
>OCHN01002101.1_pt1 | contig 13773 bp, 7 predicted proteins | sample 1538911 | NCBI WGS metagenome assembly OCHN01 (sample SAMN04571736, study PRJEB22368) | human gut metagenome | biome: human gut; material: stool | host: Homo sapiens | place: Luxembourg | collected 2013-01-11 | reverse complement strand
CACAAGAACGTACAACGAGTTTTTTTATTTATATTGGGAGTTTTGACACGCCCTCTTTTTTATGTGAGCTCTTTTATTTGCGCTCTTATATATACTCTTTTTCGTATGCAAATACTTGCGCAGAACAATGCTCTCAGTACCGATTTTGATACCAGTAAGGTGGTACTGGAGTTTCACCTATCTGGTACTGGAGTTTCACCTATCTGGTACTGGAGTTTCATATAGGTGGTATTGCAGTAACACTAATATGGTACAGACGATGCAACTAAGAGGCTTTATTTGCTTATCTTATAGCTCTTTTTGTTGCCCTTATTTCCGCTTAGACTAACAACGTAAATGCCATGACCGAGAGAGCTGTAGGCAGCAGATAATGATGAGGCTCCGTTGCCTGAACTTATTGTTCTGCCATACATGTCGGTTATTATCCATGAGGTGAAGGCTGTAGCCTCGGCTTTAGGACTATCTATTCCTGTTGCTGCATCCCAAAGGTCAAGTTCCTCGGTGTTGAGCACATAGCAGTCAGACTGATTAGTAGAATTATAGTTTGCTACGAAAGCCACTACATTCATCTTTGTCATATCCCAAGCTTCATCGAGAGTGGTGGTGTAGTTGCACTTATATCCATTTTCGATGTCTATCTTGTCGCCCCAAGTAGGAGTCAAAGATACTCGTGGCGAATGACGATGATAGAAACCACCCTTAGCGCCAGTTTGTCGCTTTGTAAAGATGCTGTCTTCGGTAAGGAATACATATAGGCGAACGCTGTCAGGAGTAGCCAATGGCAATAGTTGTTTGCCCTCTACCTGTATGCTTACGTTTCTTGTCGAAGTGTTTAGCTCCTTAGTGATGTTTACAGTTGCAAGCGCCGGAGTCTGCTTAGCCATTTTGTATGCCGCTAAAACGTTTTCTACATTGGCTTTGAGAATAGGAGTCTCGTATTCGAATATCTCAGGCAATGTTTTGCGGAAGTCGCTACGGTCTACGAGCATAGCAGGCGCAAAAGTGCGATAAGATGGATAGAACCACTCATATTCCGAGCTTGTAGGAATGGTGTATTTATCTGCCATGAAGCCTGCATGATGACCAATCTCTATGATATCGGTCAAGTCTTTTATAGCCGCGTTTATTGCCAAGTGGGCAGCAGGACAGCCTGAGCAATTCTCGGTAGAGAATGTTTCCAGCAACACCTTGCGGTCTTGATAAGAGTCGCGGCACTTAGTCAGCACGCTCTCCGACCAGTTGTCGGCAGCCACAGCATCAGCCTCGTCGTTCACGCACTTTATGCAGAGGCGGAGGTTGTAGTCGCCTGTTGCAGGCACTTTCATCTGCGACAATTCAAACGACCCTTCGCGGCGTGATGATGTTTGCAGACCTTCTACGCGCTCAGAGCATAGCTCCTTGTCGCCATCGTATAGAGCAAAGGTAAGGCTGTATACAGGAGCAACACCAAGGTTTTGGTATTTTCCGAAGTAGTTGATTTTGGTACCGGGCTTTACGTAGCTTGGCATATTTGTTATGCCCAATCTTACATTTTGCCGAGGCTTATTGTCGCCAGCTATCGTGGCAAGCAATGAAGCACTATAGTTGTCTTCGTATAATGTCCATTTACCATTTTTACCCTTGATATATTCTGGATTCTTCACCAGCTGAGTGCCGTAGCATATATATTGGCTCTCTTTGATGGTGTAGCCAATATATAGGGCAGAACCATCTATGGTGTAAGGCTTAGCAAGCTCGAAAGTATTCCATTTAGCCTTTTTGGCATCAACGGTCTCCTTGTAGAAAGGTTCGCCGTTGAGGTCGTGGCTCAGGAAAATGGTTATAGCTCCGTTTGCTGTTGTGTCTGGAAAAGCAATCTGAATGTTGATGAGCTGACAACCCTTGTATGCCGACATATAGTCAGCATCGAAGAATATAGCAGAGCCTACGTCGGTAGCGCCCTTTACAGATTCCAAACCAGCCGACGATTTCTTATTGTTGCCTATGATAAGGTCGGTATTTGCTGTGTCGGCATATGCATTAATACCAAAAAGAACCATGAGCGCAGCGCCCATGATTCTCTTTTTGTTATTTAATATAAAGCTCATAATAGAGTTTTGGGTTATATTCTTTGTAATAGCTTACTTTGCAACCTTGAAAGTCTTTTCGCCCTTAGCGGTTTCAACCTTCACGATGTATGTGCCAGCAGCCTTGCCTGCGAGGTTTGCAGGTGTGCCTTGAGCAACGGTAGCTACGAGAGTACCATTTGCTGCATAAACCTTAGCTGAAGTATATTCGCCATTGATATAAACGAGGTTGCCACCAGCATAGCTGATGCTAACGTGGTTGCGAATGTTCTCGATGTTCTTAACAGCATTAACGTCTGATTCGTATTTGATAACAGGGTAGTTGTAGTTACCAATATTTGGGTCACTACCTAAGCCACCACCAGCAATTACCTTACCATCATTGCTGCAGCACATTGCAGGGTATAAATCTGTTTGGGCGATTTGCTTGCCGCCGCCACCGCAAGTAAATATCTCGTCTACATAAACGAGCTTGTCGTCGTTGGTGAATATGAATGGTTTAACCATTCCTGCAGCATCTACATAGTAGCCATACATGTTGCCCTCGCCATCGATAGAGAGAATTGTACCTCCATTAAAGTTTGTTTCTTCCTGGTCTTCACTTTCCTCTTCTTCGCCATTATCTTCTTCGCCACAGTTGAAGAGCTGTACAAGTTCGCCATCACGAATGAAAGCAGGATTGAAACCACCGCTACCAGCAACATTCAAACCAACGATAGTCTTGCCGTCGTCGCTGATGTCGCGAACAAAGAATTGGGTGAAAGTTGCCGAGTCTGCCTGCTCAACGAGCTTGCCATCTACATAAAGCTTGTTGTGGCCTGCTTTTCCGAGGGTGTTGAACACAGTATTTATAATATAGCTATCTCCCTTCTTTTCCCAAAGAATAGGGCAGTCGCGTATAATGTCATAAACCGTTCCTTCAAGGATAGTTTTTTCGCCAACCTTAATACTTGCATGACCTGCGATATACTTGCCATCGTCAGTTATGGCGCGAGCCTCCTGTGAGAAATCCTCGGTTTTAGCTTGCGTTAAAGAGTAGCCTGCAGGTACAGGAAGTTGCTGCCAATCGCCTGTTATAGTGCGCCATGCTGGATAAGCCACGGTTGCCTCCTCCTCGTTTTCACGCTGCTCGAAGCTACCAACGATGATACCATCGTTAGAAACGTCGCATGCAGAGATGCGGTTGCATGTTGTGCCGAGTGGAGTAAGTTCTGTAGGGTCAGAGAGCTGCCATAGAAAAGCACCTCCCAGATTGAACCAAATCTGTGCGTCGTCGTAGCCTACTGCATATTTACCGTTTGATGATACATGCTGGAAACAGCCAGCGGCATTCTGCTCATCACCATACTCAGGGTCTACGATAGGGAAATCTTTAAAATCCTGCTCTAAATAGTCCTGTGCATTAACTGTTTGTGGGGCATAAAACGCAAGTGCGGTAGCACAAGCGCAGGTAAGTAAAAGTTTGTTCATACTATAGCCTTTTAAATTAATAATTATCGTTAATCGTGCTGCAAAAGTACGGAATTATTCTTATAAGTCCAAAGTCTTTGCTAACAAATGTTGACATGTTACTATTAAAAATGGCTCGTATTGTGATAAAAATGTAATAAATATGTGCAGTAATGGAAAAAATAGTCTAATTTTGCAAGCGCTTAGCAGACATAACGATAGTCGGGAAGCATATATTTAAAGGAAATATTATAGTTAAGATACAATATGGTATTAAATTATATTTGGATAGCTTTTTTCGTGATAGCATTCGTCTTTGCTATCATAGGACTTGCCATGGGAGATACCACCATCTTCCAAAAGATAGTAGATTCTACCTTCGATTCTTCAAAGAATGCCTTTGAGATATCGCTCGGACTCACCGGAGTGCTTGCCCTTTGGCTTGGTATTATGAAGATAGGCGAGAAGGCTGGGGTTGTGAATGTGTTGGCTCGTGCGCTAAGTCCTGTATTCACCAAGCTGTTTCCTGATATTCCAAAGAATCATCCCGTGATGGGAAGCATATTTATGAATATTGCATCAAATATGCTTGGCTTAGATAATGCTGCCACTCCTACAGGATTGAAGGCTATGGCACAGATGCAGGAGCTGAATCAAAAGAAGGATACGGCAACAAATCCGATGATAATGTTCTTGGTGCTCAACACCTCTGGACTAACCATCATCCCTACCACCATCCTTGCTTTCCGTGCGTCGTATGGTGCAGCACAGCCTACCGACGTATTCATCCCAATATTGTTGGCTACACTTGTGGCAACCCTTGCCGGCATCATCGTTACCTCGCTTTGGCAGCGTATAAACATTCTGCAGCCTGTGTTGCTCTTCACCATCTTTGGTATGTGTGCCTTTGTGGGCATCATAATCTGGGGCTTTGGTCAGATGGATAAAGACACGATGAATACTGTGACCACGGTGGCATCGAATATGATACTCCTTGGCATCATTCTCTGCTTTATCTTGGCAGGCTTTTTCAAGAAGGTGAATGTATATGATGCTTTTATAGAAGGAGCAAAAGAAGGTTTCACTACTGCTGTAAAGATAATCCCTTATCTTGTTGCTATCCTTGTTGGCATCGGAGTGTTTCGTGCTTCGGGAGCTATGGATATGGTTATTCGTGGCATTTCATGGTCGGTAGAACAATGTGGTTTTAACTCCGACTTCGTAGGTGCTCTGCCTACTGCTATCATGAAGCCGCTATCGGGAAGTGGAGCACGAGGTATGATGCTCGAGGCAATGAAGAATTATGGTCCAGACTCCTTTGTTGGTCGCTTGAGTTGCATCTTCCAAGGTTCTACCGATACCACCTTCTATATCCTTGCAGTATACTTCGGTAGCATTAGCATCAGAAACACTCGTCATGCTGTTGCTTGTGGTCTGCTCGCTGACCTTGCAGGAGTGTTTGCTGCAATTATTATCGCTTATATGTTCTTTTAAAAAGTAAAAAGGTAAAAAAGTTAATAAAAGATGGCAAGTCTGAAATCATTAGCAAAAGATACTGCTATTTATGGTATGAGCAGTATTATTGGCAGATTCTTGAACTATCTGCTGGTGCCACTATACACGGCAAAGATTAGTGCCGCAAGTGGTGGCTATGGTGTTATCACCAACATGTATGCCTATACGGCATTAATCCTCGTTATCTTGACTTACGGTATGGAGACCACCTTCTTCCGCTTCGTCAATAAAGAAGAGGAAAACTCGGAGAAAGTATACCATACCGTGTTGTGTATGGTAGGAACAACATCATTGCTGTTCATCGCTTTGGTGTTCCTCTTTATTTCTCCTTTAAGCAATTTGATGGGCTATGCCGATCATCCTGCTTATGTATGGACAATGTTTGTCACCGTGGCGATAGATGCGTTCCAATGTATACCGTTTGCATACCTTAGATTTAAGAAGCGTCCACTGAAGTTTGCTGCTTTCAAGTTGCTCTTCATCGGTATGAATATCTTGCTCAACATCGTTTACTATGTCTTTATGGATGGTCACGACGTGGGCTATGCCTTCTATATCAACCTTGTTTGTACAGCTTCTATCACCTTCTGTTTCTATAAAGAGATTATCGAAGGCTTCCGTGGCGAAAAGGCTTCGTGGGCAGAAACAAAGGTGCTCATCAAGAAGATGCTTGGCTATAGCTGGCCTATCCTTGTGCTTGGTATAGCTGGCATATTGAACCAGACTGCCGACAAGATTCTGTTCCCATATATATATAAAGGTGCAAATGCCCACGAACAACTCGGTATCTATGGTGCAGCATCAAAGATTGCCATGATTATGGCGATGATAACTCAGGCTTTCCGCTTTGCTTACGAACCTTTCGTTTTTGGCAATGCTAAAGAGAAAGACAATAGAAAGATGTATGCTTCGGCAATGAAATACTTTGTTATCTTCACCCTCTTGGCTTTCCTTGTGGTGGTAGGATATATGGATTTGCTTCGCCATATCATCGGTCGCGATTATTGGGAAGGCTTGAATGTGGTGCCTATTGTGATGGCTGCCGAGATAATGATGGGAGTATATTTCAATCTTAGCTTTTGGTATAAGCTCATTGATAAAACCATCTGGGGAGCTTACTTCTCGGGCATCGGCTGCTTGGTGCTTATAGCCATCAACGTTATCTTTGTGCCTATCTATGGCTATATTGCTTGTGCTTGGGCTGGCTTTGCAGGCTATGGCACAGCTATGGTGTTGTCGTATATCGTGGGTCAGAAGAAATATCCTATCGACTATCCTGTTAAGGATATTATGATATATGTGGTTCTTGCCATAGTGCTCTTTGCTGGCATGACTCAGGTAAACAAATATCTGTCTCCAATAATGGCTCTCGCTGCTAATACCGTTCTTATCCTCATCTTCACAGCCTATCTCGTGAAAAAGGATTTCCCTTTGAGCAGTCTGCCTGTAGTTGGTAAGTATTTTAGAAAGTGAGAGAGCGACTATCCTGCAGACTTTGTCTGAACGATATTGCCGAGCTAAGCGCAGTAGTGGCAGGCAACGAGAATAATCATCGAAAGGAAGAGCTTTATCAGCTCTCTTTCGATGATAACAAACGTGTGGCAAACAACGCCTTTTGGATATTTACTCATTTCGATGATTTCAATAACCAATGGCTCTATCAGAAGCATGATGATTTGATAGATAGAGTTATTGTTGAGAATAATGAAACCAATCGCCGCCTGATGCTCTCCCTTCTTCTTCGTCAACCATTCGAAGAAGAATCTCTTCGCTCCGATTTCATCGACTTCTGTGAGTCAAAGATAACAGCTTGTTCGCAGCCTTATGCCATTAGAGCATATTGCATGAAACTTGCCTATGAGCAAATGAAGTATTATCCAGAATTGCTCGATGAGCTAAAGGCTACATTGGATATGCTATCGCAAGAACCCTTGTCGCCCGCCTTGCAGTCTGCTAAGAATCAGGTGATGAAGAAAATAAAGAAAAGCCTTGGTGGTAAATAGTTTTAAGCCGTAAAAAGCCTTATATATTAGTCCTGAAAGCTATAGTGGTTACACTTTTTAGTCTGACTTTTTGTGATTTACTACACTTTTAAGGACGACTTTTTGTGATTTACTACACTTTTAAGGACGACTTTTGGCAAAATCTTAAATAAAAAAGGTATCTTTGCAACATCGTATTAAGCAAACAACGTTTATGAGTAAAGAAAAAGCCAACAACGACTTTGCAGCCTTTGACGAGTATCTCCGACAAGGTGAGCCTTCGCAGAAGGAGAGTGCTGAGAACTGGAAGACGGCTATCGGATTGCAGGCTGTAGATGGGCTGCAACCATCAGCGTATCTCATAGATGTGGCTAAACGAAATATCGAAGGTGAAATATCTCTGGATGAAACCAGAAAACTTATTGACTCTTACTATCAGAGCAAGACGGTTCGCACACCAAAAGATGAAGAAGAGGAAGAAGCTGATAAGGTTTCGGCTAACATAGCAAAGATCCTCGCCAGCAAAACCTTTGCCTTCAATACCAACGGTTACGTATCTCTGCATCGAAGAATATTCGAGGGAGTATTCAAGCACGCAGGAGAAATCCGCCAGTATGATATTTCCAAGAAAGAATGGGTGCTCGAAGGAGAATCCGTAAATTACCTAAATTGGGAAGACTTGCGAAGAGCCTTGGATTGGGATATAGAGCAAGAGAAGAATTTTCAATATAAAGGTCTGACAGATGATGAGAAGATAGAGCATATTGCTAAATTCATTTCAGGCATCTGGCAAATCCACGCTTTCAGAGAGGGCAATACTCGAACAACAGCGATTTTCACCATCCAATATCTCCGTTCGTTAGGCTATGAGGTGAACAACGATATGTTTGCCCAGCATTCCTGGTACTTCCGCAATGCTTTGGTTCGTGCCAACTATCGCAACATTCAAAAAGGTATAGAATACTCTCCTGTCTATCTGGTTCGTTTCTTCAGGAATTTACTTCTAAAAGATGGTTGGGTTCTAAAAAATAGGTACTTGCATATCCGACCGACCGATGATTGGAAAGAGCAGCCGAGAATAGGTACCCCACAAGTACCCCGCAAGCTATCCTCAAGTACCCCACAAGTACCCCACAAGTTCAGTCAACATGTGGAGACTCTTATTCTATCCTTTAACGATGAATATATGACATCTGCGGAAATTATGGGTGCAATCGGACTAAAGGATAGAAAAAGTTTTAGTGAACTATATTTAAACGCTGCCCTCTCAGAAAAAGCTATTGAAAGGAAATACCCAAACACCCCAAGACATCCTCGTCAGCAATATAGAATGACGGAACTGGCGAAGACTTGGAAAGAATGGTATGAGAAAAAGAATAAATAACATCATAATAAAAACAGGAAAACAAGTAATGAAGAAAAAAGCAACAGTCCTTATCGCTTCGATGATGGCATTCTGCGGACTCAACACCGCACATGCTGACGAGGGTATGTGGACAATCTACAACTTGCCTAATGCTGTTTACAACATTATGCAGCAAGAAGGTTTCAAGATGACCTACGATCAGCTCTACAATGGCGAGAACGCCTTGAAGAACGCAGTAGTTAACTTCTCAGGTTATTGCTCTGGTGTTGTGGTATCGCCAGACGGTCTTGTGTTTACCAACCACCATTGTGGTTTCGAAGCTATTCGCTCACATTCTACCGTAGAACACGACTATATGCTCAACGGTTTCTATGCTAAGAGTTTCGAAGAGGAATTGCCTAACGAGGATATGTTCGTTAGCTTTATGATTGATCAGAAGGATGTTACCGATCGCCTTACTGCACTTGGCATCGACAACATGAAATCTAACGATCAGGCTAACCTCATCGACTCTTTGCAGAATGCTCTTACCGATTCTATTAAGAAGGTAGACTCTACTCTCCATATCGATATTGATGCTTTCTATGAGGGTAACAAGTATTATGCTACCACATATCAGGACTTCACCGACCTCCGCTTGGTGTTCACCGTGCCTAAGTCAATGGGTAAGTTTGGTGGCGAGACTGACAACTGGATGTGGCCACGTCAGACTTGCGACTTCTCAGTATTCCGTATCTATGCCGACCCTAAGACCAATGGCCCTGCTGCATATAGCAAGGACAATGTGCCTTACCATCCAAAGCGTTGGGCTCAGGTTAGCATGCAGGGATATAAGGAAGGCGACTACGCTATGACCATCGGTTATCCTGGTTCTACAAGCCGCTACCTATCAAGCTTTGGTATCCACGAGATGCGCGATGCTCAGAATGCTCCTCGTGCTCAGGTGCGTGGTGTAAAGCAGGATGTGATGATTCGTCATATGCGTGCCAACGAGGCTGTACGTATCAAGTATGATTCTAAGTATGCTCAGAGCTCTAACTATTGGAAGAACTCGCTTGGTATGAACAAGTGTATCGACTCTATCGGCATCATCAATTTGAAGCGCGACTACGAGAAGCGTATCAAGGCTTATCAAGATTCTACAGGTTATCTGAAGGGACAGCTCGACTTCGATAAGATGAAGCAGCTCTATGACAAGCGCTTCGAATATATGAAGGTTTGGACAAACTATAGCGAGGCTTTCCGTCGTACCAACGAGTTTACTACTCGTGCTATGGCTCTCGACAGAATGGAAGTTAAGGGACCAAAGAACAAGAAGTCGAAGCAGTATATAGAGTTTGCTGACAATAGCGAGGAATGGGATGAGGCTCTCGACAAGGAGGTGCTCGCAGTGTTGATGAAGAACTATCGTGAGCATGTAGATAGCAAATATCTTCCTAAGTTCTATGCTACCATCGACAGTAAGTTTGGTGGCGACTATGCTAAGTATGTAGACTATCTTTATGCTAACTCATTCCTCATGAAGAGTGGCAAGCCTATCTACATCAACCGCAAGTCATATCTCAAGGACCCAGGTGTGCAGCTTGGTCTCGACCTCTTGGAGGTGCTCGGCGTATTGCGTGAAAACATCAATAGCGTAAGCGACGATATCAACAAACAGGAGAAATATCTCTGTGCTGCTAAGCTTCGCATGGAAGAAGACCTTCCTCACTATTCAGACGCTAACTTCACCATGCGTTTGAGCTATGGTCAGGTAGGTGGCTTCGATCTTGGTGGCAAGCCTTCAGGCTATTATACTACTGCCGAGAGCATTGTTGAGAAGATGGATAAGGGCAATAAGATTATCGACTATCAGGCAGAGCCTATCATGCACAAGCTCTTTAGCTCAAATGAGTTTGGTAAGTATGTAGACCAAACAACAGGTAAGTTCCAGCTCTGCTTCCTCACCAACAATGATATCACAGGCGGTAACTCTGGTTCACCTATGTTTGATGGTAATGGCAACCTCATCGGACTTGCCTTCGATGGCAACTGGGATAGCCTTTCTTCAGACATCAACTTCGATAGCCACTTGGCTCGTTGTATCGGCGTTGATATCCGCTATGTGCTCTATATGATGGACTCTTGGGGACATGCAGACCGTTTGCTCAAGGAGATAAATGCAAAATAATTCTTAAAAGCCCCTAATATGATAGAAGGGAAGCAAAGATAGGAAGTAAGTCCTAATCTTTGCTTCCCTTCTTGCTTTTGTAGGTTAGCAATTCAGATGTTATATCATAAAAATATGAGATAGAACAAAAAAATATTGGCGAATTGCCACTTATTACAAATATTTTAGTTACTTTTGCAATCAAACCTCTATTTAATATATTCTACTAATAATTAACGACTTATATTAAGACTTAAAAAACAAAGATAAACTAATCGCAATTCGGCTGACCTTACCCCTAAGACGGGAAGGTGATAAAACAGTCCGCAACCGAATCCCCAAAACTTTTACCTATTATTTAAGTGCCCACGGACTGACGACACTCTACTCTACAAAACTATAACTACATGAAGAAATTTTATTCTTTAGTGATGACTGCGTTGGCAATGTTCTCAGTCGGTACTCAGACTTCTTATGCTGATGAAGCAGTATTGACCCCAACACAGACAACTGTTATACAGGCAGACGGTAAGACAGCACAAAATGCCAATACTGTATTGTATAACGCAGAAGCAACTTCTTGGCGCTATTCAATGGCTAAAATCAATGGTGGCGCATTTACAAACATGTTGGCAAATTATGAAGGCTCACCTGTAGTGTTGACAAAGTTTGATGCGTCAGCAACATTGAATGGTAAGTTGCTTAAAAAGGCTACATTATCGTTCTCTTCTGTTTGTACAGTATCAAAAAAGAATTCTAATGTGCAGGTTGCTACTATCAATACAGGTTGGGATGCAACTACAGCAACATGGACTAATACCAATACTGCAGAAATTCTTAATGCTGTATGTATTAATGGAGATGGTGATAATGTTAAAACAAAGAAGACGAAGTTGAGTTACGATGTTACTTCTTATCTTCAGGCTTCAACAGATAATACTTTAGGTATTGCGCTCTTTACTTTTACAGGTCGTGAGCAAGAGGCATCTGATTTTAAATTGACATTGGAATACGTTGATGCTGCAAGTGCTACAAACTATACTGTTAAGTATGTAGATGCTGCAGGCAAAGAAATTAAAACAAGTTCTACTTATGTAGCAGAAAGTGGTTTGGTTCCTCCTTTGACAGAGGAAGATAAGGTTGCAGTTTATAATGAAGACAAAACCGTGAAGTATGTCTACGATAGCGACGATGCTGCAAGCTTGAAAATTGCTGCTGATGGTTCAACTGTCGTTACTGTTAAGTTCCGCGAGGCTGCTAAATGGAATTATACATTCAATGCTGTTGATGAAGAAGGTAATCCTTTGCAGGAAGGTATCGTAAAGGGTACAAACTTTGAGGGCGAGACTTTCGACGTAGGTTATCCTTATGCTATCAATGTTGATAGCACTCTTTATACATCTGATAAGTTGAGCTCTGACAAGAAGGGATACTATCTCTCTTATACTCTTGAGGCTGACAATCAGGTTAAAGATATTACTTTCAAACCAACAACTACTACAGATATCGTATTCTTATCTGAAGCAGAGAATATCGAAGGTTTGACAAAGGCTACAAACAATAATACTTTTGTTCGTAGTTCTAACGGTGGTTCTGCTTATGCAGCAGAGGCTGATGTTGAAATTACAAAGCTCCAGCCAGGTAAATATAAATTGACCGCTGTTATTTGTGATGCTACAAAGAATGCAGGTTCTGAATGGAACTTCCTTGCAGGCGAAAATAACATCTTCAAGTTTACTGCTTCTTCTGTAAACTGGGCTCAGGGTACATCTGAAGAGTTTGAAGTAAATGCTGAAACTCCTATCTATTTGGTTAAGGGTGGTAGCGCTAACCAGGCTGTAGACTTTATCTATATCCAGAAGACTGGTGATGCAGAAGCACTACCAACTTTTACCGAGGTTAACAGCATCGCAGAATTGCGTAGTCTTAAGTTTGAGGACGAGTATGATGAAATACCAGTTAAGATTAATCTCAAGGATGCTAAGATTACTGCTTTGCACAAGAGTAGTGATTATGGCATGGAAATGATAGACTTCGCTATTTTGGAAGATGCTACAGGCGCTATTGATATAAGCAATCTTATGATGGAGGCAACTGCGGAAGGTACGCTTGAAGGCGACTTTGCGGAAGGTTCAGTTCTCAATGGTACCCTCTATGCAACTCTCAACTGGCCTAACACTCTTTGGGCATCAGAGGATACAGAAAAATCACAGATAACACTTACTCCTTCAACAGTAGTACCTACCGAGGCAACTCTTGCTGAAGTTATGAAGCCAGAGAACGATTTACGCTTGTTTAAACTCCAAGATGTAACTATTAAGAATGTGGGTACAGAGGAAGCTCCAGACTTTGATATCTGTCAGGGTGAAGCCTCTATAGAACTTCGTGATGCCTTTGCTAAGTGGGCAAAGGATGGTAGCGATATGCCAGAAAAGCTTAAGAGCGTTACAGGTATTTTATATGCAGGGTATGAATCATTAGATCAGGAAACTCCTAAGTATTTCTTTACTCCTTTATCTTATGAGGCAACTCCTGCAGCTCCAGAAATTCCTGTTGTTGAGAACATTGCTGCTCTTCGCCAGGTTGAAGGTGGTGAAATGGAGGATCCAAGCGTTAAGCTCATGTTGAAGAACGCTAAGATTACTTATGTTCAGAAGATGGACGAGGGTATAGACCCACGTGCTGCTGTATCGTATGCAATTCTTGAGGACGAGACTGGTGCAGTTGAAATCTCTAACATTATAACAAAGGCTAATGCAAACAGCTGGTTCACAGGTGAACTTAAGGAGGGTGTAGAGCTCAATGGTTATATCAATGTTAACTATAGCGCTTGGTCTACAGCTTTGGTAGCTAATGATGAGACTTCTAAGTCAGTACTTACAATCACTCCTACCACAATCACTCCTACCGAGGCTAAGATTGCTGATCTTCAGAAGGCAGAGAACCACTTACGCTTGTTCGAGCTCAAGGATGTTGACTTCGCTGTTGAAGATGGTGCTCCTGTTATCAAGCAGGATGATGCATCTATTATTCTTGCAGATCAGTTCTCCGTTCTTCCTGAGGATATGCCCGCGACAGCTAAGTTTGAGAGCGTTGTTGGTGTAGTATTCGTGGATTTCGAAACTTACATGTTCTGCCCAATCTCTTATAAGTTTGCAACCTCTGATGGTATCTCTTCAATCGCTGTTGCTGCTAAGAATGCTGCCGTTTACAACTTGAATGGTGCAAAGGTTCTTGGTGCAGGTG
>OCHN01002090.1_pt1 | contig 13812 bp, 7 predicted proteins | sample 1538911 | NCBI WGS metagenome assembly OCHN01 (sample SAMN04571736, study PRJEB22368) | human gut metagenome | biome: human gut; material: stool | host: Homo sapiens | place: Luxembourg | collected 2013-01-11 | reverse complement strand
GCCGCAAGAGGTGTTGCAGCAGCAACCGCAAGCAAAAATATGAATACGCAGATTCCAGTCACCGCGAAACGAATGAACAGGAAACGGTGCCTGTCGTAGTACCTTGAAAACAAGAAACTGCCGATAATTCCCATTACACCGAACAATGAAAGCACCAGGGTGATGGTCTGGCCGGAAAGTCCTGCGACCTGGCCGAGAAACGGCTCGATGTAACTGTAAACCGTGAAATGTCCGGTAATGGTTATGACTGTCAGCAGGTAAATCCCGATCAGCACCGGTCTTTTGATCAATGCCGGTAAGGATTTGAGTGACACGTCATTGTCGCTCGGAGCCTTAGGCAATACTATAGCCAGCAGCACGAGTATGAGAGCGGAGATCGCGCCAATAAGGAGAAATGTGGCCCTCCAGCCTACCATAAGCCCCACGGCGCGTCCCAACGGAAGGCCAACTATCATTGCCACGGATGAACCGGTGATGATAAAGCTCAATGCGACCGAACGTTTTCCTTCAGGCGCCACACGGACAGCCAATGGAGTCACCATTGACCAGAATATCGCATGCGCGCAGGCGACTCCGATTCTGGATGCCATAAGCATATAATATGAACTGGAAAAGCCTGACAATATGTGACTTGCTGTGAACAATGCCACGATTGACAGCAGAAGTTTCTTGTTCTCCGTTTTGGAAAATGCCATCATCAGGGGCAATGAAGCGAGCGCGACCACCCAGGCATATACTGTAATCAGGATACCGGCTTTGGATTCTGTAATGGAGAAGTCAGAGGCTATGTCTGTCAGAAGTCCTATCGGGATGAATTCCGAAGTGTTGAATATGAATGTCGAAAAGGTCAGCCCGATTACGGGGAGCCATTTGCGCAATCCGCATGAAGCTTTTACGTTTGTCATTTCGTCCGTCTTAAATTCATTGTCCGGCACCGTCATCGTGCCGCATATCTTTCTCTAAAATCGGCGCAAAATTAGCAGTTTCACGTGGATTTGCAATATTTTCCGTTGCAATATCGGGAAATTAGTCTTAATTTTGTATTCTGAAATGAAAATAAAGTTTCAGACAATGAATATCGGGGCTTACATACAGACATCTGGGTTCTATCAAGTCAGAACCACCGTTTTCATTGGCATTGATTGAAATTGACCGTTCCCGCTTCGGGAAGGTCTTTTTTTTTGACGTATTGATAGATAGACAGATATAAAATCGCAAACTCGAAATGGAAAAAAGACTTCGCGCAACACTCCGTTTTCAGAATGGAATGGAACTGAAAGGATGGTCCTTCGGTTATGACAAGCCTTGCGATGGAGAAGTGGTATTCTCCACTGCCATGGTAGGTTATCCGGAAAGCCTCACGGACCCGTCCTATTCCGGACAGATTCTTTGTGTCACTTATCCTCTTATCGGAAACTACGGCGTTCCTGATGAAGGCATTGACAAGTATGGAATATCCAAGAACTTTGAATCCGAAAAAATCTGGGTAAGAGGCCTCGTGATATCAGAATATTCATTCCAGTATAGCCACTGGGATGCCGTCAAGAGCCTGGACGAGTGGATGAAAGAGCAGAAAATTCCCGGAATCTACGGCGTGGATACGAGAGAAATCACCAAGATGCTCCGTGACAACGGTTCAATGCTCGGACAGATAATCCCTGAAGGTGAGCAGGCCAAAGAAGAAATCCACGATCCTAATACTGACAATCAGATCGACATCGTCAGCTGCAAGGAGGTAATCCGCTATGGTTCAGGCGACAAGAAAGTTGTCCTCGTGGATTGCGGCGTGAAGCACAACATTCTAAGATGCTTCGTGGACAGGGGAGTGGAACTCATCCGTGTACCTTGGGACTATGATTTCCTCTCGCTGGATTATGACGGACTCTTCATTTCCAATGGTCCGGGCAACCCTGAATTCTGCCAGAAGACTGTGGATAATCTGCGTAAGGCAATGCAGCAGGACAAGCCGATTTTCGGAATCTGCATGGGCAACCAGTTGCTGTCAAGGGCAGCAGGCGCCACCACATACAAGCTCAAATACGGACACCGCAGCCATAACCAGCCGGTCCGCATGTTGGGTACCAACAAGTGCTTCATCACATCTCAGAATCATGGTTATGCCGTGGATTCATCAGCATTGGGAAGCGACTGGGAACCTTGGTTCGTGAATATGAATGACGGGACCAATGAAGGTATCCGCCACAAGTCCAAACCATTCTGTTCCGTACAGTTCCACCCTGAAGCCTCAAGTGGTCCTACAGATACGGAATTCCTGTTTGACGAGTTTATCAGTAAAATAAAGTAAGAGCAGTATGAAAAACCCTAATATAAAGAAAGTCCTGATTCTTGGTTCAGGTGCATTGAAAATCGGACAGGCCGGAGAATTCGACTATTCCGGTTCCCAGGCGCTCAAGGCTCTTCGCGAAGAGGGCATTGAAACCGTGCTGATAAATCCGAACATCGCTACAGTCCAGACATCCGAAGGCGTTGCAGACAAGATCTATTTCCTGCCGGTCACACCGTTCTTCGTGGAAAAAGTCATTGCCAAAGAACGTCCTGAAGGCATTCTGCTCTCATTCGGAGGTCAGACGGCATTGAACTGCGGCGTGGAACTCTACGAGAAGAATATTCTCGAAAAATATGGCGTTGAAGTGCTCGGTACACCTGTCCAGGCAATCATGGATACGGAAGACCGCGAGCTCTTCGTTCAGAAACTCGATGAGATAGACGTAAAGACCATCAAGTCTCATCCTGCCGAGAATATGGAAGAGGCCCGCAAGGCCGCACACGAACTCGGATATCCGCTTATCGTAAGAGCCGCTTATGCTCTCGGCGGTCTGGGCTCAGGCTTCTGCGACAATGACGAACAGCTCGAAGAACTCTGTTCCAAGGCCTTCTCATTCTCGCCACAGGTTCTCGTGGAGAAGTCTCTCAAAGGTTGGAAAGAGATTGAGTATGAGGTGGTTCGCGACAAATACGATAACTGCATCACAGTCTGCAACATGGAGAACTTCGACCCTCTCGGAATACATACCGGAGAGAGTATCGTGGTAGCTCCGTCACAGACATTGTCGAACAAAGACTATTATTTCCTGCGTGAGCTTTCCATCAGGATTGTGCGCCATATCGGCATCGTGGGCGAGTGCAACGTGCAGTACGCATATGACCCGGATGCGATGGACTATCGTGTGATTGAGGTCAATGCCCGTCTTTCACGTTCATCAGCATTGGCTTCCAAGGCGACCGGCTATCCACTAGCCTTCGTCGCAGCGAAACTCGGACTCGGATACGGCCTGTTCGACCTGAAGAACTCAGTCACCAAAACGACTCCTGCATTCTTCGAACCAGCCTTGGACTACATTGTCTGCAAGATACCACGCTGGGACCTTTCCAAGTTCCATGGCGTTTCCCGCAAAATCGGCTCCAGCATGAAGAGCGTGGGCGAAGTCATGGCAATCGGCCGTTCATTTGAAGAAGCCATCCAGAAAGGCCTCCGCATGATAGGCCAGGGCGCACATGGATTCGTCGGCAACAAGGAACTCCAGGTCGCTGATGTGGATGAGGCGCTGAAAGAGCCTACCGACAGGCGTATCTTCGTGATTTCCAAGGCAATGCGTGCCGGCTACACTGTAAATCAGATCCATGAACTCACGAAAATCGACAACTGGTTCCTCGAGAAGTTGGAAAACATCGTTTCCACTTACAACGAGATGAACACATACAATGAGATCGAGTCAATGCCGTTGGAACTCCTGCAGCAGGCAAAATGCCAGGGCTTTTCGGATTTCCAGATTCAGCGCGCCGTATTCAAGGACAATCTGGACGGCAAGGCCTGCCAGGACAAGGTCAGGGCGTGGAGAAAGTCTCACGGAATAGTTCCTGTCGTAAAGCAGATTGATACTCTTGCTGCCGAATTCCCCGCTGCCACCAACTACCTGTACCTTACATACAACGGCAAGTTCAATGACATTAATTTCGAAAATGACGGCAAATCTGTAGTTGTACTCGGCTCCGGTGCTTACCGAATCGGCAGTTCCGTCGAATTCGACTGGTGCTCAGTGAACTGCATTGAAACTATCCGCAAGGAAGGCTACCGTGGAGTCCTTATAAACTATAATCCGGAGACCGTTTCCACCGACTACGACATGTGCGACAGGCTCTATTTCGATGAACTCACATTCGAGAGAGTGATGGATATCATTGAACTGGAGACCCCTCACGGCGTGGTGGTTTCAGTAGGCGGTCAGATTCCTAACAATCTCGCGCTCAGGCTTGACGCGAACAATGTCCCGATTCTCGGAACCAAGGCCATGGACATTGACAAGGCAGAGGACAGAAACAAGTTCTCCAGCATCGTCGATTCGCTCGGAGTGGACCAGCCGGAATGGAGTGAGCTTACCACAATGGACGATGTGGACAAGTTCATCAGCAAAGTCGGCTTCCCTGTGCTTGTAAGACCGTCCTACGTGCTTTCAGGTGCGGCAATGAATGTCTGCTACGATGAGGAACAGCTCAGGCACTTCCTCTCATTGGCCTCAGAAGTATCCCAGGAACACCCTGTGGTAATCAGCAAGTTCATGAACCGCTGCAAGGAAATCGAGTTCGATGCGGTGGCTGATGGCGGAGAAATCCTTGCATATGCGATATCAGAGCATATTGAGTATGCCGGTGTGCACTCTGGCGATGCCACCATCCAGTTCCCTCCGCAGAAACTTTACGTGGAGACGGTGCGCCGTATCAAGAAGATTGCCCGCAAGATTGCAGGAGCGCTTCACATATCCGGACCGTTCAATATCCAGTTCCTCGCCAAGGAGAACAAGATCAAGGTCATCGAGTGCAACCTCCGTGCGTCACGTAGTTTCCCGTTCGTTTCCAAGGTACTGAAAATCAATTTCATAGAGCTCGCAACCAAGGTAATGCTCGGAAAACATCCTGCTGCACCTCAGAAGAGCGCATTCGACCTCGATTACGTTGGCGTAAAATCCTCACAGTTCTCGTTTGCAAGACTCGAAGAAGCAGACCCGATGCTCGGCGTGGATATGTCATCAACTGGTGAGGTCGGCTGTATTGGCGACAATCTGGATGAGGCGTTGCTCAAATCGATTCTTTCTGTAGGCAATACGATTCCGGAGAAGAAAATTCTTCTTTCTACCGGAGATCCGCTACAGAAAGCTGATATGCTTACGGCCTGCAGGCTCCTGGCAGAGAAAGGCTATGAACTTTACGCCACAAGTGGCACATATAAGTACTTCATAGAGAACAGCATACCTTGCAAGAGAGTGCTCTGGCCGTCTGAGGCAAGCAATGCTTCGATGAAATCCCTCTTCCCGTCGGCTCTCGACATGATCAAGAACAAGGAAGTCGATATGGTCATAAACATTCCTAAGAACTTCAGTGAGGAGGAACTCAGCAACGGTTACCATATACGTCGCAGTGCCATTGACAGCAACATTCCGCTCTTTACCAATGCCCGTCTGGCGACCGCATTTATCAAGGCATTCTGTTCAATGTCAATGGATGACATACAGATCAAGTCCTGGGATGAGTATTAATGACGGCTTTACTTTCTAAAAGGCTCGGCCTGCGGCCTCGTCCCGTCAGGCTTACGCCTGCCACCCGTTCATAAGGTCACGGGCGACCATACCTTTTAGAAAGTAAAGCCTCTCTTCGGCAAAAATATAAACAACCGGTGATAGCATTTGATTGACTATCACCGGTTTTTAGTTATTTAGCGACAATACTAATAATCGTAATTCTTGGCATCCATAGGCGACACCTTGTTCATATTGTCGAGAAGCTCTTCATTTGTCTGATACTGGTCCATAATCTGGATCATGAAGTTCATCGCCTCAGTCGGATTCATCTCAGCAAGCAGTTTCCTGAGAATCCAGATGCGCTGCGCCTGGTCTGGAGAGTAGAGCAGGTCGTCACGGCGAGTACTTGAAAGGATAACATTGACAGCAGGGAAAATACGTCTGTTCGACAATGTTCTGTCGAGCTGAAGTTCCATGTTTCCTGTACCTTTGAACTCCTCGAAGATGACATCATCCATCTTGGAACCGGTTTCAGTCAATGCTGTCGCAAGAATTGTCAATGAACCGCCGCCCTCGATGTTACGTGCCGCACCGAAGAATCTCTTAGGCTTCTGGAGAGCATTGGCATCCACACCGCCGGTAAGCACCTTGCCTGATGCCGGCTGTACGGTATTGAATGCACGGGCAAGACGAGTGATGGAATCGAGAAGAATAACTACGTCATGACCGCATTCCACCAGTCTGCGTGCCTTTTCGAGCACCATATTGGCTACTTTTACATGCCTTTCAGCGGGCTCGTCAAACGTAGAAGCGACAACTTCCGCCTTTACGCTCCGGCTCATGTCCGTAACCTCCTCAGGACGCTCGTCGATCAGCAGTACGATTTCGTAAACCTCAGGGTGGTTGTCTGCGATGGCATTTGCTATCGACTTGAGCAACATTGTCTTACCTGTCTTAGGCTGAGCCACGATAAGACCGCGCTGTCCTTTTCCGATAGGAGTGAACATGTCCACGATACGGCATGAAAGATCGTGCTCATGTCCGTGTCCGAGAAGATTGAACTTCTCATCAGGGAAAAGCGGAGTCAGAAAATCGAACGGAACCCTGTCTCTGATAAACTCAGGTGTACGTCCGTTGATGAAATCGATCTTAACGAGAGGGAAGTACTTGTCGCCTTCTTTTGGTGGACGGATTTCACCAGTTACCGTGTCACCATTCTTCAGGGCATTGTTCTTTATCTGTCCCTGTGAAACATAGATGTCGTCAGGTGAGTTCAGATAATTGTAATCAGAAGAACGCAGGAAGCCATATCCGTCCGGCATGATTTCCAATACGCCGGTAGCACGCACTGTACCCTCGAACTCGAACTTCGGCTTAGGTGCAGGTCTCTGCTGCTCCTGTGGCTGGTTCCCATTCTGAGGACGCTGCTGCTGAGGCTGTCCGTTCTGCTGGTTCGGATTGAATTTCTTTTTCTTCGGAGGAAGCGGAGGAAGCACGATGGTATGTCTGTCCGCATATACTATCTCTTCCTTAGGTTTCTGTGGAGCAGTGGCTTCTGCAAGCGCCTTAGGTGCCTGATTTTCAGGTGCTTTCTCTGTTTCTTTCACAGCTGGTTCCTGCTTTGCGGCCGGAGAGCCCTGTTTCTTGGCAGCGGCTTTTTGAGCAGGCGCTTCTTGTCTCTTCTGCGGGGCAGGAGCGACATTCTGTGCTGTCTGCTTTTCAGATGGAACCTCTTCTGCCGGCTTTGCCTGGCTCTTTGGCTTTCTGCCACGTTTTTTCGGAGCAACTTGCTCTGTTTCAGCTTTCGCCTTATCCTCAGCAGCAACTGCTTTTTCAGCAGGCTTTGCCTTAGGAGCCTGAGATGCAGGCTTCTTCGTTTCTTTCTTTTCTTCCTTTACAGTGGAATCCGTCTTGACTGATTCATTCTTGCGTGGACGGCCTCTTTTTTTCTTGGCAGGTTCCGGATCCGGAATCTTTGAGGCTATTCTTGCTTCTTCATCCAAAATGGCAAGGCTCAAGTCCATAAGGTCCATGTCATTCGCCTTTTTGATTTTAAGTTCATTGCCGATTGCACGAATCTGCTGTTCAGGCATCGAATTCAACTCTATCAGAGTGTGTGGCATAAATGGTAATAAATTTTGTACTTTATCGTACTGTAATAACTAATCTTGTTCAATTGGAATACCCACTAACATAAGATTTCATATGGGGATTCGCCGAAAATCATTCTGCTCGGCAGTTGCGATAGGAAATAGATTCCGTGTTTATTGTTGCAAATATAAGCAGTATTTGGCAAATATGCAAAAAAACTGCCAATCAGGAACAGATACCTATCAATATCTATCCCAATAACTTGTACTTTTCTTGAATTTGAGCAGGTCCGAGAGGGCCGCAGCATTCGCAGCGATCCTGAAACTCCATGACTGCCAGTTTCCTGTAGGCACCCAGGACACGCTGATGTTGAAGCAGTGCAAGTCATATGTTGCGCTCAACTGCGTGGTGGTCATCTTCATGGCCATCAAGTCGAAACCGGTCGTAGCATTGAGCGACATCTTCGGCGTAAGCTTGATATTGCCGGAAAGACCGAGAGTCTGCGTAAATCTGTTGTTCGTAATCAGCTGGCCGTTAGTGTACTGGTACGACTTGCTGTAGGAGAATGAATAATTGATATTTACAGACCAAGGAACATTCGGGTTCGTATAATACAACCATCCGCCTGGAATATATTCTCCGGTTATAGGATGGTAATATATTCTGCGATAATAGTTTGCTGCATTTTCCACGGAACCTCCGCTGCCGGAATCACCTGGAGTCTTGGACCCGTCATTTCCATTGATCGCACCTTTTCCGGAAAGAGAATAGGACAATGACGCACTTGCATTGGTAAGACGCAGAGGCTTGTTCCATCCCATTGTCTGGACATTGAACTTGTTTATCCTCCGACCTCTCTCATCTATGGCGTAAGGGTCGAAGTTGGCATTGGCACTTATACCCACTTTCTCGAATACGGAAGTGGACATTGTGATACCTATATTGCTCATTTTCAGTGAGTCAGCAAGGAAATTGTATCCTGTACTGAGACTCAGCTGGTCGATCAGCTTCACTTTCTTTATGCCCTTTCCTGTAGTATCTCTCAAGTCGCGGACCTTCGCCTCGAGATTGTTTCCGATGGAAAGGCTCATGGTAGCTGACTTGCCTTTTCCCGGAGGAGAATACATCTGTCCGCTGTAAATGTTGTAATCGTAGGTCTTGACATTGCCAAGAGTGTCGGTGTAGGTCATTGTCCTGTAACCGTTGGCGTATGTTCCTTTTTCAGGACTGAATGAGAATGATACGGAAGGGGAGACCACGTGCCTGATTGCCTGTATCTTATGGGCCTTGCCGAAATTGAACATACCGTAAAGCCTCGTACTCATCGAAAGGCTTCCGGAATAATTCTGGCTTATGCCGAACGCGCTGAACTGACCGCCGTCATGTGATTCCACACGGTTAGTTTCGGGGTTGAATTCATAGTCCGTACGGCGGAAATACCAGTTCTGGCCGTAACTTACGCTCGGAGTGAAGTTCAAGTACTTTGCGAGGGTGAAATTCGGCAGACCTATCTGGAAATTATGAGTCATACCATTCTGGAACTTGTCCAAAAAGCCGTCTTTCATGAACTCGGAGGCCTTGAAATTGATCCTGTTCTGAAGCGTGGTGCTATATCCCAAAGAGAATTTTTCGTAGAATTTCTCCTTGCCCACACGGTTCTTTCTCTTGAACGGATAAAACCTTGTCACAGAGAAAGTAAGGTTCGGCAATGTAAATGAGTACGAACTGTCCCTCGAGTTCTGGTTGTGCAACGCGTTTATGGAAAGGTTGAACTTTCCGTTCCAGTTCTTCGTATATGAAATGGATGATGATGCCTGGTTCTGCAAGGCCTCGGAAACAGATGTGGAGTTATATCTGTTGTTCGACGGGCTCGAGAAATTCACCGATGCACTGAACGTTGTTCCCGGATGCGCCTTGGAGTCCTGGGAATGGGACCATTTGAGTCCGAAGTTCCTGGTCTGGAAGAAATCAGTGCTTCCGCGCTCGCCGGTCTGGTCATTGGAAAGGTTCATCGAGAACGATCCGTTGCATTTGTAATTCACTTTATATCTGGAATTCACATTCACGGCCCATGAACCGAGCGTATATATGTCACCTGTAACTGACAGGTCGAGATAATTACCGAAAACGAAATACATTCCCAAATCCCTCAGATAGAAACCTCGGGAATTCTCCTCTCCGAAGGTCGGCATCAGAAGTCCTGTCGCACGGTTAGGACGCTTCGGTATGAAGCCGAAAGGAAGACCGATAGGCAGAGGAACATCTTCTATCACAGGATATGCAGGACCGAAAACCGTTTTCTGCGACGGTTTCGTAATTACCTTTGCAGCAGTAAGATGCAGATAATAATGCGGATGTTCCAGGTCGCAGACCGTATATTGGCCTTTAGTGATATTGATGGACCTGTCCGGAAGCATCTTGATATTCTTGCCATGAAGAAGTCCGTCCTCCTGCTGGGTAATCATATTGGTAATTCTGGCCTTTTGCGTATTGAAATTGTACCTGACCTCCTCCATTGAGTAAGTCGAATTGCCTTCTTTCATCACAGGCTGGCCTTTCACATCACCGCTAAGCGTATCGAGAGTTCCGCGGGCATATACGGTTCCTGTCTTCATGTCGTACTCCATATAGTCGGCAGAAAGCTCCATATTGCCGTATTTCACGGTCACGTCACCATAATAATACAGTTTGCGCTGACCGTCTGTGAATACCTCTATGACCGAATCTTTTGCAGTGGAAAAAGCAGGGCGCTCAAGAGAACTCTTCTTCTGCAGCGCCGCAGAGTCTATCTTGAACAGCGAATCCGCTATATGCAACGAGTCTTTCAGCGCCTTGAGTGAATCTGACAGGGGAGGAATGCTGTCCTTGTTATAAGCGACAGCCTGACTGAATGTCTGCTTCTGGCCACGACGCTGTCTTCTGACATCTTGTGAGATGCCCGGAACAGTCACCGATATAAATAAAGCCAAAAGTCCGACACCAAGCAGATGCCTTCCTTTTATGAGATTGCGTCTTTTGTCAGATCGTACCAATGTCTGAAAAGTATAAATTATCGCAAATTTTCTTATTTTTGCAGAATACAAATATAAGACCATTTTGAAAAATACGCAAACACATATAATCTTTGCGAGTATCGCAGCCCTTCTGGTGCTTACTTCAGGCATCAGGGCCAATGCCGGGAATGACTCACGCAACAAACTGGGGCTCAATACAGTATGTATTGATGCAGGCCACGGCGGGACCGACCCGGGCTGTGTCAGCAAGGACAAAAAGACATATGAAAGCAAGATCGCCCTGGACATTGCAAAGCGTCTTTCGGAGAAAATCAAGGCGTCCTATCCGACCGTAAAGGTGGTCATGACCCGCTCCACAGACAAATACATCACGCTGGGAGAGCGTGCCGACATAGCGAACAAGAACAACGCAAATCTCTTCATTTCCATCCACGTGAACATGGCTGCGGCCACCTCAGCCAACGGATATTCCATCCACGTGCTCGGACAGTCCTCGAAAAAGAACAGGGACTTGTTTGCCTACAATATGGATGTCTGCAAGCGCGAGAACTCCGTGATAATGCTTGAAGACGATTATTCCACGAAATATCAGGGCTTTGACCCTACCGATCCGAAGTCATTCATATTTTTCAATCTGATGCAGAACGCGCACCTCGAACAGAGTCTGCTTTTCGCCCAGGACGTGGAAAAGGCAATGTCTTCCGGACCTATGAGGAACAGCCGTGGAATATGGCAGGACCCGTTTTTCGTATTGTGGAAAACAGCAATGCCTGCTGCACTGATAGAAGTAGGCTTCATGTCCAATGCCACTGATTTGGCGACTCTCAAGTCCGAGAGCGGCCGTGAGAAAATCGCGCAGGATATCTTCGTCGCTTTCGGGGTGTTCAAGAAAAGATATGACGGCAGTGTCAATGCCGACAGTGCCGCACCAGTACAGGACAAGGTTCAGTCAAAAGCGACAAAGTCAGAAACACATACCTCTGCGTCTGCCGCCTCATCTCCTGCACAGAAAGCTGTTTACGGAACGCAAGTGCTCGCGTCAGGCAAACTTTTGGACAAGAACGATCCGTTTTTCAAAGGATATCCTGTAACCATAGTCAAATCCGGCTCTATATATAAATATATAATAGGTACTGCTTCCACGACAGAAAAAGCGAAAGAGAATTACGCGAAAATCCGCAAGTCTTACTCCGGCTGCTTCATGGTGGTCGTGAAAGGAGATATGGTCACTATATTGAAATAATCGGAATTTTAAACTGGATTGAACATGAAAATCAGCAGAGAAACACGCATAGGCATATTTATAGTCGCCGTCTTGCTTGCGGCATTCAGCGTCATCAACTATCTCAGAGGTGAAGATATCTTCGGCAAGGAGATGGATATAAACTCCCATTATGAGAATGTGGAAGGCCTCGTTCCTTCAAATCCGGTCTATATCAAGGGATATAAGGCCGGAAGCGTGACCAAGGTGAACTACAATCCGGAAACAGAAGAGTTCGATGTCACTTGTTCCGTATTGAAGAAAATAGCCATTCCTATCGACTCGAAGATGACCATCTACAGCGTGGACCTGATGGGCGGGAAGGGCATCCGCATTGACCTCGGGACTTCTGAAGAAATCGCGGAGAACGGCGCGGAACTCTCACCGTCATACGCACCTGATATGGTCAGTTCATTGACTAACATGATAGGTCCGCTGATTGAAAGGGCAAACGGTGCTCTTGACAGTCTTGCAGCGGCAAGCGGCTCATTGGACAGAGTACTGAGGGGCGTGGATGAAAACAGTTTGAAAGTAACCCTGTCCCATCTCCAGAAGACACTTGACAATACGAGACGACTGTCTGGTACACTGGCTGACCACTCCGAGGACTTCGACGCGCTTATAGCAAATCTGAAAGAAACATCTGTGCGACTGAATACCGTACTGGTCAAGGCTGATACCGCAATGACCGGTATCCAGACTGCTGCTGGCGAACTGGGAAGAGCTGACATCGAAGGACTGGCAAAATCACTGAGGACTCTTGTGGACAATCTCAATGATCCTGACGGCACGCTCGGGAAACTCACAAAAGATCCGGCGGTTTACAATTCGATTGACACAGTTCTCAAAGATATTGACAGCCTGGTGAAAAAAATAGAGGAGAATCCTAAAAAATATATCAGGATAAAAGTATTCTGATTTTAGGCTGTCCTGATTGCCCTATTTGATTGGCAATGAGGAGTGCAGCGGCCGGAACAAGGTATGATATAAATTTGAATTATTCTATATTGAAAAGTAACACTGAATGTCATAATTTGAACATTGGTTTTAATAAGATATTGAAAATGAAATGGTTATAGAGAAACCGTTTTGCAAATCAGCAGACTCCAAGTTGAGTAAAATAATTTTAATATGCAATAGCAATTTGGTTTTTTTATAACTTTTTTTTCACCTACTTTTGCAAAGCATCAGAAGAGAAAGGCAGCTTTCTGTTCCGGTGCTTTTTCAACGGAGGTAAAAGAAATGGCAGAGAAGAATCACATAGACGTATGGAATGAATGTTTGAGGATTATTGAGAATCTCATTAACCCCCAGATGTTCAACAGTTGGTTCAAGCCTCTCAAGCCGGTTTCTTTGCAGGATTCCACGATTACCATCGAAGTTCCTTCTGATTTCTACAGAAAATACCTCGAGGACGTGTATCTGGACATGTTGAAAAAGACATTGAAGAGAGTGATAGGTCCAGATGCGAAGCTTGTTTACAAGATCCGTCCGGTCCGCGTACAGCCTCCGATGACATTCCCTGCAGCAAACGTTACCGCACCGGTAAACAAACCTGTTTCCATAAATACATATCCGGCAGGAGCAAATCCGGGAGCATTCGTGTACCCCGGACTCAGGAAATTCTCCATCAACCCGAGATTGAATCCGGTATATTGTTTCGGCAACCTTGTGGAAGGCGAGTGCAACAAGATGGGTATCACAGCAGGTGAAAGCATATCTTCATCGCCTGGAAACACTCCTTTCAATCCTCTTTTCCTTTTCGGCTCACCGGGACTCGGCAAGACGCACCTGTCTCAGGCCATCGGTATCGCCATTAAAGAGAAATATCCGGACCAGGTAGTTCTCTACGTGACAGGAAACGAGTTCAAGACTCAGTATATGGATGCTGTCAATGTCAGGAACAAGCTTA
>OCHN01002089.1_pt1 | contig 13814 bp, 8 predicted proteins | sample 1538911 | NCBI WGS metagenome assembly OCHN01 (sample SAMN04571736, study PRJEB22368) | human gut metagenome | biome: human gut; material: stool | host: Homo sapiens | place: Luxembourg | collected 2013-01-11 | reverse complement strand
ATATGCCTGAGTGAAGCGCATACCCTCGCGTGCCATTTGGTCGATGTTAGGAGTATGAATATATGGCTGACCATAGCAAGCCAAGTCACCATATCCCATATCGTCGCAGAGAATAAAGAGGATATTAGGTTGCTGCACATTCTGCTTTGCCCAAACCAAAGACGGTAGGCACGATATGCCTACCCCCGTTAGAAATATTGCCTTGCTTGTTTTTTTCATAAAGTCGAATCTAAATTATAGAAATTAAAGAAGTTATCACTTCCTACGGTCGTTAGAAGTTAAAGCCAATAGCCTTTTTTATTGGAGCATTCAGATAGAAATTAATCCATAAAAACATATGGCTTTAACTTCTCTAACTTCTTTAACTCCTTTAACTTCTTTAACTTCTTATTATATTATTCATCCACATTCAGATTCTTGCGATATGTAGCCAGAATCTTCTTCATTTCTTTCTCTACCTTCTGCATACCTGGCTGACCATAGATGTTGTGCATCTCGTTAGGGTCTGCCTTGATGTCGTAAAGCTCGTAGTAGTCGATATCGGCATCGTCACTGATGTAGTTGATAGACTTGAGATACTGGAAGCAACCATACTCTGATGTTCCTGGCTGACGCTGATATTTGTTTTCAGCAACCGCTCTCTCACCACCCTTTCCATAGAAATGTATAAGCTTATACTGCTCTGTGCGCACACCGTCATGTTTACGAACAAGGTGGTATGTAGGATAATCGTAATAGTGGTAGTAGAGACTCTTGCGCCACTTCTTCACAGGTTTGCCTGCAAACAAAGGTTGCAATGATGTGCCAGGCATATACTTAGGCTTTTCTACTCCTGCCAAATCGAGGAATGTAGGAGCGAAATCGATATTCTGTACCATCTGGTTGCATACGCTCTGTGGCTGTATATGCTTAGGATAGCTTATGATAAGGGGTGTGTGGAAAGACTCCTCATACATAAAGCGCTTGTCGAACCATCCGTGCTCACCCATATAGAAGCCTTGATCTGAGGTATATACGATGATGGTGTTGTCGGTAAGGTTGTGACTGTCGAGATAATCCAATAGTCTGCCTACACTCTCATCTACCGAAGCGATAACAGCCATATAGTCGCGAATATAGTTTTGATATTTCCATTCTATCAGTTCCTTGCCTGTGAGATTTTTGCTCAAGAATTCACGGTTGCGTGGCATATAGTATGCGTCGATAGCTTCGCGCTGCTCTGCTGTCATACGTCCGAGCTCGCTCTGAAGTCCAGCGTAAGAGTCGCGTCCTTCTGGTGTCGAAGGGTCGTACATCTCAGGAACCTTAAGGTCGCGCACCATCTCCATATATTTGTCGATAGACATTTTCTGAGTAGAAGCTGCAGAGCCACGCGATTCATAATCGTCCCAGAAAGTTTCTGGCAATGGGAAATCTACATTGGCATACTTGCTCACATATTTGGTATTTGGCATCCAAATACGATGAGGAGCCTTGTGGTGAACCAACAAGCAGAAAGGCTTGTTTTGGTCTCTTTGGTCAAGGTATTCGATAGCATGGTCGGTGATAAGGTCGGTAGCATATCCCATCTCTTGCTTGTAGTCGCCATAATTTCCAGTAGATGCGAAAGTTGGGTTATAATACTGTCCTTGATTGTTCAACACATGATAATAATCGAAGCCTTTAGGAGTGCACGACATATGCCACTTGCCTACTACTGCAGTCTCATAGCCTGCATCTTGCAACATCTCTGAGAAGAAGGTCTTTGTGGTGTCGATACCTTCTGCCAACTGGCGCTGACCATTCTGGTGACTATACAGACCTGTCATCAAACAAGCACGACTTGGAGTAGAGAGTGAATTTTCAACGAAAGCCTCGTTAAACTTCATACCTCTTTCTGCAATTCGGTCGATATTTGGTGTAGGAGCAAGTTTAGATATTGGACTACCGTATGCACTAATGGCTTGCATAGCATGGTCGTCACACATTATATATAATATATTAGGTCTATCTCCAGCATTCTGTGCAAATATAGACAATGGCATTGCCTGCATGGCTGCCATAGCCAGCAATGAGCGATTGATTTGGGGTTTATTATTGTTTGCCATAAAAATAGTTTATTTAGTTAGCCATAAAACAGATTGGTTAATTATAAAAAAGGGGATGCCGTTGTGAGTGAGTACCCACTAAGTTTTAGTTCTTCAAGTTAGGATTCTTCTCACCATCAGATGTTGGATATGGGCAGTAAATTCTGCTCTCTGACCAAGAACCTGAAACAGAAACCTGCTCCTTTACCTTAATATCATTGCCTGTAGCATCCTTTGCAACAACAAGAGGAGCATTAGCAACACGGTATTCGAAGTTCTTGTGAAGTTCATTCATACGAAGCTCATCAGCACGACGAGTAACCATTGATACCCAGTTACCTGCAACTTCCCATCCGTGCTCGATGTAGCAAGCATCAGCAAGCTGAGCTGCGCTCATGTTATCAATCTTAACGGTAGTACCATCGCTAAGTGTTACGTTTTCGTAATCTGTAACGGCACGCTTACGAACGTCCTTCAAGCACTTCTTTGCAAGAGTCAAGTCAGAAAGACCTGCGCGAGCTGCGCTCTCTGCATACCAAAGGAGAACCTCTGAATAGCGGATAAGGTTGTGACGACGGTCGTTAATCATACCACCCCAGTTAGGCTTAGTATAATCGTAAGCCTCACGAAGCATATTACCATTCTCATCACTATTTACAGTAAAGATACAGAACATTGGGTGGTTAGCCTCAACGAATGGCTTACCCTTCCAGTACTTATGGTATTCATAAACGCCATTAACCTTTCTCTTAGTTCTGGTTTCCTCTGTTAACTTACCTGCAGCGATATCCTTAGTTTCTTTATCGATAATCTTGTCAAGCTCAGCTTTCTTTTCTTCCAACTTCTTAGGATCATCTGAAGGCATATCCTCTGCTTTCCAAACATCAGTAGGTGAGATTTCCCACCAGTCATAAGACTCTGTAATAGTATTCTTTTTCTGCATTGTTACCTTAGGAGCATAGATGGCATCCTTACGTGGGCCCTCTGGATATCTCTTCCAGAATGCAATTTCACCCCAAGCATCGCCCCAGCCACCATCACCGAGACCTTCGAAGCGGCAGCAAGAAGAAAGCTGTGAGTCATGATCCCACCAACCTTTGGCGTCGTTGTTGATACCAACCACGGTTTCCATGTTGTAGTTGTTACCCATTGAGTAGACATCCTTCCACGCTTGGTTCAAGATGAAACCATAAGAACCATTGCCATCAATGACAGCCTTAGCCTGCTCTGCAGCGAGTTTGTAATACTCAGCACCCTTGTTGAGAGGATAACCAGCCATTGACATATAAACAGCTGCCAATGTAGACTGTGCTGCCTGTTTAGTAGTCCATACGTCTACACCGAACAAGCGAGCAGGATCCTTTTCATACTTTGTAGGAAGCTCGTTAACAGCATCCTGCAAGTCCTTAACGATCAACTCATATACTTTATCAATGCTTTCTGGAGTTACTGTCAACTGATCTGTATTAGTTGATGTAATCAATGGAATCTCACCAAATACGCGAACTAAATAGAAGTAAGCGTAAGCACGCCAGTAGTGAGCATTACCCAAAGCTACATTAATCTTAGCCTGATCTACCTTTGCATTATTTGCACCAGCAATAATCAAGTTAGCAGCTTTGATTACAGAGTAATGCTGATTCCATGCATCAGTTACACCCTTGTTAGCGCCATCAGATGCAAAAGCATCGAGGGCAGCACAAGCCTGCTTGTTAGAACCTGGGGTTGCAGTGATATCATCACCCTGCCACTGTGGGTACATAGGGTTTGTCCAACTCTGTGTCTGGTTGATTCTATCATACAAAGCGTTAACACTTGCATTAAGATCCTCTTCACTTGCGAAGAAGTTTTCTGGAGATAATAGTCCCTTTGGTTCCTCATCCAAGAAGTCGCCACAAGACGAGAAGGTAAACAAGGATGCTGCCATGAGACAACCCATATATAATAATTTCTTAGTTTTCATAATTATTACAGTTTTTAGATTGTTTAATTTAGAAGTTTACACGAACGCCCATTGTGATGGTACGTGGATTAGGATAAGCACCCATATCCAAACCATTGTCACGGTCAACATTGTCACCACCGAATGAGCTACCTGCTGGGTCGATACCCTTATAGCTTGTAATAGTGAAGAGGTTCTGAGCTGAGAGGGAAAGACGGATGTCTGCCAACTTAGTTACGCTACGTGGGAATGTGTAAGCGATGCTGATATTCTCGCAACGGAAGTAGTCAGCCTTCTCAAGCCACTTGTCAGAGTTACCATAAGTCTTGTTCTCCGCACCCATAGTAGGCATTGTGATACCAACGTTATTGAAGTAATCCTTATCAGTTACGAACATTGATGCACCAACCATTGAGTTCATTGCGAAACGTACCATGTTCAAACGCTTAGCACCGAATGCAGCATTGCAGAATACGTTGAAGTCCCAGTTCTTATATGAAACGCTATTGTTCCAACCGAATGTTACATCAGGATTTGAACGACCTAATACGAAGCGATCCTTAGAAGCATCAGGAGTAGCTGTTATAGAACCATCTGCAGCATAATACATATCTACAAACTGCCCCTTGTCATTCTCTTTTACACCAGCCCACTTGAAGCCGTAGAATGTACCGATAGCCTCACCTTCCTTGATGATAGTACATGGATCAATAGTACCTGGAGAAGGAGTCTGACCATAAATGATAGGATCCTCAGCAGTCATCTTTGTAACCTCGTTCTTGATGTAGCTTGCGTTCAAGGTTGTAGACCATTTCCAATCCTTAGTCTGGAGAATCTGACCATTGATAGTAACATCGAATCCCTTGTTGCTAACCTCACCAGCGTTAACCCAATATCTTGTTCCGCCCAAGTAGCCAGGAGAAGATGTCTGCAAGAGAGCGTCCTTAGTCTTCTTGCTAAATACGTCAAAGCTAACGCTCAAACGGTTGCCGAAGAAGCCGAGATCAACACCAAGGTCGAACTGATGAACCTTCTCCCATGTCAAGTCAGGAGTTGCAAGACCATTTGCCCAGTAACCTGTATATGACTGATTTGTACCATATGTGAAACCTGTAGTACCCAATGCACCAAGAGTAGAATAAGGAGAGATATCCTGGTTACCAATGATACCGTAGCTTGCACGAATCTTCAAGTATTCAACTGCGTTGCTGAGAGGCTTCCAGAACTTTTCGTTTGAAACGGTCCATGCAGCAGCTACAGATGGGAAGTAACCCCACTTCTTGTTAGTAAAGCGGCTTGAACCATCGGCACGGAATGTACCAGTCAACATATAACGGTCAGCGTAGTTGTACATTAAACGAGTTACACCAGAGAGCATTGTCCACTTGCTATAACCATTTGAAGGAGTCTTAATAGTTGCATCTGCAATATTCCAGTAACCTAACTGCTCGTGAGCAAGACCAGTACCTGTTAAGCCCAAACGACGAACCTCGTTAGAAGAAACTTCCCATACACCAGTAGCTGTCAAGTTGTGCTCACCCCACTTGCCCATATAGGTCAAGTTGTTGGTAGACTGCAAAGCAGTAACAGTTGCATCGCTGTTGCCCATATTGTTACCAGCTTTGTTAACCTTTGCAGACATAAAGCTGTACGACTTATAATCATTGTAGTCGATAGCGTTGGTTGTGGTGAATGTCAAACCCTTGAGGATGTTGAACTTCAAATCAACGTGACCATTAACCATTGTACGCTTGCGATCGTTCTGAGTACCATGAACGTTTCCATATGGGTTGTTCTGGATACAGTTATATGGGTCTTTATTATAATTACCATTTGCATCCATCATCTCCATTGTAGGAGAGTAGTTCAAACCTACCCAGATTGGGTTTTCCTGGTTCTGACCGAAACCTACACCAGAGTTGTCTGTCTGAGAGAGGTTGATATCGGTAGTCAACTCAAGCCAATCGAATACCTTATTATGCATGTTAGCCTTAACAGCATAACGCTTAGAATTGGTATCTGTGATTACACCCTTCTGATCCATATAGTTGGCAGAGAAGTAAGTCTGAGTTTTCTCGTTACCTTGAGAAACTGCCACCTTATAGTTCTGAGTAACACCTGTCTGAGTGAGCTGATCCATCCAATCGATACCAGACTTGCTACCGTCCAAGTAACCCTGAACTGCATCTTGAGCCACACCCTTGTAATCAACCAATGCCTGTGCATACTGCTTAGCACTCATTGCCTCAGGCAAGTTATAAGCGTTAGATACACCAAATGTAGCATCGAATGTTACCTGTGTAGCACCAGCCTTACCAGTCTTGGTCTGTACCATTACAACACCATTAGCACCACGTGCACCATAGATAGCTGTTGAAGAAGCGTCCTTCAAAACCTGGATGCTCTGGATATCCTCAGGGTTAATACCCTCAAGACCTGTTTCACGTACGATTCCGTCTATTACATAGAGAGGGTCGTTGCTCTTGTTTACAGAACTTGTACCACGTACACGAATCTTCATTGCACCACCAGGAACACCACTTGACATTACCTGTACACCAGACATACGTCCGTTGAGTGCATCTTCGATACGAGGAACTGGCTGATCCTTAAATGCCTTGCCGTCCATAACAGCTACAGAACCTGCCAAGTCGGCTTTCTTAACTGTACCGTAACCGATTACCACGGTCTCTTCCAACATGTTAGCGTCTTCTTGCAAAGTAATGCTCAATGGGGCGCCTGTCCATGTAACGGTCTGTGCCGTGAAACCAACATAAGTAACTGTAAGCTTAGCGCCCTTAGCTACCTTGTTAAGGGTAAATTTACCATCGATGTCAGTTACTGTACCACCGGTCATACCTTCAATTCTGATAGTAGCGCCAATAACAGGCTCACCATTAGAATCAGTTACTGTACCAGTGCAAGCACTCTGTTGCTGCAATGCAGTTGCCGAATAGGTCTGGTTTGCAAATGCAGGGGCGGCACATATAGGAGACATAGCACCTAAGAGAGCCGCAAAATACAAATTTGCTCTTTTGTCCATAAGGTTAAATATATTGTTAGTGAATAAATTCGAATTGTTGTTCATTTTGAGTTAACTATTTTGTTTTTACCACTTTCACCCAGTCTATCCACATTTCTACAGGTAGTTCATCGTCGTGAATCTCACCAGCCCAAGTATTGTTGCCATTGAGGGTTCCACCGAGTGAGCAGTTAAAAATAAGATTGAACTTGAAGTCACAGAATGGAAATTGCAATTTTTCTTTTTCTAAATGCATATTTATATATTAATATGCTGAAACAGAATTAATTACAGGACATCCCTTTGCATCATCAAATACGACGCGTATGCCATTGGTCGTTATTTCATCAAAGCGAAGTATACGCTTGTAGCCGATAGTTGTTGTTTCTTCATTAGGGTTGAGTTTCACCCATTCTTTTCCTTGTAGGTAGTATACCGAGAAGGCTTTTACACGTTGTCCCAACGGAATGTACTCTTGAAGCATAAGGCGTGAAATCTGCTTTGCCTTGCCAAGTTGAAACTCAATGCTTGCTCCTTTTACTTTCTTTGAAGCCCAGAATGTGTCGTAGTTACCGTCGGTGATATTCTTTCTTCCATTTTTGCCTTGCTGGCTGTCAACTTTAGGAGTTACACCCTTCAAAAGGTCTACCGCCAACTCTTGCTGTATTTTTTTGTGGAAATTAACGGCGTTTGCTGAGTCTACAGGGTGGATAAGACCATTTTTATCTACAGGGAAGTTGAGAAGCATTGTAGCATTGTGGCCTACACTTCTGTAGTAAAGGTCGCAGAGGTCGTCAACACTCTTCACTTTGCCATCTTCGCTCTCGTGGTAAAACCATCCTGGTCTGATTGACACATCACACTCGGCTGGAGTCCACTGATTTCCGTCTTCCCATCCATACTGGAGCTGCTTGTAGTTCTTGAATCCTGGAAAAACTGTGTTTGCAGGTATCATCGACCAGCAAGTTTCGCCAGCAAAACCATTTTCATTGCCTACCCAGCGGCATCCTGGACCACCATCGCCAAATACTGTGGCCTTTGGTTGAAGACTATCTACAATTTCGAAGATTCTGGGGAAGTTGTAGTAGTTTCTTCGGTCAATAGTTCTTTTTTCTTCTGCTCCGCCATACCAACCGTCGCCACCATTGGCTCCATCAAACCAAACTTCGAAGAGTTCACCGTAGTTGCTAAGCAATTCTGTAAGCTGACGATGATAGAATTTAACGTAATATGGAGAACCGTAACTTGCTTGGTTTCTATCCCAAGGCGAGAGGTAAACTCCAAACTTCAACCCATATTTCTTGCAAGCTTTGGAAAGTTCGCCTACCAAGTCACCTTCACCATTCTTATAAGGTGTATTGCGAATGCAATAGTCGGTGGTGTGTGTAGGCCAAAGGCAGAAACCGTCGTGATGTTTGGCTGTAAGGATTACTCCTTTCATACCTGCAGCCACCAAGGTCTTAGCCCATTGTTCGCAATCCAAATTTGTAGGATTAAAGGTCTTCACGTCTGTGTTGCCATATCCCCACTCCTTATCATTAAAGGTGTTAAGACCAAAATGGATGAAGGCGTAAGTTTCTAACTTTTGCCATTCCACTTGCTTGGCAGTAGGGATGAGAGCATCCGTGATAGGATGCTCTCGGTTGGCGTTGCGCTGGGCTGTAGCTGTCATAGCTGTTCCCAGTAAGAACGCGAAGAGAAGAGACTTCTTCATATTACTGCTTAAATTATTAGGTTGTTTAGGTTATAGTAGTAACACTTAGGTTTAGTTAGTGATTACACTATTGGATGATATATGATACTGTTTTTTAGCTTCAATCATTTAGGAGTCTGTGTCTTGCCATGAGGCAAGCGCCTGTGATACCGGCGAGTCCTTTGAGTTCAGAGGTAACAATCTGCGAATCTTCGTTCATGATGTTGAGCGAATATTTTTTGATTCCCATGTTGACAGGCAATGTCAAGTAGTCGCCTGTTGCCGACATCTCACCTCCTACTACCAACATCTCTGGGTTGAAGATATTGATGATGCCTGCCAACTGCTTACCGAGTTCGTCGGCTATTTGTTGTAATGTTGCTACGCTAAGCACATCTTCTTTAGCAATGGCATCTAAGATATCATGCAACGAGAGTTCCTCTTTCTTATTTAAAACCTTATCGGAAAGTATTGAGACTTTTCCTTCAAGGATCTTCTGTGTCAACTTTCTCTTGAGAGCTCTGCCCGAAACTTCTGTTTCAATGCATCCAATCTTACCACAATGGCAGATGATGTTGTTGTTGTAGGCTGTCATGTGACCAAATTCACCAGAATATCCCGACTTACCGTAGTAGAGTTTACCGTCGATGATAATTCCGATTCCCAAGCCCCAACAGATGTTGACGAAGATTACATCTTTCAGTCCTTTGCAACATCCTTTGCAGAATTCTGCGAAAGCCATGCTTCGAGTATCATTCTCTATGCAAACTGGAAGTTGGATTAATCCTGTGAGTGCTTCGGCAAGAGATTTATCCAGGAATGTATACATGTTATATGCTCTACCCTCGAAAGGATTCACACGTTCTGCAACATTCACACAAACCTGTAGGATTTCCTCTTTGCCGAATGGAAGACCTGCGATAAAGTCATTTACTATAGCGCTAAGTTTTTCCAAACTCTCAGGTGTGTTTTCATATGTATAAGGTATTCTTATCTTTTCTGTTATTAGATTCCCACAGAAATCGCTTGCTGCAAGTGCTAAACAATCCATCTCTGGATTTACACCAACAAAATAGCCTGCCGTTGGAACCAAGTCGTACTCCATTGGAATGCGACCAGAAGAGTTATCTCTCTTTCCCACCTCGCGAACAAGACCAGCCTTGATCAAGTCATTGAGAGCGGTAGTAGCAGTAGGCAGACTCACACCAATCCCCTTCGACATCTCAGGGATTGTTGAAGCTCCATTAGAGACAAATTGCTCCAACAATCTGCGCTGTGCAGAAGGCTTGGAATTTATCTTTCTAATATATTTTAGTAAGTCTGACTTCATAACTAATTTTTTTTATTTGCAAAGATAGTCGTTTTATACATCGCAGCAAGGTTTTTAGCGTTAATAAACCTTAAAGCATAGTAAAATAATTCATTTTAATACTTTTTCTGCCTCCAACTTCCCTATATACCTTATTATATATATAGGCTTGAGAAAGAGAAAAAACTGAAATAAAACTTGAAATTCGTAACTAATTGATATAGTGTATACTTCCCACTTATTAACACTTATGAAAGACAAAAAACACAAAAGTTAATTAGTTTTAGAAATATTAACCTTAAAATGCTTGCTTGTAATGATAAATGGTGTAACTTTGCAAAATAAAATATTTTAATAACTAAGCAATCATTAATAAAGAAATTGATTAAGTGAAGCTAATACACCTATTATATTGGCATCACGAATCAACTTCAAAGACAAAGTATCGGAATATGGAATACGGCGCAAAGTCATTAGTAATCGGCCTGGATTTGGGCGGAACTAATTCCGTGTTTGGCATCATCGATAGAGAAGGCAAAGTGTTGACCACTACCTCTATCAAGACTCAGGGATACCAAAATGTAGAATCATACGTTGAGGATTCTGTTAAGTCAGTGATGCAAATCGTAGAGCAGGTAGGTGGTATGGAGAAGATTCATGCCATGGGTATCGGTGCTCCTGGTGGAAACTACTATAATGGAACAATTGAGCAAGCGGCTAACTTGGCTTGGGCTAAAGGAGTTGTACCTTTGGCAGACATGTTTGCTAACCGTTTGAACATTCCTGTAGCCATAACCAATGATGCAAACGCTGCCGCCATGGGCGAAATGATATATGGCGAAGCTGTTGGCATGAAAAACTTCGTAGAGCTAACCTTGGGAACAGGTGTTGGTTCGGGTATTGTAGCCAACGGTCAGCTTATTTATGGTTACGATGGTTTTGCTGGCGAGCTTGGTCACATGGTGGTGGAACCAGAAGGCAGACCATGCGGATGCGGCAGAAAAGGTTGCTTAGAGACTTATTGCTCAGCAACAGGTGTGGTTCGCACCACTGTGGCAATGTTGGAAGAATCAACAGAGCCTACATCACTTAGAGATATTCCAAGAGAGGAACTTTCATCATACGAAGTATATAAAGCCGCTATGGCTGGCGATGCTATGGCGCAAGAGGTTTTCCGCCAAACGGGTAGAAGAATTGGTGTTGCATGTGCAAACATCGCTACATTCCTTAGTCCAGAGGCTTTCATCTTCTTCGGAGGATTGGCACAGGCAGGCGACCTACTCTTCCGTCCTATGGAGGAAGCATATAATGAGAATGTGCTCTCATTATATAAAGGTAAGGCAAAATTCCTAAAAAGTGGTTTAGATGGTGCCAAAGCAGCAGTCTTGGGTGCTTCAGCCATAGCTTGGAAACTATAAATTAGGCCAAGAAACTAATTACATATTTAAAATTAGATTAAACAACTAATTAAAATTTATAAAACATGCGCGTAATTATTGAAAAAAACTATGAAGAGCTCTCACGCTGGGCTGCTCGTCATGTAGTGGAGACTATAAATGCCTTCCAACCAACAGCAGAAAAACCTTTTGTTTTGGGTTTGCCTACAGGGTCATCACCTATGGGTATGTATGCAGAAATCGTAAAAGCCGTGAAGGCTGGTGAAGTTTCGTTTAAGCATGTGCTCACCTTCAACATGGATGAGTATGTTGGTTTACCAGAAAGCCACCCTGAGAGCTATCACTCATTTATGGCTAACAACCTCTTCAACCACATCGACTGCCCAAAGGAGAATATTCACATTCTTAATGGCAATGCCGAGAATTTGGAAGAGGAGTGCAAGAACTATGAAAAGATGATTGAAGAAATTGGTGGTATCGACCTCTTTATTGGTGGTATCGGTCCTGATGGTCACATTGCTTTCAATGAACCATTCTCTTCACTCACCTCTCGCACACGAATAAAGACTCTTACTACTGATACTCGCATCGCTAACTCACGTTTCTTCGGTGGCGACATGAACGCAGTACCAAGCACAGCTCTTACTGTAGGTGTTGGTACCGTAATGGCTGCTAAGGAAGTGATGATTCTTTGCAACGGTCACAACAAGGCTCGTGCTTTGCATGCTGCTATCGAGGGTCCTGTTACTCAGGAGTGGACTATCAGCGCATTGCAGCTACATCAGCATGGCATTATCGTTTGCGACGAACTTGCTACAGATGAGTTGAAAGTTGGAACCTATCGCTACTTCAAGGACATCGAAAAGGACAACCTGTAATCATCTATAAATCAATCAAATAGCACACAGAACCATGAGACTTAATCTTAGTTCAGAAATAGTACTTAACAAAGTACCTGTAGAATTCTACAAGCCTAAGACGACTGTAGAATATTCAGAAATCTCCAGAATGGAGAAGATACATACCGACATCTTCGCTTCTATGGCTGAAGGTGCAAGCCATGTAGCTGATGGAATCGAAGCCGGTATCAAGGCTGCACAGCATGAAGGCAAATTCTATGTTATGGCTTTGGGCACAGGTTCATCGCTCAATGCTGTTTACAACGAGCTTATTCGTCGTTACGAGAAAAAAGCATTAAGCTTCCGTAACGTAGTTATTTTCAATGCTTACGAGTATTATCCATTACAGAAAGATAGCTCTATTCGCACCATCAACCAGTTGAAGGAGCGCTTCCTCAACCACGTAGATGTAGAAGAGCAGAACATCTTTACTCTTGATGGCTTTGTAGCTCAGGATGCTGTTCAGGATTGCTGCCGCTTGTATGAGCAGCGCATAAAGACCTTCGGTGGTTTGGATGTTGCTCTCATCGGTATTGGTCGCTCTGGAAACATTGCAGCCAACGAGCCTGGTTCTGGCCTTCAGTCGGCAACACGTCTTATCCTTATTGGCAACACCTCACGTGAGGAGATGGAAATAAGCGAAAAGACTAAGGAGTCAATTCCTCCTTGCTCATTGACAATGGGTATTGCTACCCTACTCTCTGCTAAGGCTATTTACCTTACAGCTTGGGGTGAGGAAAAGGCTGAAATCATGCAGAAGGTAATAGAGAATTCTATCACCGACACTCTGCCAGCATCCTTCCTCCAGACTCATCCAAACGTGCAGGTAGTGCTCGATCTTGGTGCAGCAGCTCGTCTTACTCGCATCGAACACCCATGGCTCGTAACATCTTGCCAATGGACCGACAAGTTGGTACGCTCTGCATTGGTATGGCTATGCCAGAAGATTGGCAAGCCTATCTTGAAGCTTACTAACAAGGATTACAACGAGAATGGCTTGAGCGAGCTCTTGGCTCTCTATGGTTCAGCATACAATGCTAACATAAAGATTTTCAACGACTTGCAGCACACTATCACAGGATGGCCTGGTGGTAAGCCTAATGCAGACGACACATATCGTCCTGAGCGTGCTAATCCATTCCCTAAGAAGGTTATCGTTTTCTCTCCACACCCAGACGACGACGTTATCTCTATGGGCGGTACCATCCGTCGCTTGGTTCAGCAGAATCATGATGTACATGTTGCATACGAGACTTCTGGTAACATCGCTGTTGGCGACGAGGAAGTTACAAGATTCATGCACTTCATCAATGGCTTCAACCAGATCTTCGCTGATTCTAAGGACAGCATTATCTCTAACAAATATAAGGAGATTAAGAACTTCTTCGCTAACAAGAAGGAGAGCGACTTCGACACAAGAGACATTCTGACTATCAAGGGATTGATTCGCCGTGGTGAGGCTCGTACCGCTTGTACTTACAACGAT
>OCHN01002065.1_pt1 | contig 13931 bp, 8 predicted proteins | sample 1538911 | NCBI WGS metagenome assembly OCHN01 (sample SAMN04571736, study PRJEB22368) | human gut metagenome | biome: human gut; material: stool | host: Homo sapiens | place: Luxembourg | collected 2013-01-11 | reverse complement strand
GGAGCCTGCGGAGTTTGGTCCGGCGACGAAACCATTGCACCTAAGGGCTTTCGTAAACTTTAAGGGCAGAAACAAATTTTTTAGTTTAAACCCTGCAAAAAAGTAGCTTTTGCATGAATCCTGTGGTAAAATAGTCATATGATGGTGGCGATTTGAACAAAAACTACACGATATTTTAAAGGAGGATGTGCGAATGACTCAAAAAGAACAGAAAAATCAAATCAAAAATCTGCTGGCATGTGCAGAGCGTTTGTTATGCTGTATGACAGAAGTACAGCAGGATATGGACGAAGCAGCAAAGTCAATTAAACAGCAAAAATTACTTTCAGATGAAATCGCGTCAAAACTTGAGAATAAATTAAAAGAATTGCGGGAAGAGACAAAAAATTATACAGATATTTGTGGCGAGACAGGGATAAAAAATCTTATGGAATCTTCTATGTCAGAGGCAAAGCATGTTTTAACAGAACAGCTGCAGCTGATTGAGAAAGAGGAGAGAAGGCTTGCGTATAAGCGTTTTAAGTCCCTGCAGTCGCTAGATCCAGATACAAACGAGCATATTTCGTCGTATAAGAATGATCTTAAGGAATTATTGGATGCATATGAAAAAGCACCGTCAGATGAAAAGATAGAGAAAAAATTAGATGCTTACAGTACATTCATGCAGGCACTTGATGAGACAGACAGCGCCAAAGTTATAGCATATATTCTGGAACTGTCGTCTGTATTTGATAATCAGCTGCTTGGAAAGGCATTTGTGGCAAGAACGATTAAAGAAGCATCAAATGAAAGCGATCAGACTGACATTGTAGTGGAAGAAAGTAACGAGGAGCCTGCGAAAGATAACGAAGCAGTTGAAGATGCGCAGCTTCTATCAGAGATTGCAGCAGCAAAGCAGTTTCCATTTATTCGTGATGAGGATGTGGCTTGCTATACACTTGAGATTGAAAAAGGAAAAGAAGAGAAAAAAGTTGGAACAAAGAGCTTTTTAAACGAAATTCGTGCAAAGTTTGCAACGGAAAATGGATTGGTTTTAACATGTCTTGATACGTTTGGTGTGCTTTCCATTCAGTTTCTGGCACTCGCAACGAAGAAATCCATGATCACACTCGAAATGTCATTTCGCTACTTATTTGAAAAAGGATATATCAGAATTTATAAGATTCCTGGCTTGGATTCTTTTTATTCCCTTTCAGCAAAGGCATGGAAAGCAATGCAGTCAAGAGAAGCACGCAATTATTTAAAAATAAAAGGTATTGTTTATGATAATCAGGCAAAAAATGAAATGAATCTTGATGTGGATGAGGAATCTGTCAATGCAGCATTTGCAAGGATTGCTTATCTGCGTTTGCTGAATACATTTTATGAGATTATTCAGCCAAATACTTCAATGAAGGAAGCAGTTTTTGATGAGTGTTTTGTGGCTGTATTAAAGGATACATCTTCCATAATTATGATTGGTATTTTCTGGAGCTTAAAGGGAAGTAAGGATGAAGATATTCTTCTTGAAAATATTCGAGAGAGCGTAAATTATGGCACTGATTACGTTATTGTTGCCGGACTAAACAGGGATTATGCAGTTTGCAATGCCGATTATGTAGTAAAAGAAATGACATTTGATCCAAAGTGTGTAATCTGCTACGATTTGCTAAAAAACGAATATTTTGAGTATGTGTCAAATGATCCGTTCTCTCCAAAGAAGCTGTTAGAAAAGAAGGAAAATCAATCAGAGGATCAGTTAGAAAATAAGCTGGAAAGTCAGTCAGAAGATCAGTTAGAGTGTCAGCCAGAAAGTCAATTTGAAGATCAATTACCAGATCAGTCAGCAGACTCTTCAAAAGATGAAATACAAAATGCCTGCATGATGATTGTGGAAGAAAAAACTTACTGTGCTACAGCTTATCTCGATGCTGTAAAGGATACAAATGAACAATATAAAATGCTGTATGAGCAGTTAGCTTACGCAGTCAATGATCCTAAAATGAGATGCTCCTATGATTCTCATAAAATCTTTGCAATGTATCCGCAGAATGAGGATATATTGACAAATTATCTTATGCTGTCTACCTGCCTTCGCAATTTCTTTATGAACCATATTGAATATGATTATGAAATGAAGGCATTATATGAGAACATGAAGAGTATTCCTATGACACAGGCTTATCCTGAGCTGATGAGCGCAGCATATCGCATGGTGCAGTTTAAGGGAAAATTCCATAAGGGAATTGATTGCTACGCCGATTATCGCCTAAGGGATCAGATGAAAATTGAACATCGACTGGAAAATCTGGCAGTGCGTGCAAAGGGATATTATGAAACATACGTGTTAGGTCAGCCTAAAAACCATAAAAACGTAAAGCGCTTTGTTGATACATGGAAATTAGTTTTTGCTGAGGATGGTGAGATGGCATCATATCTTCAGGCAATCATGAATGGCGAATACGAGTATGCGAGTCTGTTTCGTGTAAATTTGCTTATTAATTTTATTAGTGATGGCTGTACAGCCGAATATTCAAATCTTAACCGTGAAAAGTTAGGAAACTATATTAATGACTGTTGGGATAAATCAAAGACAAATGGCGGAACCAAATTTAAGACTAGCAATCTTATGAGCGACCTTAGAAATAACCTGACAAATGCTATGGAAAAGGTTATTGGGATTACATGTGAGTGGATTGATCTGGCATCCGGACGCAGCTGTTCTGAAAATGATGCAGGTGAAAAGCGCTACCGTGAGATAAAAAGTGATCTTAGGGCAGAATTAAAAGCTGCTGAAAAAATCGTTCAAAAGAAGGAAACAGCAGAAGATATTTATGTGCAGGCAGGAAAAGCTGTGCTAGCGCAGACAATAAAAGAGCTTCTGGCAAGATTGGATGGCAGATACAAGGAAGAGTCTCACAAATATTTTTACATAGATTTTTTAAGAGGAAGCGAGGTACTTTTAGACGAGGAATATTTCCCAGATAAGCGGGGAAATTTTGCTGATTTTGAGAAATTGTCACTTCCGGCTCGTATTTTGCGTCATTCTAAGCTTGAGCTGTTAAGTTTTGAGGAAAAGCTTGAGCATATTTTCAAGGAATATGGAGACGACTACGGAGCAGCAGAACAGATTTTAGATTATATGCAAAAAAATAGAAATGCAACAGAAGAGTACAATATTCAGGCATCTAAGGAGCAGGCTGGAAAAGATGCTCAAATCCGTCTTAATAACTTTATTGAAAATCTGGAGTTGGCGCAAAGCTATGGACAGATTGAAGAGACAAAGGAAAATAAGAAAGAAAAAATTCAGAAGATCGCAAATGAGTGGTTTGCTTATGCTGATGAGACGAAAAATTATGGCTTCTTCAAACGAATCTTGGAGGAGTACGAGAAAAAACTTCACGAGGACGCAAAGGTGCGCGGAGAGGCACTCCTTCGCGAGGTGGAAGGAATCGAGAATAACGACACGTTAGATGAGTGCCGCAAAAAGCGCATTGCCGCAATAAAAAGCATGATCGAATGTCAAAACTATACAGTGGCAGAGGATCTTTTGTCAAAAATTAATAGTGAAGAGACAGATGAGGAGCGGGAAATTCGAGGCACTGATTATCTGGCAAAGTTTATTGAAGAGTATGACTATAATTATAAGGCAGTTGCTAACAGCAGCAAGAGTCTTAGTGATCTGGCGGTTGTGCGGATTCATAACAAGGACGAAAAGTGGGCAAAGCGCCTTATTGATAACTGGATGAATAACGGACAGGCTTTGGGACAGTATAAGCTGACAGCTCTTCTTGAGGCGCTTGGCTTTTTAGACGCACAGGTAAAGGAGCAGGCAAAGCTTGGAAGAATTGAAAACTATATGGTTACGATTCCTGCTGTAGTAGGAAGAAAAGCAAACTATAAGCATCCGATTGCGGCATTTGGATCAAAGGCGCAGACAGAGGGCTTTCGCGTTGCCTGCCTGTTTGGAAAGTATGATGCAGACCGTCTGATTGAAGAATTAAAAAATATCGGAAACAGCAAAAATACACTAGTTCTTCTTGATTATGCGCTGTCACTTCCAGACAGAAGATTATTTGCAAAAAAAATAAAGGCGAGCTTTAGTGATAAGGTCTTTGCAGTCATTGACCGCGTATTATTAATGTTCTTAGTAAACAATTACAGTGTGCAGTTTATCAATCAGATATTGATGTCTGTTATGATGCCATTTTCATATTGTCAGCCGTATGTGTGGGATTCTTCAAAGGTAATGCCTCCGGAGATATTTATCGGAAGACAGGAAGAGCTTGAAAAAATCGAATCACCTTCCGGTGTCAATATTGTTTATGGCGGACGTCAGCTTGGAAAGTCGGCACTTTTAAAAAAGGCAAAAATGGATATTGATTTTGATGAAAATAATAACCGTGCCGTTTACATTGAAATCAAGGGCATGGATTATGAACGAGCAGCTAAAAAGATTTGCTGTGAGCTGTATGATGCAGGTGTTCTAAAAGAAGAAATTGATACGACAGACTGGGATGTACTAGCAAGGGCAATCAAAAAAAGGCTGCTTGACGATAAAGATGAACGTATTCCTTATCTGTTACTTTTGTTAGATGAGGCAGACACATTTATCGAGAGCTGTACAGAAGTAAATTTCAAACCGTTTGATGCTCTAAAAGAGATTCAAAATATTGGAATGGACCGCTTTAAGTTTGTTATTGCAGGTCTTCATAATATTGTGCGTTTTAAGCGCGATGCAGCATTGTCTAATAATAGTGTGATTACGCATTTGAGCTCGATTACGATCAGACCGTTTCACACAAAGGATGCAAGACAGCTTCTCGAGGAGCCGCTTTATTGTCTGGGATTTCGCTTTCCAAAGGAGCGTCAGGCGCTGATATCACTTATTTTAGCAAGCACCAATTATTTTCCAGGATTGATTCAGCTTTATTGTGCGAATTTAATTGAAGCAATGAAAAAGGATGATTATGCCGGATATGATGAAGGTAATACACCAGCCTATGAGGTTACACAAAAGCATATTAAAAAGGTGCTCTCAGATCCATCCTTTATGAATCAGATCCGTGAAAAGTTTGAGATCACACTTAAGCTTGATGAAGATAACATGTACTATATCATTGCACTTTTGATGGCGTATCTGTATCACCAAAATGCAAACTCAGCAGCTGACAGTGAGGGCTTTTCGGCAGAGGATATCAAAGAGGCGGCAATTGGCGTAGGCATCAATCAGGTTGCCGTTCAGAAAACACAAGTCATTAATGGACTGATGCAGGAGCTTCTTGAGCTTAATATTTTGCGTCATACAGTAAACGAAAAGTATCTGTTCTCACGATACAGCTTCTTCCAGATGATGGGAACATCAGATGAAATTGACAGCCGTTTGCTTGAATACATGGAGAATCAATAACGGGGTGAAACAATGGATAGACTATGGTGGGAAAATATAACAAATACATCACATTTCATTGATCAGATTGTGGAAGCCGTTCAGTCAGGCAGCCATCTGTTTTTACAGCTTCCGCAGTTTGTCCCGTGGTATGAGACAATGAGCGATCTGGTCATATCGAAAATTGAAAGGCAAAACTCAGACCGTTCCCTGAAAATTATTATGGATAGCGGCAAAGATCCGGGGGAATATCTGTTTTATCAATATTGCCGTCAGGAGAAAAGGGCGCAGTATAGGCCAGGAATAGGATATGCGCAGTTTCTTGCAAAAAGCGAAGAGTTAATAATGAACCATTATATCCTCTGGGTAACGCAGGCAGATGCAGCGCAGGCGAAGAAGTGGTACACTTTTCTGGAAGGCTACAGCAAGGCACTTGGCAAAGGGAAAAAAGGCTGTATATTTTTGATTGAAACAAGAGAAGATGTATCAATTCGTGAACGCGGAAGCATCAAAAGACTTGTTTATGAGAAAGAGATAGCACATTATGACACATATCTTTTTGCGATGCTTGCGGCATCCACGCAAAAGCAGACAGAGGGCTTTCGTCAGTATCTGGCAGAAGCTGTCTCATCAGTTGTGCCAGATGATGCAGAGCTTGCCTGCGCATGTATCAAGAGAGGGCGTATATTTTTAGAGGATCCTGTAAAGACAATTGCGTCAATAAAAAAAGAAACATTTAGAAGCGATGGAACGGCCTTTTGGCCTGACATAAGCGAAAAGCAGATTGCAGAACGAATGTGGGAAGCGCAGATTAAGGTAGTATTTCCTATTATAGAAAAGCAGCGAAGCATTATCGTGGAGCGATACAGAAAAGGAATTGAAGCACTTCTTCCAATCACTGGTGCATACGGCGAAATGTTTTTTGATGCCGAGGATGTGGAAATTGGTGTCTTGTCTCATCTGGTATCATTAGGGAGATTAGTTGTCGCTTTCGAAGATGGGAAAATGATTGCAAGGCTTAGAAATGCAAGAAATACACTGGCACATATTAAGCCTATGACACAGACTGAAATTGATGAAATTTTGTAAATAAAAAAGCAGCGACCGGATTGATCGCTGCTTTTTTGCATTATAAGATTCGTATACGAATAATATTTTCCATTGCCTCTAACTTTTTCTCAAATTCATCACTTACAGGCGCTTCTACATCAAACATTGCATATGCATATTCGCCGCGGCTTTTTGAAACCATATCACTGATGTTAACACCAGCCTCACCAAAAAGAGAAGTCAGCTGACTGATAACATTTGGTCTGTTGTAGTGGCATACACAGATACGTGCTGCCTTTTTGCGATAGCCAAGGCTGCAGGATGGGTAGTTGACAGAGTTTTCAATATTTCCATTTTCAAGATAATCCATAATCTGGTTGACAGCCATAACAGCACAGTTTTCCTCAGATTCTTCAGTTGAAGCACCAAGATGGGGAAGTACAAGAGCACCAGGCATATTTACAACAGCTGGATTCGGGAAGTCTGTAACATAGCGGGAAACCTTGCCGCTTGCAAGAGCATCAGCCATGTCAGCATCATTTACAAGAATATCTCTTGCAAAATTTAAGATCTTGACACCATCCTTCATTTGATCAAAAGCACGCTTATTCAGCATACCCTTTGTAGAGTCAAGTGCAGGAACATGGATGGTGATGTAATCACACTGATTATAGATTTCATCATTATCCTTTACGATTGTAATGTGGTGAGAGAGACGAACTGCATTCTGGATGCTTAAATAAGGATCGCAGCCAAAAACCTCCATTCCAAGCTCACTTGCAGCATTTGCAACAAGAACACCGATTGCACCAAGTCCGATTACGCCAAGCTTCTTTCCCTTAATTTCATTTCCAGCAAAAGCCTTCTTTGCCTTCTCAGCTGTCTTTGCAATATTTGGGTCATTCTTATTTTCACGTACCCAGTGACAGCCGCCTGCAATATCACGTGAAGCAAGCATGAGTCCTGCAATAACGAGTTCCTTTACACCATTTGCATTTGCACCTGGTGTATTAAAAACAACAATACCTTTTTTTGCGCAGGAATCAAGCGGAATATTATTCACACCGGCACCGGCACGTCCAATTGCAAGAAGAGAATAAGGAAGTGTCATTTCATGCATAGAAGCACTGCGAAGAAGCACAGCATCAGCATTTTCAATCGAATCAGCGATGCAGTATGTATCATCAAAACGGCTCATTCCGGCATTAGAAATTGGATTTAAGCAATAAACACTTTTCATTTCAAATTCTCCTCCTCAAACTTTTTCATAAATGCAACAAGTGCCTCTACACCTTCCTTTGGCATTGCATTATAGATACTTGCACGCATACCGCCTACAGTGCGATGACCCTTTAAGTTAACAAAACCGGCAGCCTCAGCTTCCTTTACAAATTTGGCATCAAGCTCCTTGTCGCCAGTTACAAATGGAACATTCATTAAAGAACGAGAGGACGGCTCAACTGTACCGTGAAACAGCTTGCTAGAATCAAGATAGTCATAGAGGATCTTTGCCTTTTCTACATTTCTTCTTTGCATTTCCTCAAGACCGCCCATTTTCTTAAGCCACTTGAAGACTTTGCCACAGATATAAATACCATAGCATGGAGGTGTATTGTAAAGAGAATCAGCATCTGCATGGATCTTGTAGCGAAGCATGGTAGGTGTTCCTGGAAGAACATCATCAGTAATAAGGTCTTCACGAATGATTGCAATTACAACACCGGCAGGACCGACATTTTTCTGAACACCGCCGTAAAGCATACCATATTTAGTAACATCAACCGGCTCAGATAAGAAGCAGGAAGAGATATCAGCTACAAGTGTTTTTCCCTTTGTATTTGGAAGTGTGTGGAATTTGGTGCCGTAGATAGTGTTGTTTTCGCAGATATAAACATAGTCGGCATCGTCATCGATTGGAAGATCAGAACAGTCTGGAATATAAGAAAATGTTTTGTCAGCACTAGAAGCGACAACGTTAACTTCGCCGTAGAGCTCAGCTTCTTTAGCAGCCTTCTTTGCCCACTGACCGGTTACAATATAATCAGCTTTCTTATTTTTCATCAGGTTCATTGGGATCATAGCAAACTGCTGGGATGCACCACCCTGTAAAAATAAAACCTTATAATTGTCCGGAATATTCATCAGTTCACGAAGATCAGCCTCAGCCTCTTTAATGATCGCATCGTAAACCTTAGAACGATGGCTCATCTCCATGACAGACATACCGCTTCCCTGATAGTCAAGCATTTCATCTGCAGCCTCCTGCAGTACCTCTTCTGGCAGCACAGCTGGACCAGCAGAAAAATTATAAACTCTTCCCATAAAGAAACCTCCTTATCACTGCATTAGATATTATCGGGCGGTCAAAGACCGGTGAGATGCAGTGATTCACTATGGTGCTTTACCATATTAAAGCCTAATATAATACTCAATTAGAAATAAGTCAATACCTAATTTCAATAATTCTTCACAAGAGGACAAACAATGGACACAAATTTATCAAAGAGTCATCACATTTGGCGCCTAACATTACAAACGATAGCAAAACAGCAATAAGGCTGTTTACAAAAATGAGATGCAGGAGGACAAGACTTTGATTGAAGTAACAGGTCTGGTAAAAAAATATGGAAACCATGTGGCTGTCGATCATTTAAGCTTTCGTCTGGAGCCGGGAAAGATTTATGGCTTTCTTGGTCCAAACGGAGCTGGAAAATCAACGACCATGAATATGATGACCGGATATATCGGCCCTACAGAGGGAACGATTTTAATTAATGGTCACGATATCGTGAAGGAACCAGCAGAGGCGAAGCGCTGTATAGGCTATCTGCCTGAGCTCCCACCGCTGTATACAGATATGACAGTATGGGAATATCTTGATTTTGCAGCACAGTTAAAAAATATCCCGGCGAAAAAGCGTCAGGAGAGCATTTTAAATGCTATGAAGATGACTGGACTTGTCGATGTAGCAAAAAGACTTATCAAAAATCTTTCAAAGGGCTACCGTCAGAGAGTCGGTTTTGCACAGGCTGTGCTTGGCATGCCGGAAATCATAATTCTTGATGAGCCGACTGTAGGTCTTGACCCAATTCAGATTATTGAGATTCGTTCACTTATTAAGGAGCTTGCAAAAGAGCATACTGTTATTTTAAGCTCTCATATCCTTTCCGAGATTAGTGCCGTATGCGATGAGATTTTAATTATCTCTCACGGAAGACTAGTTGCAAGTGATACAACAGAAAATCTGATGCACTACATGGATAGTGATGCTATGCTTGAAATCAGCATAAGGGCGCCAAAGGAGCAGGCAAAGAACAGCTTTGCACAGCTTCATCATGTTGTAGCAGTTTTGGAAGCCACAAAGCAGAATGAGGATGATAAGCATCTGAATTTGACCTCATTTGAGATACGTACAGATGGCGCTGATGTGCGCGAAGCTGTATTTGGTATCTGCGCAGAAAAAAATTGGCCGATTTATGAGATGAAATATTCAAAGGCAACACTTGAGGATGTCTTTATGGAGCTGACTGCCGACAATAAGGCTCATGAAGAAGAGATGGATGAGATTAAAAAATCGGCAGAGGAGGCCGTAAAGGAAGCAGAGCAGACAAAGCAGGCCAATAAGGAGGATGACAATGAAAGCAATATTTAACAGAGAATTTAAATCTTATTTCACATCCATGATTGGACCTGTATTTGTGGCCGCACTTGTGCTCGTGACAGGTATTTACTTTATGGTGTATAACATGAGCTATGGCTATCCTTACTTTGCCTACACATTAAGTGCCTCTGCCATCGTATTTGTACTGACTGTTCCGCTTTTGACAATGAGAAGCTTTTCAGAGGAGCGTCATTCAAAGACAGATCAGCTTCTTTTGACATCACCGGTATCTGTGACACAGATTGTTTTAGGAAAGTTCTTTTCAATGACAGCAGTTGTTGCGATTCCATGTGTGATCTTTTGCCTGTGTCCATTGATCATTAAGAGCACTGGAACAGCATATTTTCTTGTTGACTATTCAACTATTCTTGTATATTTTCTGATCGGCTGCGCTTATGTTGCCATTGGAATGCTGATCTCAGCAATGACAGAGAGTGTCATCATCGCGGCAGTTGGAACGATCATTACACTGCTTTTGATCAATTTGTCAAATGGTCTTTCCCAATATGTGCCAAATACAGCAATTGCCTCTTTGATAGGCTGTCTGATTCTTTTAGTTCTTCTTTGCGTCATTGTCTATGTAATGACAAAGAGCAATGCAGCTACGTTTGGTCTTTTGATCGGTGGAGCAGCAGTTTTAATCATTCTTTACGTTGTAAAGCCAGCTCTTTTTGAGGGACTTGTTCCAGGAATGATCGAAAACATAGCATTTGCAAAGGTAATGACAAGCTTTGTTTCTGATTATGTGTTTGATGTAAAGGGTGTTGTGGAGCTGATCTCGATTTGTGCGGCATGCATCTTCCTTACCACACAGGTAATCCAGAAGAGAAGATGGAGCTAAGATAAGCGCTAGATTGGTGTAAGAAAAAAGCCGAAAAAGCGGCAGAATGAGAGGAAAGCAGGCAGGAATGGATATCAAAAAAAAGAAAGAAAAAAAGCCGTCAGGTAAAAATATTTCATCTGTAGTGCAGCTGAAAAACGGAAGCTTCAGCCTTGCAGTGACGGCAATTGTGCTGGCAATTATTGTAGTAGTAAATTTGATTATAGGACAGCTTCCATCAAAGTTATTAAATTGGGATTTGAGCGAAACTGGAATTTTCAGTGTTTCAGATACTTCCAAAGAATTATTAAAGGACTTAGACAAGGATGTTACTGTTGAGGTAGTGGCAGAGACGGGAAATATAGACTCTCGTATTGAAAAGTTTATCTCTATCTATGGCGATCTCTCATCTAAGTTAAAGGTTAGCTATATAGACCCTGTTCTTCACCCTGAAATTCTTACAAAGTATGGAATTTCAGCAAACTCTGTTGTTGTATCATGCGAGGAAACTGGAAAGAATCAGGTAATTTCCTTTAGCGATATAATTGTAAGTCAGCAAAATTATTATGGCTACAGCAGCGAATCAGAATTTGATGCAGAGGGTCAGCTGACAAGTGCTGTTGCAGCTGTTACCTCCGATAACGATAAAAAGATTTACATGTTAAGAGGCCATGGTGAGTCAGCAATAAGTCAAGAGCTTGGCGAGCTGCTTACTAAAAACAGCATGACAACATCAGATTTAAATCTTCTTGAGACAGCATCTGTGCCGGATGATTGTGATCTTTTGATTATCAACAATCCTACAAGTGATCTTGGAACTGATGAATATACAGAGCTTCATAACTATCTGTATCAGGGCGGAAATGTTCTTTTGCTTCGTGGTGTCACCGATAAGGAGCTTACAAACTTCGATGAGCTGATGGAAGATTATGGTATGACTATGGTAAACTCCTATATTGGAGATCGTGATCGCTATTACCAGAGAGCACAGAGTGCGTTCTATTTCTTCCCAATGATCACAAGCAATGACACAAATGTAGAAACAACAAGCAGCATCTTAGTCGGTGCAGTAGCAGGTATGACAGCCTCAGAAAATACACCAGAAGATGTAACACTGACAACACTTTTAACTACAAGTAACAATGCATTTCGTGAAGGAAACAGCAATGAGGCAACACAGTTTATTCTGGCAGCATCAGCACAGAAGACAGTACCAGCAGATACAGAAAGCGAGAGCGAGTTAGAATCTGGCAGTGATACAAAAGAAACTGAAAAGACATCCGTTGAGAGCGTTTCAGAGGAAGCTTCAACTGAAAGTGTAACTGAAAATGCATCAGAGGAAGTTACGTCTGAAGCAGCATCTGAGGCAGAATCTACCGAGGAAAGTACTCTTGAGGATGTTCTGACTGACATTTCAGTTGGAAACACAGATGGCTGGCTTGAGACACCATCAGCAGATTCTAAGCTGACTGTTATCTCAGCATCCACCATGATTGATTCCAGTTTGATTGGAAACTTCACTGGAATTGAAAACTTAAATGAGTTCATTAACATCGTATCATCTTACTTCGATGATGTTCAGAACGTATCAATTCCGGCAAAGAGCCTTTCAGTTACTTACAATACTGTAACCGGAAGCAGCATTTGGAATGCATTGTTTATAATCATCATCCCAGTCTTTTCAATTGTTGCGGGATTGGTTGTATGGATCCGCAGAAGAAAGGCATAATGGTGTGAGTATATGACAAAGAATACAAAAAAACTACTTGGTTTAGTCGGTGCGCTTGCCGTCCTTGGAGGCGCATACGGCACAATAGTATTGATCAATCAGCATAATGAAGAAAAAAAAGCCGAGCAGTCAAAGGCAGAAAAAGAGGCAAACACCTTTTATTTAAGCCAGATGGAAGAGCCTGTTTCAATCAGCTACACAAACAGCTACGGAACATTCGCATTCAGCTATGACACTGAGAACGAGACTTGGAGCTATGACAGCGACGAGCACTTTCCTGTCACACAAAGTTATTTGACTTCCATTTCAAGTGATTTAAAATCATTTACTGCAGAGCGTAAGCTAGAGGAAGTACAGGATGACTTGTCAGTGTATGGTCTGGACAATCCAAGCTGCACGATCACAGCAAAGGGATCTGATGACACAGAGGTAACGATCCAGATTGGAATCCTTAACAGCTATAATTCAGACTATTATGCAAAAGTAGAAGGCTCAGATGATATTTATACAATAGCATCAAGCTATGTCTCAGATATCAGCAACGATATTTCAGCGCTGCAGGAAAAGGAAAGTTTCCCAACCATCACCAGCACATCCATCACAGATGTACAGCTGGTAAAAGACGGCACTACAATTGATATGGAAAAGGAAGTTACACAAGAACCGGCAACCGAGGGAGAGACGACCGAAAACGCATCCGAGGAAGCAGAAACGGGAAGTGAAGTATCAGAAGAAGAGACAACGAAAGCTGTATCAGATTCTACAGAAGAAGGATTAACAGAAGAGGAATCAACCGTAGAAATGGTTGATGTAACACACTGGGTATTCACACAGGATAATAAGACACAGCGCGTTGACGAAAGTGACGATATTCATGATTTGTTAGTCAACATGGTAGGTCTTACCTTCAACGACTGCGCAGATTATTACGCAGACGAAGAAGAAAAAGAATCCTATGGCTTAACAGACGGTGCAACAGTTCTTACAATAACATACCAGTCAGGCGAAGAAGAAACCACCTTAAAGCTGACAATAGGAGCCACAACAGAAGACGATGCATATTACTACGTCTCCATGGACGACTCAGATCAGGTCAACACAGTCAGCAAAGAAAGTGTAGACGCGGTCTTAGATGCTATTTCTGGGTATGAGATGTGATTAGTTACAGTTCACACGTCATGCTACGAAAGCCCTTCGGTGTAATGTTTTCGTCGCCGGACCAAACTCCGCAGGTTCCTTTTATGTTCTTTCTTATCATACATTACTTTGAAAGACCTGCTCCAAGTGTCCGGCTCGTGAAATC
>OCHN01002064.1_pt1 | contig 13938 bp, 13 predicted proteins | sample 1538911 | NCBI WGS metagenome assembly OCHN01 (sample SAMN04571736, study PRJEB22368) | human gut metagenome | biome: human gut; material: stool | host: Homo sapiens | place: Luxembourg | collected 2013-01-11 | reverse complement strand
CGAGCCGTCATAGTTCGCTTCGGTAACGGGATAATTGGCTGCGCTCGCGAGGACGCTGGTCTCGGCATAGCCGTCCGGATTGTTCGCAGGGGTATCCATGAAGCGCTCGGTATAATGGGTGTCGTAAAGATTCCAGTTATAGACACCGCCGCCGGCAATGCCGTAATGGAAGGCGTCGGAATGGTTCATGAGCAGGAGAGCGGTCATCGTTCCGCCGAAAGAAAAGCCCTCTACGCCGATCTTGTCCCCATTGACATAAGGAAGCGTCTTCAGGTACTCAGCCCACTCCACGAAATCGAGTACTTCCCTCTCGTCCAGGCGCTTGTAAATCTGATCCAAGCCCTCGCGACCATTATGGCCGGAAGCGCGGCAGTCAGCAATTATTTCAATGATGCCGTTCTTGGCATACCATTCAAAATTACGCGGAGAACGGAAATTGTCCACCACCTGCGGAGTATCAGGACCGCCATAAATATACATGTAGACCGGATATTTCTTCGACTTGTCGAAATTTTCCGGATAGACAATCATTGCCGGAAGCTCCAGACCGTCCTTGGTCGTCATCGTAATCACCTCAGGCAGAGCGTAATCAGCAGCATTGAAACCGTCGCCTGCCATATCAGCGACCTTGAAGGACTTGGCAGGTTTCGCAAGGTCATAAATCCATACCTGCGAAGGCGTCTTGGAATTGCTTACCGAAACCGCAGCATATTTCATATCTGGAGACACTCGTACAGACCTGACATGAAGAGAAGGATCCGATACATTCTTCACCTCTCCACGGCAAACGGAATAAAGTCCGCTGCGTACACGGGAATCACGTTCAGCCACGAAAAGAATCTCTGAAGTGCTGCCGTCGAAGCCCTGTGCGGCCTTGCCCTCTTTCATATCCACGAGCGACACTCTCCAGTTCTTGCCGTCAGTCAGACGCTTCAGGACATTGCCGTCATAAGAAAGATAATAAATCTGCTGCCAGCCGGTCTCGAAAGAACGTACCATATAGATACCGTCACGGCCGAAAAGCATACCGTCAATCCAGTCCAGCCATGTGGCGTAGGTCTCGTGATAAATGTGCTTCTTGGTTCCGTCATTCACGGAAACGGCGTAAAGATCCAGCGTATTCTGTGTCCTAGGCTCACGCTGGATATAAAAATCCTTGCTGTCAGCACCCCAGAACGGTGTTCCGAAATACTGGTCCTCTTTTTCATTGAAATCAGCCCAAACGATGCCGCCGTCGCCGACATCAGCTATTCCGATGCGTACCTGCGGGTTGTTGTCGCCGCATTTCGGGTACCTGGTCATCCTTACGGAACCGCCGGCCGGCGACATTCCCGGCAGTTCTACGGCAGCCCCCGCATTCTGCGAGTAGGAAAGCCCCATTCCGGAACGGGACGAATCATCCGAAAACGGCGAATAAATCGGGAAAACCGGAACATCGGCATTGTCGAAACGGTAGAAACCTATCTTCTTGGAATCCGGAGACCACCAGAAAGCACGGTACATCGATGGGCGACCGAAGATTTCCTCGTAGTAAACCCATGAGGCATAGCCGTTAAGGATAGTATCGGAACCGTCGAAAGTCAGACGTTTCTCTTTCCCGGAAGCAATGTCATATACATAAAGGTCATTCTCCCTCGTAAATGCGAGCATTGACGAATCCGGCGAAAATGTCAGATTCACGGCACCTGCCGGTTTTGCAGGAAAGTCAGTGTACTTTTCAGGAGCGGTGACTCCGTTGACAATCTTATGATTCCCGGCCTTGACAGCAAACGCGCCGGCATCGGTATAAGTGCCGTCATAAGAGAAGATAACTTTCTCATTGTCAATCCATTTCCATCTCAGCGGAATCCTGTTGAAATCCTGAGAATAAACCGACATTGAAACTACGAGCGCCGCTGCCGCAACTAGGGCCCGGCGCCAAAAAGCATTGATCCGAATCATACGAAGCAGGTATCCTTAAAGTTCACCAGATAAACTTTCTCCACGGCTCTGGTGAGTGCCGTGTAAAGCCATTTATAATCGTCGACAGTAAACCCCTCCTGCCAGAAAGGATTGTCGATGAATACGCATTTCCATTGTCCGCCCTGTGACTTGTGGCAAGTAATCGCATTGGCATACTTCAGCTGCAATGCATTGTAGAACAGGTCTTCGCGCACAGCCTCGTACCTTTTCTTCTTCGTGGGAAGATGCGCATAATCTTCCGATACTCCCTGATACAGAGCGTTTTGCTGTTCGTATGTCAATGATGCGGATTCCGAATCCAGGGTATCCAGACATACCTTGGCGGATATTTCCTGGTCCCCATAATCAGGAAAAGACAGCCGTGCCTGAGCGAAATGCAGACCATATCTGTCTTCATAATGATTGATGGAAATCAACTTGGCAATGTCGCCATTTGCAATATAGTCAATATCCTTGATACCTTGAAGGAACTGATAGCAGTTTTTCACTATCATCAGCTTGTCATTGCGCACAAGACGCTCCTCCTTATACTGTACGGAGGCACGTATACCGGCATTGTACCTGTTCGCCCGCTTGTTCGAACGGCAAAGGACAATGGTTTCGTCCTCGCCATATTTGTCGTACGCATCTGTCAGTATTTCAATGAGTTCCCCACCGGAAAGCCGCTGTATGTCATCGAATCCGTCTGTCTTCAATTCGAGCGATTCCACCGGAAAGACATTGCCCCCGGACTCATAATCCTCGGCTATCATTGTCCTTAACATGGTGGCATTGAGCAAGATACCGGATTCTTTCTGCTGGCGCACCACGGTCGTGAGCATTGACCATGACACTCCGCCGAAGGCGTCCATATATTCCTTGGCGAGCGCCGGGCTGTATTCGTGGCCGACAGGCGGAAGCTGGGCCGCGTCGCCGATCATCACCAGGCGGCAGTCCGTCCCGTTACGAACGTAGTTCACAAGGTCTTCCAGCAGATTGCCGGTGCCGAACATTGCCGTGGACTGCTGACTGCCGGAATCGATGCCGATAAGAGAGACCTCATCTACGACGAACAACGTATCCTTCGCCTTGTTAAGGGCCAATGAGAATTGCCCGAAACCTTCCGAGCTGACAGATTTCTGTCTATATATCTGTTTATGAATGGTATACGCAGATTGACCGGTATACATTGACAACACTTTCGCGGCCCTTCCGGTAGGCGCGAGCAGGACGCAGGGCACCTCGAATTCTTTCAATGCCGCGACGACGGATGCGACGGCCGTGGTCTTTCCCGTTCCGGCATAACCGTTGAGTATCAATATGTCGCCGTCGTCGCCGGTGAGAAATTCGCCCATCCGGCGCAGGAAATTGTCCTGACATTCTGTAGGTTCATAGGCGAAGTGTTCACGGAATCTGGAGTATAGAAAATCAGCTCGTCCCATGGCTATTTCCTCCCGCTGAAAGTCATCGTCATCACAGCCAGAACCGGATAAATCTCGACTCGGCCGAGGAACATATCCACGATAAATACGATCTTCGCCAACACAGGCACACCACTGTAATTACCCATTGTACCCGCGGATTCCATCGCAGGTCCGACGTTGCTCAGACAGCTGATGGACGAGGCCAATGAATTCTGCACGTCCATGCCGGAAAGTATGGTCAATGCCATCGAGGCGGCTATCGTGATGAAATACAGGCCGATGAATACGACATGGGGATAGATTTCATTATTTCCCAGCATGTGGTTGCCGATATGGACCTGATTTATGGACGAAGGATGCATGGAGCTTTTCACCTGCTGGCCTACCGACTTGAACATCAGTAGCATACGGTCCATTTTTATACCTCCGGTAGTGGAGCCTGCCATTCCGCAGGGCACGGTAATCAGGACTGTGATTATGCAGGCGAAAAGCGGCCAGGTATTGTTGTCGGATATGGCGAATCCGGTAGTGGATATTGAGCTGACAACCTGGAAGAACCCCGTCATGAACGATTCTCCCCATGTAAATCCGGCAGAGCTCATCTTCAGGGAGAACGCAACGAGCAGAGCTGCCACAAGTATGGTTCCGGCATAGAATTTCAGCACAGGATTGTTCAGCGGCTTGAGGCTCCGGGACGCGAATACCATGTATATTATACCGAAGTGTATCGACGATATGAACATGAAAAATATCGTGACGATATTTATAAGCGGAGAACCGAACGACGCGATGGACAAGTTCTTAGTGCTGAATCCGCCTGTCGCCGTAACGGCAAATGCATGATTTATAGCATCAAACGGAGACATCCCTGAGAGCCAATAGCATAGAAACGCGCAGATGGCGATGCCGAAATACACGGCCGTGAAAACCCATACCGTCTTGTTCGTGCGTGTCTTGTACCCTTCACGGGACAATGATGAAACTTCCATGTTGGTAAGCCTGAGCCGCACCGGGCTGGAGGACGGGATGATCAGAAGCAGGAATACCACGACTCCCAAGCCGCCGATGAAATGCGTGGAGGATCTCCAAAACAGCAGGCTGTCAGGGAGTTGCTCCACATTGGCGAGGACGGTTCCGCCTGTGGTCGTATATCCGGAAACAGCTTCAAACAGGGCATTGATGACAGAAAAAGGTCCGCCCCAAAGGACGTACGGCAGCATACCGAAGATAAAGGACAATGTCCATGAGAGGACAATGATCATATAGCCGTCTTTCAGGCTGATATTCGGGGACTTACGTACGAAAATAAAGGGAAATATTCCCACGATGAAGGTAATCGTGAAGCTGATTATCAATGCCGCGAGCGCACTGTCGTTGCCGTTCGAGATGGAGACAAGTATGGACAGAAACATGAAGAACGCACTGGCCAGCAGCGCGAATCCCACATTCCTGGATATGACTTTCAGATTCATTTCTCTGCCTCCTGGCCATGTTCATGTTTCTCCAACGTGTCACGCATCATCTTGATGCGCTTGCGGAGCTGGATATTCTCCCCTACCACTTCCGTGACACCATCATTGAGCTCGGAAAGCTGGTCGTCACCCTCGAAGGTATAGGAGTATTTGCTGCCGAATGACCTGTAATTTTTCAGCCCGGACAGCATCTTGTATATCGGATTCACGTAATAGGCCATGAGGAAAAACATCAGGAGCAGGACCAGAAGCAGCCCGACCGCCACCGCCACGGCTCCCGGGATGATGCTTCGGTAGAATCCGCGTTCAAATGTGGCGGAGTTCTTCTGAAGATCATTGTAAATGGCTGTATTCAAAATATTTATATCGGAGCGCAGCCTATTGTACTTAGGTTGCAGCCTGTCGAAATACCACTCCCGGGTATTGATGAAATCCGACAGGATAGCTTGCGGAAGTTCCAGAGTAGTAAGCATATACGCCGAATAGGAGTACAATACCGAGTCCGCGAGCGGAAGCATGCTGGCCAATGTCAATGATGATTTCAAGCTGTCGCAATGCGCAATAAAGTCGTTTTGCCTGAGTTCCGGGATGTGTTCCGTGGAGTTGTCACCGATAACTGCCAGAATGCCAAGGTTATAGGCATTGGCCGCGTCAGCAAGTTTCTGTGCGGCATTGATACTGCCGATATTTCCGGCAATGAGGTTGGACACATAGCTGCTCATCCTGCTGTATTCCATAATGGAAATGAAGCTGGACACCAGCAATATCACGGCTATCGAACTGAGGCTCAGGACGAGCTTCATTTTCATCGTAAGCTTGAATTCACGTATATATGAACGTATTTTTCTGAACATTCCGTCTGCATTAACATGCAAACTTACATAAAAAACGTTTATTCAGCAAACAGATATTTGGAGTTGTAGTCGCGTACAAGTCTTTTCAGTCTGGCTTTTCCCTTGATCATCATCGGAACGCCTACCAGGGTACATGGCACGATTACCGCTACTGCCACCACGGCCGAAGCAGCGAGCACCGCTGCGAAACGGTCTTCCCGCCCTGACGACGCATCCGCTGCCATGAATCCCAATGCTCCTCCCAGTCCGCCGCCTGCTCCAATGGTGACAATGCTGTTTCCCGTGGAGAACACCTTGGAATTACGCATATAGATCCGCACCTGCTTGGGTGAGAAATACATCTTGGAATCAGAAATGCTCAACGGTTGATTATCAGATGTATATATGCATCCCTTCCTGTAAATCAATGTTCCCTCGACCTTGCCTTGACGCGGATGACGGGAGTCCGTGCGGTAATCGTAAGATTCGGATTTTTCCCGTATTGATCCAGACGAGAGTATGTTCAATGTGTCCGTGTCGGTGCACATGCCGAATCCTGACGTCGCCGCTGCCATGGAAAGCAATGTCGCCGTCAGGATAGCAATAATCTGTTTCAAGTTTTTCATCCTTTATTATTTCAACACACTTTATCTAGATGCAATAAAGAAGTGTTTCGTTGCAGCCGGGCCGCTATTTCAGCACTTGTCTGATGATTCTGGTCAGCTGGTCAGTGCAAGATGTGCCGCGTCCATGACAATTCACGCCATCAAGAATTTCCACGGCTTTCTCTGCGGACATGCCTTCAAGAAGGCGGCCTACAGCCTGCAAGTTACCGTCGCATCCGCGCAAATACTTGACATTGTGCAGATTGCCATCCTTGAGGTCGAAATCAATCTGCTTGGAACATACCATTGCGCTAGGCACGGCAGTTATATGACGGACTCCATCTTTCTCACTGTCCGACACGATTCTGTAATCTTCTCCTACGTTTTCCATATCTATGTTTTATTCAATTTCTTTTCTTCCGGAAGAATTCCGTGACGATGTTTCCGCACTCCTCCGCAAGAGTCCCTGTCGCGACTTCAGCCTTAGGATGCAGAAGTGAAGGGGTGAACTTGGAATAGCCGCGTTTCGGGTCAGCAGCACCATAGACGATTCTGCCCACCTGAGCCCACGCAGACGCCGCAGCACACATCGGACACGGTTCCACGGTCACATACAATGTGCAGTCATTCAAGTATTTACCGCCCATTGCTTCCGTAGCGGCAGTTATCGCTATCATTTCGGCATGAGCGGTCGGATCATGCAGACGTTCTGTCATATTGTGTCCTTTGGCAATGACTCTGCCGCCGAATACAATCACTGCTCCTATCGGAATTTCATCCTCCGCCTCAGCCGCCATGGCTTCGCGCAATGCTTCACGCATAAATCGCTCATCCACAGCTATATCCACGACTTTATCCATATTAGTCCCTACCTCTTGCGATACCTATATAATATAGCAGTGTGGCAAGTGAGCTCAACGCGGCTATCACATAAGTGTAGGCAGCCCATTTGAGCGCGTCGACAGCCATCGGACGGGTTTCATAGTCGGTAATTCCTGCATTTTCCAGCCAATTCACGGCACGTGCACTGGCATTGATTTCCACCGGAAGGGTGACGAAACTGAACAATGTGGTCATCGCGAAGAGTGCGATTCCGACCCAAAGCAACGTAGGGAAAACATTGACCATCAATATTCCCGCGAGTAGAATCCACTGGACGGTGTTGTTCGCGATGGATACGACCGGCACCAATGCCGTGCGGAGTTTGAGCGGCGCATATCCCACCTGATGCTGGACCACGTGGCCGCATTCATGTGCTGCGACTGCAGCTGCCGCCACGGACCTGCCGTTATAGACCGCCTCACTGAGGTTCACAGTCTTGGTTGCAGGATTGTAGTGGTCGGTGAGCTGTCCGGGGATGCACATCACATTGACATCATATATTCCATTCTCCTGCAACATTTTACGGGCAACGTCCGCACCGGACATGCTGTTTCGCAGGGGAACTTTGGAATATTTGCGGAAACGGCTCTGGAGCATATTCTGCACGAATATGCTGAGGACCATGAATAATGTAAAAATTAACCAATAAGTCATAATATTCATTTTTAATAAACCACATCGGTCGGGCAAAAAGCAGACCAACGCGAAGATAACATAAAAATTATTCCCTCAGTCAGATAATTTTGGTATTTTTGCATCGCTAAAAGGGAACGCCGGCCGGACCGGCAATTATTTCTTGACAATGTTGAAGGAAAATGATTTTTCAAGGCTGGAGCTGAAACTCAGCGCATGCCGCGACAACTATAGATATTTCAGAAGCCTGCTGGAGCCGTCCACCAAGCTTCTCGTGCTGGTAAAGGCCAATGCTTACGGACATGGAGCAGTCGAATTCGCATCTGTGATGCAGAAAGAAGGTGCTGATTATCTGGCAGTTGCATACCCCGTAGAGGGCATTGAACTGAGACGTGCCGGCATCAGTCTGCCGATATTGGTGCTGACCGCCGGAACAGATTATTATAATGAAATCATTGACAGCCGCCTGGAGCCGAGCATACCGAACATGTATTCATTGAGACTGTTCTGCGAGACGCTGGAGAAGCGTGGGATCACGGATTATCCGGTGCATATAAAGCTGGATACGGGCATGCATCGTCTTGGGTTCATGACAAGCGAAATCCCGGAACTGACAGCGTTCCTGAGGGACTGCAAATTTGTCAGGGTGAAGTCGATATTCTCTCATCTGGCCGCTGCCGAGGATCCTGATTCAGATGATTTTACATTGGGGCAGATACAGATGTTCGAGGCCAATGCGGGTAAGATAATCAATGAGATAGGTTACAGGCCTATGCTGCATATCCTCAATTCTGCCGGTATCGAGAGGTTCCCTCAGTTCCAGCATGATATGGTCAGGCTGGGTATCGGCATTTATGGCATCAGCGCATTGCCGGGCGTAAAGCTTTCACCTGTGGCATCATTGAAATGCAAAATATTGCAAATCAAACATTTGAAGCCCGGAGACGGCACTATCGGCTATGGCCGTCACGGAATCATTGCCCCGGAGGGGACGACTATCGCGACGATTCCGGTCGGGTACGCGGACGGCATTGACCGTCATCTCGGGTGCGGTCGCGCGTCGTTTTCGCTGAACGGGCATAGGGTGCCGACCATCGGAAACATCTGCATGGATATGTGTATGCTGGATATTACCGGCGTGGATGCGAAGGTCGGGGATACGGTTACGATTTTCGGGGATGACCCGACGGTTTCTGAACTCGCGGAAATACTCGGCACGATTCCTTATGAAATCATGACGAGCATTCCACGTAGAATTGACAGGGAAATTATCCGATAGCAGCTACGCTACGCAAGCATGAGGCCTTGCCTTACTTTAGCTGCAACTTCCTCTCCTTTAAGGTGTTCCAGAATTGCCAGACCGAAGTCGACGGCACATCCCGCTCCACGGCCTGTGATGAGGTTTCCGTCTATGACAGCCGGTTTCTGTTCGTATATTCCTCCGCGTGCAACAGGTGCGTCTTCGAAGCCGTCGAAGCATGTGAAGTGCTTTCCGGCAAGGCTAGGGAGCTGGGAGATGACCAGACCGGGTGCCGCACAGATGGCTGCAAGTGCCCCGCCTTCAGCGTAATGCAGTCTCATGAAATTGATGATTTCTGCATTTTCCGCAATTCTTCTCGTGCCAGGCATTCCGCCAGGGAATATCATTACGTCATTTTCTTCTGTTCCGTCTAGCTGCACTTCGGCTTTGAATTCGTCGTAGGTCATGTCTGCGACGACAGTGGCCCTGTGTGATCCTGTAACGTATTTGTCCCTATGGATAGAGACTGTCTTCACGTCTACGCCACCTCTGCGAAGGATGTCGAGCGGTGCCAATGCTTCCATTTCTTCGAAGCCGTTGGCCAGAAAAATATATACTCCTTTCATAATTTATATGTTATGTTGTTCGTTGTCGGGTTACAGGATGAGCATCAATGTGAATGTGTAGAGCATGAAGGCTTCGAAAAGCAGTTTCCCCTTGCCGTCTGCATCGAGCATCACTTCCACGCGGTCATTGCGTATCAGTTTTCCGAGTTTCCTGTTGCTCGGAAGGCTGCGCGCCGCCCATTTGGAGATGATATTGCCGTCGTTGAAATAGACTGCGCCTCCATTCGAGCGGTTCAATGATATAAGTGTCTTGTAGTCAGAGTAATATACCGACGTAAGCAATGTCATTGATTCGGCTTGCGTGTATTTTCCGGATGCGATGAGACTTGAGAATGAGGCCGGGTCGGATGCGGTAAGGAGGAGCGGCGTGAAGCCTGCTTCCGATGCGGAGGCGAGCAGCCTTGCCGCGTTTTTCCATGCAGTTTCTTTCATCTTTTCCGGTTCCGGAACTGATACCGCCATCACCAATCCATCGGCAGCCAATGTATCACGGTATTGTCCCGCAGCGTCACGGAAGGAGAGGCGCGGGTATTCGGTTTCGTCGATATGGTCTTGTTTCTGGACCGTGTGCGCTTCCACGAAGGTCCAGGTGGAGTCCGGGATATTGTTCAATGTGAATACTCCGGTCTTGCCATTCTTTTCGTATACAAATGTCGCAACATATTCATCTTCAACGGCTTCCGGGATTTCAGCCGCGCTTTCCAGTCTTGACGAGAGGTTGAACGGCGTGAGTTCCAGGAGCGGGATGAACATCAGCGAGTACACCGCAAATATCAGGACCGCGACCAATGTCAATGCGAATGTGAGGTATTTGCTTTTCTTTGGCTTTCCGAAATCATTGTACGGAACGAATGCGGCCAGTGTCAGCAGACATAGTACAACATTTTTCGCAAATGACTGGAAATGAGTAAGATGTACTGCTTCACCGAAGCATCCGCAGTCCATGTCTGGGTTCAATATCCAGAGCAACAGGGTAAGCAGGGTGAAGCCGCCGAGGAGTATCGTGGTGGCCCATGCGGTCACATTCCAGAAGACTCCCGTGACTAGACAGATTCCGAGTGTGGTTTCTGCCAATGCGAATGTTTCGGCTATCGGGCCGGCCATTGCACGAAGGAATCCGAGGTGAAGGAAGTTCAGGTATTCCCTGACAATCAGCATTGACCCGACCGGGTCCATCAGTTTCAGGACTCCCGCTACGAAGAATACAAATCCGAGGATGACGGCGCAGAGTCTGCGAAACCTGCTTCCGATATAGTGCAATTTCATATTTATTTAAGTTTCTGTTCTACAACTTCTTGCACGGCTGCCGAGATGGCATCTGGCGGAAGCATCCTGCCATTTTCATCGCTGCAGTCAATGCGTATGAATCCCGGGTCGAGTTCGCATTGTCTCAGGTATACTTTCCTGACGTTTTTCTGGAATTCGATGTCGGCTTCGTGTATGTCGCTGCGTCCTTCGAGGTAGTTCCGGTCGTCGCCCCCGCGTGGATTTTCGAGTTTCTTTTCGACGAATCCTATCGGCACGTCGAGGAAGATGTTCAGGTCCGGCCTGGGAAGTCCGAATTGGCCGAATTCCGTGTCGAAAATCCATTCCCGGAGTTCTTCTCGCCGGGTTTCGTCATTGATTTTGGCGCATTGGTAGGCGATGTTCGAGTAGACGTATCTGTCGAGAAGCACTATTCCGCCCTTGTTCAGGGTGTCCCACATTTGTGGTGCGGCGCCATGTCTGTCTTCGGCGTAAAGCAGCGCAACGAGCTGAGGGTGAACGGCGTCAATGCTACCGAATCCGCCTCTCAGGAATTTGCCTATGAGTTCCCCATAGACCGGGGAGTCGTATCGCGGGAAGTGTATGTATTCCAGGTTTCCGGACTTGGTTTCCAGATAATTCCTGAGTCGTTTCACTTGTGTGGATTTTCCGGACCCATCCAGTCCTTCTATTACAATCAGCATATTCGTGTCGGTATTATTCCGATTACAAATATAATAATCTTTCGACGTTTCGCCTAGTGGTAGCGGTCAGTTATGGCACCCTGGCTGTGTAGTTTTTTATGGAGGCGTGGAGGAAATTCCGGAGGATGGCGTGCGTGTTAAAAACGTTTTTCACGCACATCGTGTTCATTTTTCGATCTGACGTGCGCAGAAAACGTTTTAGTTTGCACGGGAAAACAATTTTGCCCAGGCAACAAAGATTCGTGTGGCGATGGAATAACCGGACACAAATCGAAGTCAAATATGGTTTTTCGCATGTCATTTGGTCGAAATATTTTATATTTAGGTATAATAGGTCTAGTTTTGTCGACGTTTTTACAATATAAAGCGACAAAATGTATAGAAGACTTATTCTTACGGCGGCACTCGCCGCTGCTTCACTCTCCGCTTTTGCCGGCGGTTATGTGACCAACACGAATCAAAATGTGGCATTTCTGAGAAACCCTGCACAAAACGCAGTCATAGGTGTACAAGGAGCATATTTCAACCCTGCCGGTATTGCATTCATGAACAATGGCTGGCATCTCGCACTGGATGTCCAGACAGCAGTCCAGAGACGCTATACGACATCCACCTACGAGCCGCTGAAATACGGCATTGACAATGACGGAAAAGGTTATAAGAAGTATACCGGCAAGTCATTCGTGCCGGCGCTGCCTCACCTGGACCTCGTCTACAAACATAACAACTGGTTCGGCTCATTCCACTTCGGCGTTGTTTCCGGAGGCGGCAAAGCCGTTTATGATCAGGGACTTGGCTCATTCGAAGCGCCTGTTGCCATGATTCCGGCATTGATCAACACTTTGTCCGGAGCCCAGGCAGTCTCAGCATATTCGGCAGACATTGCCCTTACCGGCGAGCAGTATAATTTCGCGGGACAGCTGAACCTCGGATACAAAATCAGCAAGAATTGGAGCGTGGCAGCCGGCGTGCGTCTGAACTACATCTCCAATTACTACGTGGGAAGCCTGAAGAACATCCAGCTGCAGCCTACCGGCGGCCAGATGATGCCGGCATCCGCAGTTCTTGCCAATGTCATTTCACAGCTGACAGGCGGCAAGGTCCCTGCAGAGAATGTGGCACCGATTGCGTCTGCTCTCGTGAGTGACAAGGAACTTGACGCCCATCAGAAAGACATCGCCTACACGCCAATCATCTCAGTGGATTACAAGACCGGAAAGTTCAATTTATCAGCACGTTACGAATTCAACACCAAGGTCCGTCTCAAGAATGACACCAAGGCCAATTCCACCGGCATTTCCCAGTTCGATGATGACAAAGTCATCGCTGCCGACATCCCTGCGAACTTGAATCTCGGTGCGCAATATGCAGTCAAGCCGAATTTCCGCGTAGCGCTCGGCTTCAACTACTATTTCGACAAGCAGTCCAAGCAGTACAACAATGAAACCGGTCTCAATGACAAGCAGAATTATCTGAAACACAATTCTTTCGAGATTCTCGGCGGTCTGGAGTATGACGTCTGCAAGTTGTTGACCCTCAGTATCGGTGCAAACAGCAGCACCTTCGGTTTCGGCAATGATGCCCGTTACATTTCCGACATGAGCTATACCACGAGTTCCATTTCAGGTGGTCTCGGCGCGCAGTTCCATGTGACGAAGAAAATCAATATCGACCTGGGTGTCTACAAGACATTCTTCCTTCACTTTACCAAGGAGCAGAAAGATTACGGCGGAAATGGCGCCCTCCTTTACAGCAAGCTGGCTCCAGTCCTCGCCACCCTTCCTATCGATCCGTCAGTTGCCGGCAAACTTACTCCTGAGGCTCTCGCCGTGGCTGGTCAAGATGATTTCTACCGCACCAGCATAGTAGCCGGCGTCGGAATCAGTTTCGCATTCTAACCCAAGTTTCGCAAGTTGTCAAACTTGCTGAACGGTAGTGCGAATTTGAGGGTTGTCACTCGTTCGTAGGCTGTTAGCCCAACGCACTTTTTCTTGTGCACGTTACCCTCTCCCTAAATCCCTCCCCTCGGGGTAGGGACTTGCCCTCGCCCTCGCGGGCTCTATCTCAAGTTTCGCAAGTTGTCAAACTTGCTGAACGGTAGTGCGAATTTGAGGGTTTACTATCCCTTGATAATTATAGAGTGGAAACGTGGCCTTTTTGGCTGCGTTTCCACTCTAATGTTAAGATGATATCTGACTGGCGAATTGGAGTTTTGCCCATGGCGGTCTCCCCCTCCCGTGCGTACTAAAACGTTTTCCGCGGACGTCGTGCTGAAAAATGATGTGACCCCCAAAGATTGGACGGTTTATAGTTCTTGATTTATTAGAATGAGT
>OCHN01002057.1_pt1 | contig 13968 bp, 13 predicted proteins | sample 1538911 | NCBI WGS metagenome assembly OCHN01 (sample SAMN04571736, study PRJEB22368) | human gut metagenome | biome: human gut; material: stool | host: Homo sapiens | place: Luxembourg | collected 2013-01-11 | reverse complement strand
TTTATGACTCAAGAGCTGAATGCTTTCTTCCAAGCTTGCCCGTTCCCGTCTCCAATGACTGTCAATACCGCAGTGGAATCTCCGACTTTCTCACACGCACTTCCAGATCTCTGCTTCCTAAATAATGCCGCAATCCCTTAACCGCCAGATCACTCGTATTCTTCGTCCCGACGCAAACAGATTTTAAACAACTTATATCTCCAAGCTTCATTCTTATAAACGGAATAAATACTTCATCTTTTATCCGATATTCCACCGGAATGCTATTTTCCGGCACTTGATGCTCTCTTTTATGTACACAGAGGAACACCATGCGATATTCCTGTTCCTGTGCAAAACATTCCTTTTTGAAGAACATATTATACAACAGGCAGATCACTGAGATATGATCTACAAATAATTTGACATCCTCTTCTTCTGCGCTATCCAGATCATCCCAGCCATGAATGGTTTTATAATCTTCTCCATCTGATAACAGAAGCCGCTCTATGGTATCTTCCAGTAATTCTGTCTGTTCATCATGATCATATATCACTTTTCCGTCAAACAACATGCTATCATTCCCGCAATGTTCCAAAAATATTTCCTTCAATTTTCCATATTCGAATTCCATGCAATATCCCATGAAATCCGAATACTCCGACCACATCAACAGGCTGTCACCGCTTGTACAAAAGGAAATAACATAGCTGCCTTCTGCCGATCCGGATACAGTGTCTTCTTGCTCTTCTCTATAATATTTTCGCATTTGTTCCATCAACAGATCTTTCGCATACAAAAAGCTCCTTGGATTTCTCATATGCTTTTCCAGTATTTCTATGCAAATATCTGTTCCTATCGTAAATTCCGTGCTGTCATTCAAGAAATGACTCTCTGTTATCCAGAATTCACCGTCGGTTATGCCTTTTATCCCTGCTGCCGAAGTGTAATGGAATAATCGGTCGTTGTTATTTAGTTGTGGGATTTTGATGAAATCATCTATATGTTTGTATTTAGACATGTTATGTTCCTCGTTTTTGTGTTCTGCTGCTATGCTATTATGGTATATTTTGTGCATTTAAAATACCACCCGGGACAGATAAAAAGCCACTATTCCCCGTCCCCAATGGTCTGCCTACGGCATCATTATATTTTATTCGTCAAATACAGAAAAATCCAGATCACAACAAATTCTTTCTATCGGTGTTCCTGTTTTCTTTACGAATTCCCGTATATCATTCCAATATGGAAAACTAGACTCAAAATCAGGATATAATATGCAGCTTGGAATCCCCTTTTCCTCTTCTACCTCAATCTCTGATATAATTCCTCTTCGTTCCAATATTTCAACATTTTGTATAATATTTTCTGGTTTTAATCCAGTTGCTCTTTCAACTTCGTGTATCGGTACTATGCAATCGTAGCGATTCCAATATGATCTCATTACCATTATCCCCAACAATTGCCTGGTTTCTATTGGTAAATCCAACAACTTTTGCAAATGCTTATCCAAAACTGCTGCATTTTCACGATTTTCTTCATCTGTTAATCCCCAATCCAAAATTCGTGATATTTTTTTACAATTAAAGCAAGGTGTATATTCTAAAGACATGCCATAATCCGTAATCGAGTTCATCATTTGACCTATAATCCCCGAATATTTCGCCTCATGGTTTCTTTTCATCTCTTTCAACTTTTCAACGTTATATCTCTCTACATCATCAGTTACTACATGATGGTGATGACACATTAACATCAGATTGTCAAAAGATCTTCTGTCTTCGTTTGTCATATTAGGATTAAATCGTTCTCCACCAGGCATTGCTGCCTCAATATGGCATACCTCTCCAACAAAATTACCATTTTCATCCACCAATACGTTATGGCATCCGGGATAGGCACATTCATTCCCTGATTTTATATATAATTCACGCAATACTTCCTGCTTAGGTGCTAAACGTTTTACTTCCTCATCTGTTCTTTCTCGACTCATAATCATACTCCCATCATAATTTTTAATCGTATGGTAATACAATTATACACGTTCTACCGCTTTTATTCAGTAAATATTCCTTTACATTCTTTTTCCGTTATATCCGGCCAGCATTCTGCTGATTGGGTAGCCCACTATGTACCATATCGCTCTGACTGCCAGACCTGCTGCAATCACACATCCAAATACGCCGCCTACAATTACGCACAGGGCAACCATTCCAAGAATACCGGATAAATCCCAGTGCCATGGAACAATAATAAACATATGCGGTATTCCTACCGGAACCCCATACACCAACATAAGTCGGAACCAGTCAATTTCTCCATTCACCATATAAATATACTGTCCAAGCCAGCCGATCAGTAACAAAGCTGTGAATACTAAAACCCCTTTACATATAAAATTCTTAAATGTCATACTTCTTTTTTCCCCTTCTGGTATTTTTCGATTGCTCGCATAAGAATATCATCAAACTTAAACACAACCTCTATCCGTTTTTATCGTACACATATACTGTATCAATCGTGGCATCAACCAGCTCCTGTGTGATTTTTTCATGTTGTATTTCTCCATCAAGCAACTCTATCGCAGACGCTACTTTGTTTTTATAAGCAGTTTCCACATCTCACTTTCCCCTTCAGCGCAAATTTTCTTGTTCCTCGGTATCCTGGCTTATTCATAAACATGATCATTGCTTTTGCCAGTTCATATTCTTCTTCTGATACGATTACCGGATGAACATTCTTTGTAATAACCATATCTCCATATTTTGATTTTCTGGTTATTTTACTTCAACTGTAAAATTTTAATGAGGTCAGGCACCAATGTGGTCTCATACATACTTTTTACATTTTATTTTTTGTTTGCATCGGAACAAATTCCAGCTTTAATTGCATCCCTAATCCCTGTGCAAGTTTTTTCACCATACTCAGGCTGGGATTTCTTGTTCCGTTCTCAATCCGGCTTATATCTGCCTGCGTAATTCCGGTTTTAGCTGATAAATCTTTCTGTGTCATATTCTGCTGCACTCTTGCATTAATCATCGCCTGGATAATATCATATTCCGGTTGCAATGCATCATATTCTGCCTTTACCTCCGGATTCTGCGCAAGAAAATTCTTTATTCGCAGGGGCTCCGATAAACCTATTGATATCATTAAGTTGATGGTGAAATACGTCCATGCTGTAAAAGAAAAATTCCGACAATTTGACCGTCCACTCCGTGGAATCAGTGCGATTCATTTCGGATATCGATAGCCTTAGGCTCTACCACTGAAGATTGTCATTTTTGACAGATGAACAGCATCTGTCTTATCAGCATGCCCTTTTTTCTGAATCTGCATTTCCAAGCACAAAAACATCCTCTTGCACATGTTTCAATGCAAATTCGAACAAAACCTCGAACACCTAGCTTAATGGCATTGCCTTTTATAGATTCTGCGTGTTGCCATTTTTTTATTCACCGAATACTTTTGTCCCGTCCGAATACAGATACATGATATCCGGATTCATTTTTCTATATCCTTCTTTTACTTTTCCCGCCATCTCGGCTCTTGGTACAATTCCCGGGCTGATGACGTATTTTTGACACGCACCAAGGAAGAGGATGCTCCAGCCTTCTTTTACTCCCCGTACATAATCCGGATCACTTTCTTCATATTCTGCCAGCATTTCCTGATCCATCTCGCTTAATTCTCTAGGGGCAATATAGGCATACAGTGCATAGCTGATCTTCTTTTCCCTGGTTTCTCTTCCAAAGTCTGTCATCTCATACAGCCAGAAATCTTGTCTCAGCCCGCCAAATTCTCCTACGTACCCCTTTTTCTCCATAATTCCATGCCGGTTTGACGAACCAACTCCATATACCGGATGGATCAGTACCGGATCAAGGTTGGCAATTCCCTGTATTCCATTATCCGATTCGCTTATATGCTTACAGCGTTTTGTTATCTCATATATCTCCTCTTCCAGCTTAAGGCATTTATATAAGTCCGGATTGATGATCGGCCATATGGTATTCACGATATCATAATCCCCAAATACGCCATTCCATTCATCCGCACCGACGACAATTGTTCTTAACGAAATCTGGTCATAATACCCCCAGCCATTTGTATATGGAAATTCCTGATATTCTCCACCCTGGATGACAGCATCCTGCTCCTGAATGCTTATCTTATCAGCATTCACACTTCTTCCCAATATGACGCGCCGTGTAACTTCCATATATTCTCTGAAATCGAGATTGTTCAGCCGGATCTCATCGTTCACAAATACCTCGTTCAGTCCATAATGATTTTCCTTTAAGAAGTTCTCATCAAATCTCAATTCTATATGCTGCGACGTTTCCAGTTCTTTCATCAGTTTTCCGGATATAGAAGGGAATTTTCTGGCAGCGATATCTAATATAACCGGTTGTTCCGGATCCTCCGGTCCTATATTCTCTTTCCGGATGTGTTCTGCTACAATTCTTTGCAGCTCTTCTATAAAGCATTCTCTCAACGCTGCCAATTCCGTTTCCATCTCAGGAAAATTCACGCAAGAACTGCGATCAACAGATAGCACCGGTCTTTTGCTTCCTGTATAATTGATCAGGCTTGAATGAACGATATCTTCTCCTAATATTTCTTCTGTCTTTCTGTCATATAAGGCTCTTCGTTCTATAAATATACCATCTACAAATATACTATATTCCATATTTCCAAGAAATTCGCTGAAATTATAAATTTTCAGATCGTATTCTCCGATTCCCTTTTTCGGTAATGTTATATGAGAATACAGTTCCATATTTTCACTCACAGCTTTGATAACATAGTCTTCTATCTGATCTCTTTTTTCTATCACTGTTTTATATGGATTATCCGATCCGTCAAAATAAAATCTGTCTTTCCATAAGATTTCTATATCTTCGTCCGCAATGTCCTCATAATTTCTCTGGTCAAAGATCGTATTGGAATAATAAAGCTCATGACACTTTCTGTCTTCATCACAAACTACAACGGATATATCCTTGCATTTGATTCCTATATGCTGGCTCAGGATGTAAAGCAGGTTCCCCTCTACAGCATCTCTTTTTCCCATGTATTCTTTGATCTTTTTACTGTTCGACATCAACGCCAGCGGCAGTTTCGGAATATATTCCGCATTGACCTTATCCCGGTATTCTTCTTTCAGATATAACTTCACCAGTGTACCATGATCTCCGATTGCCTCTGCTTCTGTCCTCTTCGGCTTTGTGTAATAAAAATGTTCGTTGACGCCTTCCATCATAAAGCTCAATGCATTTCCGCTTTCTTCGTAGTGAATCGTTGTGATTCCGATTTTATCTGCAAGCATATAGCCAGATAAAAGTCCAATGCCGAACTGTGATGTTGGTTTTACATCGTATCCCCAGTCTGTGTTTTGTTTTGCGAAGTCTTTAGACCTGTAATAAGAATTTCCAATATGAAGCAGGTAGTTCTTGATGATGTATGCATTCATACCGGTTCCGTGATCCAGACAATAGATGTATCTTTCTTTTTTCCCATGAAGGTCTTCTTCTCCGATACCGAATTCGATCGTTAGGTTCTCTGTCTTCCCTTTTTTCTTATTATATGCTTTCATACACTTCGAAGCATCAAGTGCATTCTGATAAATCTCCCGCAGGCACAGAAACGAATCTTTATACAGCTGGATCCCCATTAACAGTTCGAGGATTTTTGACTGGTTCAGAACGAATTTCATATCGTTATCCGGCACAAACTGATCTTTATCATAGCCTATGTCCGTTCTGTCAACTTTCTCTATATTGAAGCAGTATTGACCGTTTTCACTGCTCTGGTTCATTTCCCATCTATTTTTCAGTACATAGTAATTGTCAATCTCATTATCGATCCATCCCATGTAGTCCTGAATGAAATAGTACATCTCCGGATCTTCACAGTATGCCTGATAGCAGATGATAACTTTTCCATTTGTATTCTGTACTTTATACTGCAGTTCCTGGAATTTTGCATTCCAATGCTTATAACTCACCGCATCTGTAATCTGTTTCTCCGCATACAAGGAGCGGGGTGCTCTTTTGGAATCAAAATGAATGACATCTCCCAGTCTTAACATCATTGCAAGGAATTGTATGTTCGCCGTCCCGCCAAGCCAGTCTTTTCTCGCATCCGGCAACTGGAATACGCTTTCCAGATTTTCTCCGTGACATCTGCATATTGCAGCCAGGTCTTCTATGAATTTTTCTGCATAGAATCCGCCGATCGCATCTGCGATTTCCCCTTTCAGGCTTTCGACATTCTCCACTGCCCTGATATGGTGTGTCTGCCGTATAAATTCGCTGCGGATCCATCTGCTTTTATCCATATATTCAGAAACAGAGCCCTTGCATTTGTCCAGGTCTGTTATGTATCCGTTACGGAACTCTTCATACTGCTGCATAAATTCTGCCAGTGACTCTGTCATCTTATCTTCTGTCGGCTTTACACATACATAATTTTTCGCCGTGTCGTAGCAGAACAGTTTATCTTTATTTTCCTCGATGATCCGTAAGGCCTCTGAATATGTATGCTTTGGTTTGTAGTCATTGCATATGGTGAATTCCAGTGTATTATCGTGGTATTCTTCTGTTCCTTCTACTGCTTTCAGTACTTTATACTCCCAGTCCGGCAATGCCATCGCCGAATCATGCAGATATGCGGACATATACAGCAGAAGGAGCTCGTACACGGTCAGCTTCTCCATATTCTGTCCTAGGATATCTTCTATGATCTCCAGTACTTTTTCGCTGTGTTCTTTGTCATGTGTGTCGTAATCCCGCATCTGTGCAATGATCTGTTTATTATGCTGGCTTACATTTTCCACAATTCCCCTGCACACACGCCACAGGCTTGTCGTGTTATCATCTTTTACTTCTTCTGTTAATGTTGTGATTCTTTCCTGTATTTTCATATACTGTATCCTCTCGTGTTTCTTTTTTTATCTGTCCGAATCTTTTGTGTATTTATTATAGCATGTGTGTGATGATCCGTAGAAGATTATGTATGAAAAAAAACAGATGTCATGTGTGAAAATTTAAAATAACATTTTCTTTATAAATTTTAATGGGGTCTGACCCCCCCCAAAAAAAACTACGCGTGATACGTGGTGCCTGGCACCTTATGATACGTAAACCAACTACTTTGTGAATATAAACATTATTTAGTTCAATGGTAATACAGCGTCCAAATATTTCTCAATAAACCTTGCCTTTTCATCAGCTAAATCTGCCACTCGTTCCGCATAGCGTTCATTTTGGAAATTGAGTACATTAAATACTTTCTCATACTGCGAAATAACAAAATCCGCATCACGAATATCAAATGTCAATTTAGGAGAATCTATCATATTGTGTCCAACAATCTTGTTTCGATATTCAGATATGCAAGCAACCAATTTATTGCAGGTATTTCGGTCAGCTTCATTTCTTATTGCACCTAACGAATCATAATACTCCTGTTTCTTTTCGTCTTTAATAAATTTAAAAACATTATTTTTGAATTTATTAACAGTCAAACAATCCTTATCATTATCATCAGTAAATGCTTTAATTTGAAGAACTAATTCCCAAGCTACAGTTATATATATTCGCCTTAAGATAATCCTAATCTCAAATCTTTCTGTACTATCATTACTATTACGATAAGCTACATCTCGTTCATATACCATGTTTAAGAACAGCAAATTATACTTTGCTTCAATTAGCCTATCAGCTAAATTATCTCTTTTTTGTACATATGCGTCACAATATTCCTCTTTTATATAATCTTTATAATCCATATTTATAACTCCCCAAAAATAATCTGATGATTTAATACATTATATCAATTATATACAACCCGTACAATAAAAAGCTAAGCTATGTACTTATTTCCTCGGTGGTTGCTGTGGAGCATTGTTCTGTGGATTTCCGGCATGAGTGCCTTTATTCTTCAAAACAATATCGTCTGCCTTTACATACCAGTCCACATCTGCACCACGGTAATTTGCATTGGCTACCGTATCTGCAACAGGGTTGATAAGTTCCACTTCGGCGTTGTAGTCATAGTCCTTTAACGGAACAGTCGCCGGAACAGATACCTGTATCATACGTCCCTGTGTGTTACACTTCAATGGCCACGCCGTCTGCTTCTGCTCCGTCTGCGGTCTTTATAATGTTCTTGGTCTCAACAACCTCTGTCAGATTGTTCTGCTCATCCAGCTTGCAGATACTACGAGTTACACCACCGTTATCGGGCAAAATGTTCTTCAAGACAAATCCTGCCATACCTTTTACAAAAGCGGAGCTATCTGATTTAATTTTTTCATCTCTCTTGATAAAATCCAATTTTCCATTAACTCATCCTTATGTATTATGCACCATGCCGAAACCAAACAGGACTGCTCCTCTGGTATTTTTCCCTCAATAATTTGGTGATTATTTATACCTATTAAGGCTTGCTTCTTATTATACAAAACCTGAAAATGTGGTAACATCTCTTCCTGATACTCCATCTTTATATGCATTTCACAAAATACTGATATTTCTTCATTGTCTGCTTTTGGTATCACTTTATTTTTTTCTATTTTGTCTATATTTTCTATTTTATTTGGGCATGTTATATTTTTAAACACACTGCCTTTACCTAAATATAAACTTTTCCCTTTTAATTTAATCGACACTCTCACACCATCAAGCATTATATTCGTTTTAAAATCACAATTTCTAAATTCAATACATGCATCAGCAGTTTTACTCACACCTTTCACAAAAATCAGTTTATTGATTACACACTCTTCAAACTCCATCAACTCCATGTCCTCTAAATTCAAACATAAATCATTTATATAGCATCGTAAAAGCCGTACTTTTCTGGGTTTCATAGACAGCCCATCTATTCTGCAATCTGTCAATTCTAATGTGTTTTTCCATGTATTATCAAACATAAAATTACACTTTTTAATATTACACAAACTCATCAGAACATTATTTCTTAATTTTGCAGCATTAAATCTTACGTTCTCCATTTTACATTGTATAAATTTCAAATCACATAAATTGCTATTTTGAAAATTAAATTTTTTCAAATTTATTCTTTTCAACTCCAGATTACTTAAATATATCTCCATAAAATATCGTTCAACAGTATAGATATAATCCTCCTTATCCTTATCATTACAATTATACTTTATTGTTTTGTACGTATTGACATACCATATAAATTCTTTGAAAATATGCTGATATTCCCTTTGTGCAAAGCTTTCTTTATTTAATTTGAAGAAAATAATATACATCATAACAATTTGAGCCAGGTCTTCAATTGCTTCCTCCGGGTTATATCTTATCGGTAACAATCGATTTTGAACAGCTTTATTTGTAACAAACGAACGTGCATATGACTTAAATTCATCAAAATATTTTTTATTATTTCTTATTTTGTATATAATGTAATCTAAAATTTGTGGATAAAAATCAATTACATCTAAATACTTTAAATCTTCGACAGAAAAAGCTGTAGCTTTCTGTACTATTTCAAATAATTTTCCGTATATTCGCTCTGCGGCAAGTGTAAATAAAATATTACTATCAGTGAAAAAGACTTTGTTATTAACCATTCTAAAGAAATAACAATTAATCAAATTCGCCATATCATAAATTTCTATATTCTTGATATCCTCATAATACTTCTTTGTTACTTCTGAAAAATCATCTATCGTTATAATATATTTAGAAGATTGTAATTCCTCACCTAAAAGAGGTTCTGAATCATTCATTTTTTCCCGGATAATCGTCGACGTAATCTCCTCATTGTGCTTTTTCAAAATATCAAAAGCCACTTCCTGTAAAAGCTTTCTATAATTATCTGTGTAATTTTCTATTACTTTTGCTCCTAACTTTCCTTCTAAATAGAATTTTCCTTTAATTGTCTGTTCTATAAATATGTCGTAGTAATAGTAAAATCCTTCTTTCGGCATAATACTTTGATCTTCTAAATATTTATTCATGAAAACATACAAAAATAATGGATTGGACAACGCAGAAATTATTTTCCCATTTTCCTTTTTTATACTACTTTTATCTATCGGTGCACAATTATGCAGTTTTACGAACTGATCTATCCATTTCGAAACCGTATCTGCCTTAAACAGCTCAGTATTTACTATATATATTTCTTTTCTGCCTCGATCAGTGTATATATACATTCTCTCTGCAACATCGGTCTCTTCTTCCCTCGTTCTTGAATACAGGCGTGAACCTAAAACAAAAGAAATATTTTCTGTTCTTTCAAGAATTTTATACATGTCTATAAAAAATATGTCCAACCAAGTGTTTTCTGAACCTATTTTATTCTCTATATTCAAATCATCTAGTCCATCTATAAGAAAAACTGTATTTCTGTCTTGTGAAATTTCTTCAAAAAACTGAATAAACTCATCTTCCCCTTCTTGAAGAATTTCCAATAAATCAATCGCATCAAAAGCCAGTACCGTTTCTCCATATCTACTATACCTATAATATAATTTTTTTAACAATACCGTTTTTCCGCTTCCATACGGACCTGTCACCAATATAACTTTTTCCCGATTAACTATATCCATTATTTTTTCTAAATTTATGTCCGTTTCTTTATAGTCCGATGCAGGTACTTTACTAATAGAATAAATATCCATAAAAAACAAATTATTCACAGAACATATACCATCACCAAAAAAAGTGTAATACTTTTCTTTTTCTCGATAAAACAGCTCTCTTTTAAATATTTTTTCATGAAAATCCAAACATGTTGTTTTTTTGTCCAATTTACGCAATACATCTGTCATTTTCTGTATCTTTGAATCCATTCCATACATTTCTTCATTACAAAAATATGCTTTAAAAGCAGGAAAATCACTACAAAGCATTGTTATCTGACTTTTATAAATTTTTAATGCTTTATCCGGTAAATCACGAAATACAGTCTTAAAATATGTACGTTGTTCTTCCTCACTATCTCCCAAATCTGTCCAAAATTCAAGTTCAAAAAAATGTTTTTCAAATTCAGAGAGTATTTCCTCCATATTCTCCTTAACTTCTTGTATCTGTAATTTTATATCAAACATACTTTCAACCAAAAGATTATCTTCTATCTCATCTTCACTTTGTCTTTTATTTCTTAGTTCTTCCTTAAACTCCTCAATCCAATCATTATTATCACCGATCTCTATTTCTGTGATTGTTTCAATTATAGCTGAAAAAAACACCATATAATGCACCATCTGACATTGTATATACTGCTGTTTATTATCCGGCTTTACAAATAATCCTCGGACATCTTGTATCGCCTGTCCTACAAATCCCGTACATCCAACCCCTGCAAGAGTTGCGCCCGTCGCCATATTGTTTATTACACTCTCCGGTACATTCAGTTTTTTCATAAAATACATTGGAAACAACAAACATCCTGCAGTCACACAATACTTTAATACATTTGTTATATTATTAGTCAGATTGCTATTCATAAAAGAATATATCTCTTCAAAAGTCATATTCTCAAATTGCTTATTTTTTTTCATCAAAATCACCTTTGTCTTTCTACATCCAAAAGCTAATCCCATTCCTCATTACACTAGAAACACAAAAAATACCAAACTCCATCCTCAATGAGTCCCACCAGGGACACAAAAAAGTCCATTAATCCCCATCCCCACTGGTAATCTCTATTATATAATACACCTCCGACTCAAAAAACTGTCGCATTTCGTCAAAATATTTTCCTCATATTTTGTATATTCCGGTAACATAGAACCATCTGCACGGGGATTCAGGGCCACCATTACGGATGAATAGAGCCACCTTCACGGAAGGTGAGCCATTCATATAAATTTATCCTATAATGAAGTCGGCACACGATACGTGTGACTATTCATATAGGAGGTTCGATAATTATGGTTGATTATCGATAAATCTTAAGACTTAATAGTCTTAAGTACACGCAGCGTCAAATCGCTGCAAGCGTGCATAGCTCACGCAACACAATCAGCGAGGTCATAAAACTGGCTACTGAAAATAACTTATGTTGGCCGTTGGATGACCAACTGACCAATGAAAAGGTGTATGCACTGCTTTATCCTAATAAGTTAGAAGCAATCAATCCCAGAAAGGAGCCTGATTACAGCTACATACACAAAGAATTAGCAAAGCCAGGTGTAAATCTCACTCTATTATGGACGGAATACTGCTCCGATTGCTATGCATCTAAGCTGACGCCATATATGTACACGCAATTTTGTGACAAATATTGCAAATGGGCAAGACTCACAAAAGCAACGATGCGTATCACACACAAACCTAGGGATGCTATGCAGGTTGATTGGGCTGGTACAACCATTTCTTATTACGATTGTGTAACTGGCGAAGCTGCTGATTCTTATTTGTTCGCCGCAGTTCTGCCTTGCAGTTGCTATGCATATGTAGAAGCTTGTGACGATATAAAAATAACCAACTGGCTCCTTTGTCATGTACATGCTTATCAGTACTTTGGTGGAGTTACCAGACTTTTATGTTCCAGATAATCTCAAAACAGGTGTTTCTAAGAACACAAGGTATGAGACAATTCTCAACAAAAGTTATGCTGAGATGGCTGAATACTATGAAACAGCAATCGTTCCTGCCAGAGTTCGTGCTCCACAAGACAAAAGTCTTGCTGAAGGAACCATTAAGTTTGCTACCACATGGGACCACCAGCTTTCACGGATAGCTTCTGAATACCCCTCATTTCTTTGCTTCATAAAAAATCCAAGGGATTCATAGCAGTCTCTATGTGACTTCTGGCTGCTAAAACACATCTCCTTTTCTTTCAGCAGCACCATTACTTTGTCTACAGTTTCATTGTAATTCATGAAATCACATCCTTTCGGCTTTATTGTGATTTCATTATCGCATATAAATTTTTATCCTTATATTCTTCTTAAAAACAGTCTAAAATCAATGCCCCCTCAAAAAGATGAGGATAAAAATATCATGAGGATAAGCCACAAACGATATAGATCGTATCGACATTGGAAATGTCCGCTAACATAATGGCTCCTTTAATGCATCCATTAAAATTTTCAGAAGCACAGGCTGAACAGTATTGCTCATACGAATCGTTAATCCCTTTGCTTCAATCTCAATCGTATGTGAATTGTCAAGGTACATAAGAACTGTTTCTTTCATCTTGAAACAGTTCTGCCGGAGAAGTTTCCGGCTCTATAGCAATCTGAACTACATCCTGTTTATGAGATGTAAGATCAAGAGTGCTGGCTTTTCCAATCGGATCTGGTATCTGGCAGGCTCTTTTGCACAGACGGGAAACGGCATTATAGAAGCAACTTGGAGAAATCCCTTGCGCTTCACACCATGCAGCGTCTGTTAATCCACTTTGCCTGCTGAATTCAGTCACCAGTTCCATCCAATCATCCAAGGAACGTCTTGGTGTACGTTTATCACTCATAATGAAACCTCCAAATGTAGTGAATTTCTACTTCCTATCAAAAAAGTGGAGTAAAAATCTATCTGCTATCATTATGAGTTAAGAACCGGCGAATATCTAGTTACCCAAAAACTAAGCGCTTACAAAAGAACTCAATGAATTGGTTGGATAAAGTGATATCGCCGGATTGTTCCGGCGATATCAAAAAGAACTATTGTGGACACAAGATTGAGCTGTTTCTAGATAATCTGAGTAATCAGGGATTGGACAATTTGAAAAATCATAAACAATTCTTACATATTTTTACGATGTAAAAACCTCACACCATAATTGATGTAAGGGGTTTTCTATATAAGCTAATTAACGTTCTATGTTAGTCATGTCATAGGGCAAATCTTTTCATTCTGTTTCGGGGCAAAGTTTTTATTCTCTTCACCTTTGGGATATTACTTTCCACATTGATGTTCTAATCCTAAATCTTCTGTCCCGAGTGTGTAAATAATTCTGTGTAAACTAAATACGTGATATGTATCCTCTTGGATT
>OCHN01002051.1_pt1 | contig 14011 bp, 17 predicted proteins | sample 1538911 | NCBI WGS metagenome assembly OCHN01 (sample SAMN04571736, study PRJEB22368) | human gut metagenome | biome: human gut; material: stool | host: Homo sapiens | place: Luxembourg | collected 2013-01-11 | reverse complement strand
CCACAGGAATGGGTTGACGGAATCAATGACCTTTTTACCAAAGAGGGAATCCTTCTCGACGGGACAAAATTCTCAGACGATAACTGTGCCGTCTTTGAAAATAACGGATTGACCTGTCTGCTCTATGAGTTTAACGATGATACGAAAGTGGATATCGGTAAACTTGCCATGTGGCGAATCGGAACTCATTCGGATTTAGGCGGAACCTGGCTGTCTGATTATGTTGAAAATAAGTTGGGCGGATTCAGTCTTACAGGAACAAAGAAACCCGACTGCCCGCTTATCGGACAGAACGGTAACATCTTCAACCTTATGGGGATTGCCGCAAAAACACTACGGCATAATGGGCTTGCAGAGCAATCAAAGGAAATGACCAGGCGCATTACAGATACCGCGCAGAGTTATGACGAGGCACTCGGTATTATAGGCGAATATGTCAATATAACCTCGGTTGATGATTGCAGCGAGGATATGGATGCCGGAATGGAGATGCGCTATGATTAAAATGCTGTTTTTCCTCATAGGAATGGTACTCGGCGGACTTGTTACCTTTGTTATCCTCTGCTGCTTCCAACTTCATAGGATTAACCGATATGAAGCACAGCTACAAAGATTAAAAGCACAACTATCAGCGCGGGACACAAACTAAATAAATGAAATTGAGGCCGTTTGCGTGTGTAAACACAAGAACGGTCTGTTTTTGTATTATAACGCAACTGCCTCCCGAAAGGAGGTCGGTTCTATTGTCCGGTTCTGTCAGTCCACTGCCGTGGACAGGAAGCAAAGGCTGTATTTACACAACAATCGACGCTTTCATGCCGCCCCACAAGACTTATGTGGAAGCGTGTATGGGAAGTGCCGAAGTGTTTCTGAGAAAAAAGCCTTCCAAAAGAGAAATCATCAATGATTACAACGGTGATTTGGTGAAATTCTTTCGTGTATTACAGCAAAATGAGAAGCTTGCTTACCTATTGGGTCGTCTTTATCTGTCTTTCAATTCAGAAGAACTATTCAGAATAAATAAGGCAATGCTCGCCGATGTACCGAATATTCTTGATGATTTGACAGAAACCTCGGTCACAGTGGAAAAAGCCGAATGGTCGGATATCGAGAAGGCTGTCGCTTTCTTCGAAAATCAGATATTCAGCTTCTCATCCACCGGAAAAACCTTTGCCATTGCAAAAAAGGACATGACCAAACGCTTTGGCAGACTTGTTACCGCCTGCAGCAGACTCAGAAATGCCGTTATCATGCACAGAGACTACAAGGACTGCATTTCTTATGCTGCAGGCAAAGACACTTTTATTTTGCTTGACCCTCCGTACAAGGGTACGGAAAAGTACTATCAGAAAGCCAACTTCGGCAGTGACGAACACGCAAAGCTGTTTAAATTTATGTATGGCATTCATGAGAAGTATGAGGGTAATTGCAAATTCATTATTACCTACAATAACGATCCGTATATTTGCAGTCTCGCTGAAAAATACGGGTTCGATACTTTTGTGAAAGAACGACTGCACAATATGCTTCAAAGCACAAAACCGGGCGAAATGTTCGAAGAACTGCTCATTGGTAATTATGATTTGAAAAAGCAGGCAGAAGAAAACAATCATTGCATCGTAAAAGAAGCACAGCAATTAACGCTTTTCGATTTTCAGTACGATTATTAAGGAGAAGAAAATGGAGTACAAAACAGAATTCACAATTTTACTGCCGGAAAAACTGACAACCGCGCTTGACATTGATGAGGACACTCTGTTTGAGACATATTTTGACGACGGGAAAATCAAGGTCAGAGTTATCGATGAGAGCGAATTCGAAGATGAACTCAGCAACTGCGATTTGACCGATAACGACAAAGAGTGTGCAGAGTGTCCGAACTATTGTCGCAGTTGCGGCAGGTGTTTATTTGAGGCTTAAAGGAGAGTGATATTGATGAATAGAAAGATTGTCAGAGTCCTCGGCAAACGAGGACGAATTACAATTCCGTATGAAATAAGAGTCCGCAATAAAATCGGCTACAATGATATTCTTTCTTTCGAGGAAAAGGATAAAAACACCATTATAGTCCGCAAAGAAAAATTGTGCGGCGGGTGTACTCCCGAGTGCTTCGACGAAGAAAACTCAATTCCCATTGAAGACTTTATCGACAGCCTCACACCGGAGCAGCAGCGCCGTGCAACAATTTATCTTAATTTACTGTGGGCGCAGAAAGAGAGCGCGTCTGTTGGCAGAACATAAACCACTGTATATCACGGCGAAAGGAGTATAAAATGCGGGTAAAGATTTATCAAATAAATCCCGAAAGGGATAGTAACCGAATGAAGTTCATGTCTCTAAGCGATAGTCAGTCCCCCGATCCGTCAATCTATGATGAAGTATTTGATGCGGAAATCGATGAAAATGAACTTGAAGAAATTTACGGTCGATTCAATACCGTGGGACATCCGTTGTTCAGAGGTCATTCGTTGTCGGTATCCGATGTGGTGGTAGCAGACGGAAAAGCAAGCATCTGTCAAAGTGTCGGTTTCAGGGATGTTCCGTTTGATACAACCAAAACACATAAGCCGGACAATCTTATGAGAGTTGTGTATGTCGAACCGAATAAAGCGCCCTATGTCGCCGAGGTTGCCCATACACTTGAAGCTGAGCAAAAAGCGGTCGGCGGATATATAGAAGTTGTATATCCCGACGATAACGAAACCTGTATCATTTGCAATGAGGAAGGCAAACTGATAGGAATGGAAGGCAACCGCAGAATCGGTGACGGTTCTTCTATTATTGCAGGTCCGTTTTTTATCTGCGGAACAACCGAAGAAGATTTCAGAGGTCTGACTGACAGTGAGGTGGACTTATATATGGATCGATTCAAAGAACCCGAGCAAATCAGCCCAGAAGAAGTAAGTGCCGATACAGGATGCACCATTATTTTTAGTATGTAAATTAAAAACGGAGGTTAAGAATCATGGCAGCAAAAAAGCAAATCACAAAAGACAATCAGAAGCAAACCACAGCGACGGAAAATGAAAGGACACAGTATAAAATCCCGTTTATTACTGCGCGCATCGACAGAATTGCGTCAGATGCAAACAGCAAAATCAAGGCAAATGCAAGTGTAACCATCGGAAATCATTTTGCTGTCCACGGCATCAAAGTTTATGACGGTGGAGAAAAAGGGCTTCAAGTTCTCTATCCCGGACATAAAGGTACGGATGGGAAGTTTTATGATGACTTTCACCCCATTACAAAAGAATCCCGCGAAACACTCAACGGGTATGTTCTTGATGCCTATGAGCAGAAAATGGAACAAGTGCAGGCTGAACAGCAGACTGAGTCCGAGGAACTCGACGAAGATGAAGAACCTGCTTTCGAGCAGTCAATGTAACTTGTTTTCGAAGTTTATAAAAAGTGCTGGACTTTTTACGGATTATCAGTATCCTGTAGATAGAGGTGATGTCAATGAGAACAGAAAAAATGCTCGCAGCCCTCCTTGCAGGACTGATAACACTGAGCCTTGCAGGGTGCGGTGCAGATAAGGCAAACGACAAAACCGAAAGCGGTGCGGTCAGCACAGAAAGCGGCATCACGGCAACGGTGACGGACAAGGTTTCCGAGCCGACCGCCGAAAGCAGCCTGCCTGCGGGTATGGAAAGCACGACCGAATCTACAACAGAAAAAGAAAAGGAAAGCAGCACGGCCCCTGCCGACAGCGGCAAAACGGAAACCGCCAAGCCTGCGTATACCGAGCCAACTGCACCGCCAAAACAGACCGAATCCCCAAAGGCAACAGAACCGCCCAAACAGACTGAGCCGCCGAAGGTCACAGAGCCGCCTACGAAAACCACCGAGCCACAGCCCACCGAGCCTCCTGCCAAAGAGCAGCCGAAAGGCTTCACCGAAGCCGACCATACACGCATCGTGTCCGAGGTCAAAGCCTATGCGGAAAGCTATACCGCCAAAGGCTTCACCTTCGAATGGGCAGAGGAATTGGAGTTCGGATGGGATGTCGGTTGGATGGGTACACCAAGGATCAGCCGTGACGGTGTGGACGGAGTCATCAGCACCCTAAAACACCATGTGGATTTAATCTATAAATCCGGCACCGACCCTGCCAACGGCGTGACCGCAAACAGCGTCCGCTACAAGGTGGTGCAGCTCGAAATCGACGGTGGGATCGCCTATGCCGTGATATACGGCTGATACAATATCATAACCGCTATGAGAATGTCGTGAAATCCACGGCATTCTTTTTTTACACCAAATTGAATGGAGGAATCTCTATGAAAGCCAAAACAAAGCGAGTGGTGACGGCATTGCTTGCCGCCGTTATGCTGCTCACAACACTTCTGCCGCTGACCGCCTCGGCTGCCGATGTGACGATGGATCTGAACAACTGCCATGTCAGTTGGGATTACACCCTCACCGACGAGGACGGAAACACCTTCTCCGCCGCATACGGTTTGCGTGCTGCAGACGACATCTACTTCAATAAGGGCTTCAGCCCCTATCTCAGCAGGATGCACGATTATACCGCCAAGCGCAGCGGCCTCATCGGAAACAAATCCGATTGGGTATACGGCAAGGACTATGTCTATTGCTTCTGCATTGAGCGCGGCATCCCACTGCCGGACAATACGGAATATGCCGGCTCCGCCGATGCAGGCCACGGAGATAAGTATAAGCGGCTGTCGGAGAATCAGAAGGACTTGCTCAAGCTCGCACTGACCTACGGATACCCCAACCGAGTGGGCTTGCAGACAAGCAAGGACGCCAATGCCTGTTATGCCGCTACTCAGCTCATCGTGTGGCAGATCACTATGGGCTTTCGTAGCTCTGCCACCGAGCTGAACGACAAAACCTATCCTATGAGCGGATACAGCGGCACGATGACCGAGCAGTACACGCGCAACAAATATCTGAAAGCCTACTATGACGCCATTCTATCGGATATGGCAAGGCACTATACCCGTCCGAGTTTCACCGCCTATACGCCGGGTGCCGCACAAACCTATGAGATGGAATATAAAAACGGAAAATACACCGTCACCCTCACTGACAGCAACAATATGCTCGGTGACTACTATGTGTCGGTCAGCGGCGGTGTCAGCGCATCCGTCAGCGGCAATACACTGACCCTCACTTCGACCAAGCCCATCAATGATGCGGTCACCGTCAAGCTCAACCGCCGCGTGTATTCCACCAATATGAGTACGGGCTTTCTCATCTGGTCTGTGCCGGGAAAAGAAAGCACCAATCAGGACATGGTGTCCGGCGTTCCTGCCGACAACGACCCCGTTCCGTCCTATCTCAAGGTGCGCACGGCGGCAGGCAGTGCCAAGATCGTCAAGGTCAGCGAGGACGGCAAGGTGGACGGCATTACCTTCCGCATTCAGGGCGAAGGTGTGGATCAGACTGTAAAAACCGCAAACGGCGGTGTGTTTCAGTTGGACAACCTCAAGCCCGGTGCGTATACCGTTACCGAAACGGAGTACGAGCAGTACGAGCCACAGGAGGTTCGACGCATTACCGTTGTCAGCGGTCAGGTGACTACGGTCACATTCAGCAATACGCTCCGCCGCGGCGACCTTACAGTCAAAAAGACAGCCGAGGACGGACTGACCGAGGGCATGAAGTTCCGCCTCTACGGAACATCGCTCTCCGGCATTGAGGTCAACGAGTATGCCGTGACCGACGAAAACGGCGTTGCAACATTCAAGGATGTGCTGATTGGTACGGGATATGTTCTTGAGGAAATCGACACTCCCCTCCGATATGTCGTTCCCGACAAGCAGACCGCCGCTGTTGAGTGGAACAAGGTTACGGAGAAATCCTTTGACAATGACCTAAAGAAATTCAATGTCACCGTGACCAAGAGCGACCGTGGAACAGGTATGCCGCAGGGCGATGCCTCCCTTGCAGGCGCAAAGTACGGCATCTATAAGGGCAATCAGCTCATCGACACTTACACCACCGACGCAAACGGCAGCTTTACGACCAAATACTATATCTGCGGCGACGATTGGACGATTCGTGAGATCAGCCCCTCCGAGGGATATTTAATCAATACCGAGAGCCTGCACATCGGCGCGGAAGCCAAACTCTATACGGTCGAATACAACATTGCCAAGCCCCTCGACTCCTATGAGGATATCATCAAGGGCAAGGTCGCTATCATCAAGCACTGCGACGACGGCACGACCAAAATTGAAACGCCGGAGGTCGGCGCAGAGTTTGAAGTGTATCTGAAAGCGGCAGGCAGCTACGAAAACGCCGAGGGAACCGAACGGGATATCCTTGTATGTGACGAACACGGTTTTGCGGAAACCAAGGACTTGCCCTACGGCGAATATACCTTAAGGCAAATCAAGGGATGGGACGGCAAAGAGCTTCTTGCGCCGTTTACCGTCTTCGTCAGTGAGGACGGACAGGTATACCGTTTCCTCATCAACAATGCGCCCTATGAAGCACTTATTGAAATCGTTAAAAAGGACGCCGAAACAGGCAAGGTTATCCCGGCTGCGGGTATCGGTTTCAGGGTGCGCAACACAGACACGGGCGAATATATCGTACAGCATATCAACTACCCGACACCTACGGATATCGACATCTATTACACAGATGTGTCGGGCAAGCTCATGATGCCCGAAAAACTGCCCTACGGCAATTATGAGATCATCGAGCAGTGTACGGCTTACGGGTATGTCCTCGACTCCGCACCCATCGCATTCAAGGTGGACGGCGAGAAAACCGTTGTTACGGTCGAGAAGTTCAATATGCCGCAGAAAGGTGTCATCCGCATTTCCAAAAGCGGCGAGATTTTCTTCTCTGCCGTGGAAACGGACGGCGTATACAGCCTTGTGTTTGCAGATAAAAGCCTCGCAGGGGCAACCTATGAAATCTCCGCCGCCGAGGATATCATCACACCCGATGGCACTCTGCGCTACGCCAAGGATACGGTTGTTGATACCGTAACCACCGATGAAAACGGTGCAGCAGAAAGCAAGGCGCTGTATCTCGGCAAGTATACCGTCAGAGAAACCAAAGCACCCTATGGTATGGTACTGAACAGCACGCCCAAGACCGTCGAGCTGACCTATGCAGGCGAAACCGTCGAAGTTACCGAAACCGCCGCCGAGTTCTATAACAAGCGCCAAAAGGCAGCTCTGTCCCTTGCCAAAATTCTCGGTAAAGATGATACCTTCAATATCGGGAATAACGGTGAAATTCTCTCGGTGCAGTTCGGGCTGTACGCCGCCGAGGATCTGTTTGCCGCAGACGGCTCATTCGTCCCAAAGGACGGACTTCTCGAAATCGCCAACTGCGATGAAAACGGCAATATCACCTTCAAGACGGATATCCCCGTAGGCGCAAAGCTGTATGTAAAGGAAATTGCGACCGACAACCATTATATCCTTTCGGACGAAAAATATCCCGTGACCTTCGACTACGCCGGACAGGATACCGCCCTTGTGGAGATCAAAGCAAACGGCGGCGAAGCCATCAAAAACGATATCCTCTACGGCTCGGTCAAAGGACTGAAAATCGACCGTGAAACCGAAAAGCCTATCGTCGGCGCAAAGTTCGGACTCTTCCGCGGTGATGAAACCGAATTTACCGCAGAAAATGCACTCCTTATTGCAGAATCCGGCGAGGACGGTGTCTTCGTCTTTGAAAATGTTCCTTACGGCAATTGGCTCATTAAGGAATTGCAGCCTGCAAACGGATACCTCGCAAACGAGGAAATCTATCCCGTCCGCATCAGTGAAAACGGGCAAGCCATCGGTATTACGGTTGTAAACGACCGCATCCCCGAAATCGGAACAAAGGCGACCGTGAACGGTGAAAAGACTGCCGTTGCCGAGGGCGATATCACCATCGAGGATACCGTTTCGTATAAGCACCTCATTCCCGGCAAGGCATACACCATTAGAGGCATCCTTATGGATAAGGCCACAGGCAAAGCATTCCTTGTCGACGGCAAGGAATTGACCGCCGAAGTCACCTTTACGCCGGAGGAAAGCTGTGGTGAAGTCACCGTCCGCTTTACCTTTGACGGCAGTAAAATCACCAAGCAGACAGACATCGTTGTGTTTGAAACGCTATACTACGACAGTGTGGAGCTTGCCGCTCATGCCGACATTGAGGACGGCGGTCAGACCGTAACCATTATTCCGCCCAAACCGGATATTCCGCAGACAGGCGACAACTCCAACCTCGGCTTCTGGATCGGCCTCGGCAGCGTTGCCCTCGGCGGCGTGATCGCCTGCATTATTATGTATTGCAAGCGTAAAAAGGACGAGGATGATGAGTGATGAAACGGGCGTATGTCTGCGCTCCCCTCGGCGGGAATATTGAGGAAAATCTCAAAAAGGTTAAGACATATACCGCATACGCACTGAGGTGCGGCACGGCTCCGGTCGTGCCGCATTTCTATGCGGAATGTCTTGACGATAACGACCCGAAAGACCGTGAAATCGGCTTGGCGGCGGGAATGTCGCTTCTGTGGCTTTGCGATGAGGTTTGGGTATTCGGAGATACCGTCACGGACGGCATGAGAGCCGAACTGAAATTCTGCAAAAACCTCAATATCCGTACTCGCCATATAACCGAAAAAGAAATCCAAAATGTGTTAGGAGGTTAAACCCTATGAAAAAGAAACCCATGAGAATCCTTTTCTCTCTTCTGCTCGTGGCCGTCCTTGTGTCGGCATTCTCTGTGACTGCATTTGCGGCCGGAGATGAAAGCACTTGGAATGCTGCCAAGGGACAGATTCAGACCGTCGTTAATAATGTGGTGTTTCCCGTGTGTGACATGATCCTCGCCATCCTGTTCTTCGTGAAAATCGGGACGGCGTACTTCGACTACAGAAAGCACGGGCAGTTTGAGTTCGCAGCTCCTTGCATCCTGTTTGCCTGCCTCATTTTTACGCTGACTGCGCCGCTGTATATCTGGTCCATTATCTGACCCAAAAGGTCACCGTGTGAGTGCAGCTCCCATGCTTTTCACAAAAATTTCATCGCTTACCCACTTGCTAATCCATACTGTATGTATCTGCGTTTGTTCTAAAATCACCATTAACCGTTTATACTATGTATTAGCGTTAGAGTTCATGCGGAAGCGGGTGATAAACGATGATAGATAAGCGTATCGGCAAACGAATCAAAGAGTATCGTGAAAAGCTGGGGCTCACACAGGACCAGTTCTCCGAAAAGATCGGGCTTTCCGTTAATTATATTTCTACAGTTGAGCGCGGCGGCTCTTTCCCAAGATACGAAAAGTTGATTAAGATAATCAACGGCTTGGAGGTTTCGGCAGACGCCATCTTCTGCGATGTGATAAACAACTCGGTTGAGTACAAGGAAAACGAGGTCAGCCGCCGTCTCTCCGGTTTACCGACCGAGGAACAAAACAGAATCTTGGAAATGCTTGACCTTATGATTCAGCAGGCAGAAAGCAACAAATAGCGATAAAATTATACCGGACTGCACGAAAATCGTGCAGTTTTTTATTTTTCGTCCTTTTCTTCGACATTATTTTCTGTTATAATGTGGTAAACTATGTATTAGCGAATGAGTACCACTTGCTAATACATACAAGGAGATAATGTAATTATGGAAAAGAACGGTTGTTGCTTCACGGGGCATCGCCCGAAGTCCTTACCCTTCGGGAATGATGAAGGTGCGCCGGGGTGCGAAAGGCTGAAGGAATTGCTCCGAGAGAACATCGAAAGGCAGATCACCGAGAACGGCATCACACACTTTATCAGCGGTATGGCGATGGGCGTTGACATCTACGCAGCCGAAATCGTGCTGCAGCTTAAAGAGAAGTATCCGCACATCACCCTCGAATGCGCCATCCCCTGCGAAACGCAGGCCAATCGGTGGAACGACAGTTGGCGAAACAGATACTTCGATATCATCTACCGTGCCGACGCTGCCAAAACACTGCAGACTCGTTATACCTACGACTGCATGATGAAGCGGAATAAATATATGGTGGACAACAGCGATGTGGTCATCGCCGTATGGAACGGCGAAAAAAGCGGCACCGGAAACACCGTCCGCTACGCTGAAAGCTGCGGGAAAAGCATCATCATTATTGACCCGAACAAGTTGATATAAGCCGAAAACCGCTGCGATTTTGAAAAATTGCGGCGGTTTTTATATTCCGCTGGACTTGTGGCAAAGTGTGTGGTATGTTGTGTGACTTGGAAAGGAGGATGACCGATATGGGATTTTTTAAGAGGTTGTTCACCGGAGATATCTGCCCGATAGACAATATCGTTCGGAAAACGCCCGAATACCAAGACGCCATGCATCAGGTGACCGTTGCAAGTTTGGATTTGGAAAAGACCTTGACCCCCGAACAGCTACGGCTGTTCCACCGATTAAGCGACGCCAAATCCGACATGGATACGCTGCTTCAATCCGAAGCCTACCGCTTGGGCTTTATGGACGGCATGGCAATGAAACAGGAAATACAAACAGACGAGAAAGCCGCTGACGGATAAAAAGGTCGGCGGCTTTTCTCATGCGGCAGGCGCTCTCGTCTGCCGCTTTACTTTGGAAATGAGGTGATAATCATTTTTGACTGGTTAGGTGATATAATCTCAGGCATCGGCGACGCCATCGGGAACGCAATAGATGTAGTGGAAAGCGGTATCGCCAACGCTATCTGGAACGCCATGCTCCGTTGGATATACGAAATCATTTACGGGGCGATTGCCGACTGCTTTGAAATGATCGGCGGCATGAGTGCGGAGGTATTTGACCTTGAATGGGTGCAGGCGACCGTCAAACTGTTTACGCTGTTCGGCTGGGGCTTGTTCGTCGCCGGAACGGTTGTCGCTGTATTCGATGTTGCCATCGAGTATCAGTGCGGCAGAGCAAACATTAAAACGACTGCGCTGAACATTCTGAAAGGCTTCTTCGCCTGCTCCCTTATCGGTGTTGTGCCGATTGAACTGTATAAATTCTGCATCAGTCTGCAAAACACCTTTTCGCATGATTTAATCGGTATTGCATCGTCGGGCATCAATTCAAGCCTTGCGGATGTCGGACTGAGTGCGCTTGTTAGGCTGTTCTCGCCAAGCATCGGTACGACATTCAGCCTGCTGAATCTGCTGTGCATGATTGCCTTTGCCTATTGCGTGATCAAGATGTTTTTTGCCAATATCAAGCGCGGCGGTATTCTGCTCATTCAGATGGCGGTCGGCTCACTGTATATGTTTTCCGTGCCGAGAGGATATGCAGACGGCTTCAATCAGTGGATGAAACAAATTGCCGCACTGTGCTTGACGGCATTTTTGCAGACAACGCTGTTGTTCTTGGGGCTGATTACTTTCCCCGACAATATGCTGTTGGGGCTTGGCATTATGCTTGCGGCAAATGAAGTGCCGCGGATTGCGCAGCAATTTGGGCTTGATTCGAGCGTTAAGGTAAACATGATGTCGGTTGTACACGCCACGACCACCGCCGTCAACCTCACGCGCACGGTGGCCAAAGCCGCAAGCAAATAAGGAGGTGCAGTATGAAAGCAAATAACGAATTGGAACGCTCCGATATTGTTGTTGACCGGGATATGGAGGTGGACTGCGACATCGGGCATCAAATCACCTGTTATCTCGAAACATGGTTCGATGTGGACAAAAAATTCGGAACGAACACGGCGACGGACGATGATAAATGGCTGAATCTGTACGCCAAGTACGATCCGTTCGCCGACACGCTCCGGCTTGAATTTACCGTCACAACTGCCGATTCCTGCGAGGAAGGCGAATATGTGCCGACCGAAACGGAATCTCAGCTCATCAAAGATATGATCGCCGAGAAACTCCAAGAGGAATACGGACAGACGCCAAAGGAATTCTGCGAGGACATCGGCGGCATAGAAATCGGAGGAATGACGCAATGACACAATATATCTATCCGCAGAACCTCAAAGCCACAGCCAATCTGTGGCTTTGGGGTTTGCGGGACTTTGTAATTTTAGCGGTAGCCGCACTGTTGTCGGTTCTCGCACTCGTGCAACTGCACATCTTTCTGCCGGCCGTAGCTGTTCTGTGCTACGGCTTTTTAACGATTCGCATGGATGACACCACCGTAATGGACTTCATGCGTTACGCCGTGCGGTACTTTATATCCACGCAGCAATATTTTGAATGGAGATGATGATAATGAAACAGCAGAAAAAGAAAAAAGGCCGTTCGGTGCAGGAACTGCTCGGCATCAAAACCTTCACCAAATATGGCCTTTCTACCAATAAGGGCGAACTGCTCTTTTATCTCGTAGCACCCACCAATATCTCGGTGCTCTCCCACACCAACATTGAGATAAAGATACGCCATCTGATGATGTTACTGTCGGCGCTGCCCGATATTGAAATCGTCTGCACCGACTCGTCCGAATGCTTCGATGATAATAAAGCGTACCTGACCTCACGCCTTGAAGTTGAGGAAAACGCAAAGGTCAGGAAGCTCATCAAAAAGGACATCGAGTTTCTTGACACCATTCAGGTAGAAATGGCGACGGCTCGTCAGTTTTTCTTTGTTGCAAGGCTCAAAGGGCAGAAAGAAAAACAGACCTTCGAAACCGCAAACCGCATTGAGAGCAAAATCGCCGGCGAGGGCTTTGAGGTACACCGCCTTAAAAAGCCGGAGATCAAACGCATCCTTGCTCTCTATTTTGATTCGAGCTTGCAAGGTGAAGCAATCCCCGATGTTGACGGCGAACAGTTCTATGAGGTAATGGACGATGAGGACGAGGAATAAACTCGCCCTCATATTTTTCTGTCTTCTGCTGTCGGCGGCTGCCATGCTGTCGGGTGTAAATATCTATACGGAACTGAAAGAACAGCAGAAAGAAAAAGAGGACTTTGCCGCCGTCGCAGAAATCGCCGAACTGCCGATGACCGAAGCTCCGTCAGAATCCGTTACGGACGCAGAAACAGAACCAAGCGCAGAGCCGACCGAGCAGCCTGCGGCAGAACACAATATACAGGCTCTCATTGCAGAAAACGACGACTGCATCGGATGGCTCTCTATTGACGGCACAAATATCAGTTATCCCGTCATGTACACGCCGTCCGATCCGCAGAAATATCTCCGCCGCAGTTTCTACGGAAAATACAGCCAAAGCGGTGTGCCGTTCCTCGACGGACGGTGCAACCTTCAAAGCACCAACCTCATTATCTACGGTCACAATATGCGAAACGGCACAATGTTCGCAAACCTCAAAAAATATGTGGACAGAGATTTTCTGAACGCACACCGGACCGTGAAATTTGAAACTGTGGACGGCATCCGTTATTTTACCGTAACCGAAATATTGAGGACTGATATCACAGACGCTTGGTATGACCGCATCGCCGCCGAGGACGGCAGCCGATGCCTCGTCCTCTCCACCTGTTACGGTTCGGGCAAGGACGGCAGGCTGCTCATTATCGCCGCAGAAACTTAAATTGTCGGCAGAAAGGAAAATATTATGCTCAAAAGAAAACCGAAAGTATTAACGCCGGAGCAGGTTGAGGAGATCCGCACCAAGGACTTCTTCGATATGATCCTGCCCGGAACCATTAAATTTTTATCCGACCATTATATCGTAGGTGACAGCTACCGCTGTGTATGGGCGATCCGGGAATACCCGCCCTCCACCGAGGAACAGGCGATCCTCTCACAGCTCGCCGACCGCAACGGCGTGACACTTCGCATTTACCACAGACTTGTGGAATCAATGGAACAGCGTAAAATCATTCAAAACGCCACTCGCCGCAACAGGCTCAAAAGCGGCGGCAACGATGTGAACGAAACCATCGAGGCCGAGGGTAATTTGCAGGATGTAATTGAACTGCTCGCCAATCTACGCAAGAACAAAGAACCGCTGCTCCATGTGTCGGTGTTCATCGAACTGAAAGCCAGGAGCATGGAGAAGCTCAAGGAATTGCAGAGCGACATCGCTATGGAACTCACTCGCTCCAAGATTTCCGTCGATAGGCTCACTTTACGGCAGAAAGA
>OCHN01002037.1_pt1 | contig 14105 bp, 8 predicted proteins | sample 1538911 | NCBI WGS metagenome assembly OCHN01 (sample SAMN04571736, study PRJEB22368) | human gut metagenome | biome: human gut; material: stool | host: Homo sapiens | place: Luxembourg | collected 2013-01-11 | reverse complement strand
GCACCGTAGGTTACGTTGCCAAGAGCGTCGAATGTAGCGAGAACGTTGCCGTTAGCGTCGGACAGCTCGGTCTTTACAACTTCGATATCGGACATTGTGAAGCTCCATACCTGCATGAAGATTCTGTAGAGGGAGAGGTTGCCGATGTCGCCGTTAGCAACAGGGTTGATAACGTCAGCCTCGATCTTGTAGGTGTAGTCGCCAACCTTCTCAGCGATGATACCCTGAGTATCGTCGCGGGTCTCAAGGCCGAGATCCTCGTCGATAACGCCCCAGAAGTTGCCAGCAGTTGCCCAGTTGTACTTGTTGTACAGATCTGCGTCCTCGGTAGTCTTGTCGGAGTGTGCGGAAACAACGATAGCGCCGCCGCCCATGCCGTCCCACCAGTCGCGGTTGTCAGCGTCGTCGATTACATCGAAGGTGAAAGCAACGTGAGTAACCTGGGAGAGGTCGATATCAACGGACATTGCGGGAACGTTATCCTTGTTGGTGCCGTCGGAGAACAGGCAGATACCGTAGTTGCCGGTACCGTCTGCGAGGCAGTACTCAGTGCCGCCGGTAACGGGGCGGAAGTCTGCGCTTGCGCTAACTGCTACTGCAGATACAGCTACAACTGCTGCAGCTGCTGCGGAAAGAATCTTTGTGATCTTCATAGGAATGATCCTCCTTAAAATAATATGTATCCTGCCGAAACAGGCAACAAACGAATCAAATTACTTTCTCTTCTTGGAGAGGAGAACTGCGCCGGCTGCTACTACTGCAACGCCTGCAACAGCTGCGATGCCCTCAACGCCGGTGTCAGGAGAGCCCTTCTCGGTGGTGGCAGCGGTGTCTGCGGGAGCAGTGGTGTCTGCGGGAGCCTCGGCGTCAACTGTAGCTGCGGTGTTGTCGTCAGCAGCGGGAGCCTGAGCAGCGTTATCGGAATCTACATAGCCTGCGCCGTCGAAGGAAATGATAACATTGCCGGCAGCGTCATAGCAGGTAAGATCGGTAACGGTCATGTCGAGCATTGTAGCGCCCCACTCCTGGATACCAACCTGAGCGTAGCCGCCCTCAATGGAAGCTACATCATAGATGCAGTTGCTGTCGTCGAGAGTAACGGTGCCGGTGTAAGTCAGGTCGCCGGTCTTAACGAACTGAACGGGCTTGTCAGTAGCGAGAGTCTCAAGGCCGAGATCCTCGTCGAGAACTCCCCAGAACTCGTTGGAAGGCCAGTTGTGGTCTGCGGGAGTAGCGGAAGCAGGGCCGCAGGAAGTGATGATTCCGCCGCCGAACGTGCCGTCCCACCAGTCAGGATCGGAGGGAGTAACCGTTACGGAGATGGAAGCAATGGAAGTAAGGTCGATACCGTAGTTAATGCCAGGGTTGCCTGTTGTCTCATCAGGGGAGTTGTAAAGAGCTACCATCCACATGCCTGTTGACGCAGACAGACCGGTATTGATTTCAGTAGGAATGGTAAGGGTTGCGCCTGCAGTTGCGGAGACAGCGGCTGTTGCTACTGCTGCTGCAGCTACTGCGGAAAGAATCTTTGTGATCTTCATTAGAATGATCCTCCTTATTAAAAACTTTACCTGCCGGAGCATTACCCGGCGGGAAAACCGTTCAAGGCATACACTGTGCATCGGGACACAGATATCCTTGTAATACAATATAACATTTTCGGGGGCTTTTCGTCAATGTGCAATTTGTATAAATCTTTCGTCATTTTTTATTCACAATTGTTAACAGCTTGTAACCGCTTAAATTCGGCACTCAGCAAATCCTATTGCAATGCGGTTTTACCCCAATTAAGCAAATTACCTAACCACGTATCCCTCTTATATTTTTTTGATCGTTTTGTGATGTATTATTCACCTCTAAATGCATAGTATTCTTGATTATCAACAAAAATCTCCGGGAATTTTATGCAGAATAGCTAAATTTACTGTTTGCCCTTGAATTACCTCGCGGTTTGTGATATACTATTTAAGTGTTGAATGCCTCTTTAGTTAAATGGATATAACAGCCCCCTCCTAAGGGGCAGTTGTAGGTTCGATTCCTACAAGGGGTGCCATCATTCAGCCGCGATATTCATTGCGGCTGAATATCCGATTTTTCTCGCCAGTCCCGGAGTGGGACTGGCGTTTTTGCTTTTTTGACTAAGACGAGGATCCATTGAGCCGAACGCAAAAACCGAAAAATCTCGGGTTGATCTCCTATTATAAGGTTGATCTTTGATTAGGCTTATCTTTGACTTAGCTGCGGATAACAACCCGGTAACGACTCATTACATAAAGAAGCGGGGATGTTTCCAGCCCCGCTTCAGCATTTAATATGTGGATAATCTCTATCCTATCCCATTTTTTGACCATTCTCCTGCCACAAAATCCGCAACCGACGAAAGCGGCAGACGCTGAGAATATACAGCGGGGTTCTTTGATGTGCTCGTCACTGCGCTTACCGATATATCCTGCGAATCTGCGAGAGCCAGGCCGTCAAGCTCCAGATTCCGGCGGGAATATGCTATTCTGTTGTTTCCGTCAAGCCGAACGTCGTAGCGATAACCGTAAACCGCCTGCATGCAGCCTTTCTCAGCGTCCTCAAGCATTGTGCAGGTGAAAAGCTCGCCCGGCGCGTAGATAGGGTCGCCCTTTTCCTGAATCTCCGGCGAACCCATCGTCATAACAAGCATTACAGTTTTGTCAAGCTGTTCCCCGGTTATCAGATTTTCTATTATCTGAACCTCGTAGACAGTTCTATCGCCAGAAGATCCGACATATTTCCGAGCCTCCTTCTGCGGCAGGACGCGCACCGTACGGCACAGATCAAACTGCGCTTTTGAGCCGTAGTGCGTCTCCGCTTCCTTCAGAAGGCCGATCAGATCCTCATAGGAAGAATACCCTGTGATGGAAGGATTCATGTTAAATTCTTTGAACACATCATCGTAGTACGCCCCGCCCTCAGCCGGGGCGTTTTCCGTAAGCAGAGGATCCTCACCGGCGGGCGTTTCGCCCGTGATGAACTTTCCGGTGTACTTATCGAACTGCCAGACTGTATTATTAGCGTCCTCAAATATCATAGTAAGATTTCTGCCTGAACGCACCTCAACTGTGAAATTATCAGACGGAACTTCATGAAGCTCAAAGAATGCGCTGTCCACGAGCGTCCGGCAATCTCCGTTTTCTGCGCTGTAAACGCAGTATCCCTGACCTGCGTCCATTACCACGTAGACGGTTTTTCCGTCCTCGACGCCCGCCTTGAAATTTCCTTTAATCAGCAGACTGTATTTTTTCTCAGCCGTATTGTAATAATACAGCGAGCTTTCAACGAAAGTGGTCTGCATTTCACCGCGGTTTATGTACGGGGAGGTTACGAGAATGCAGCCGCTTTCACCATCGGACTGTATGCCTGATGAACCTCCCTGCCCTCCGTCGAGGCTTTCAAAATCATAGTCGGTACGCTGTTCCATGCCGTCTTTCGTTATAGTGAATCCGCTGTCGTCCAGCGCGAACTGCGTTTCACCGGAGGTATTCACAGCCGCTGCAACAAACTCGGCTGTATACCGGTCGCAGACATAAAGCCGCTCCTGCCCATCGCCATCGGCTGTTACTATCATAATGTATTTCTTGTCCGGCGAAAGGAATAACTCCTTTGCTGAACTTCCCGCTATATACGGGCTCTGGAACGAAAGCTCTCCCGAACCTACCTGATAAGCCGAAAGGTACATTCCGCTGCTGTCGGGCTCCTGCCCGATAATATACAGCACATCGTCGATCTGTAGATAACGCGAGTACTCGTAGGAATTTATCAGGTAGTATTCATCAGTTGCCCGGTCATAGCTAAACAGGTCAGAACCTGTGGTTATCAGCGCAGCATAGTAGTCCGTACCCCACGCGAACCGCTCTTCGCGGTATCCTGAGCTGAAATTTGCAGGCGCGATAACTCCCTGCATCATCATTGCGTCGATATTTGTACGCTCCTGCCAGCTTTCCTGCCATGTTCCGTTCTGGTATTCCGCAGTGAGGATAAAATACCGCGCAGCAGCATGATTGCTGACATCATCATCGGCGGTAAAGCGGAACGCCGCGACTATTCTTGTGTCGGTGTGGTCGATGAGCCAGACGTCACCCACGCCGTAATAATATGGAGATTTCCCGCCGCCTGCGCCCATCAGCAGCCTGCGGGTATAGCTGAACCCGTCCATTTCAATGGTTTCGCCGCAGTCGTACCACTTGTTGAACTCCGCCGCCCAGCTCTCTCCGTGATCAGCGCAGAGCTTTTCCTTGCCGAGCCAGGATATCTTCCCGACATAGTTTTCGACCGGCTGCCTGCCGCTTATCTGCTGTGCAGAAGCGTAAAAGCTGCCGTCGTTGTTCGGGTCGGAGAACGACCAGCCGCCCTTCCCCTGCCTAATATAGCGCTCGGAGTAATCGCTTCTTGTATGCGAACTGTCGCTGCCGAAATCATATCGGTACATATGCTCCGGATCATTTTTTGGTATCCAGTACATGCTGTCGCCGCCGTTTCTATTGGAAGCCTGCATATACCAGCCGAGTTCGTCCTCGCAGAAGCCAGCGCAGTACACGTCGGGGACGTCCTCGTCGTCCAGACCGTGGACGTTTCCGAAAATGTCTTCCCGCGCGTCGATGCTGATAAGCTCGTTGTTTTCATCGAACCAGTAATAGCAGAACGGCTCGATAAGCCCGAAATCAAGCGTGAAATCGCTGTACAAGCCTGGAAGCGGCTCTATGCCGAGGGAAAGCGCTTCGTCCGAGGCAAGCACCAGTTTCTCCAGCGCTGCGGCAAGCTCGCCCTGCTCATATATGCCGTAGTAAGAAACCGGATCATCGGTTACAGTGGTGGGACGGCGGATATCTCCGTGCTGATGGTTAAAGGCATTATCCGCAAGGTCGAGCCAATACCAATGCCGCTGCGCCGCGAAATTCCGTCCTTTGACCGTGAAACACTCGAACAGCAGCTCTTCGGGATCAACAAGGGATTTCTCACCGCCGTCCTCGGCTGCGGCTGCAATAAGCTCGTCGCCCGCGGCAAGGGAAGGCTCGCCGATAATCTGTTCAGAATGCGTGCTTCCAAGCCGGAAAGTTACCTCATTTGAAATATTCAGGTTAAGCTGCTTTCCGGAAAGGCACTCTGTAATTACCGCGTGGTATTCGGTGTAATTCATTTCGTCCCAGGAGTTCGCGGAAGTGATCTTTATGCGCACGACCGAAACCGGCTTCCCATCGCGCAGCCGCTGAGTGAATAGGGGACCCGCCTTGCCGCTGTCCGCGATAGGAATCAGGGAATGCTCATATTCGTCGTAACATCCAGCGCGCTCGTACCCGGGAATATCGTCCGCGCTTTCAAAGCGTATCTCCTCCGTGTCATAGGGCGGTTCCGAGGTTTCTTCAGTTTCGGCGTCAAGCGGAGGATCAGAGGATATCGGAAGTCCATTTATCAGATACCTTCCGCCGAACACCAGAAGCACAGCCGCTGCCGCGGCAGACAGAGAGATCACAGCAGCCTTTACAGCGGACGGCTTCTTTCTGTCAAACTTGTATTCCCTGGTGGATTCCTCCGGGACTTCGGGCGCGGAAGAGGGGGAAGGGTTATCGTAGAGCTTTTTAAGCCTTGCTTCGATGGCTTCGACATGCTCTTCCGGCATAGACATGGAATCGTATGTATTTATAAGCTCCTGCTTTGTCATAGCTCTCCCTCCTTTAATGCAAGTTTAAGCAGTTTCCGCGCCTGCGCAAGCCGCCGGTATACGTTGTTTCCGCTTATCCCGACCGCCGCCGCGATGTCGCTGACCGGGATATCTTCGTAGTAGTAAAGGTAAGTTACAGTTTTCAGCTTGTCCGGAAGTCCCAGCACCATTTCACGGAGCTCCTGTTTGCGCCCGCACGGCTCCGCAGAACGCTCGGGGAGCGAATCCAGCGGCACTGTTCTTTTCATTCGCGCGGACTTCGCCACGTTCAGCGACTTGTGTTCGGCAGTGATTATAAGCCAAGCCTTCAGATGGTTCTCATCGTTGAATTCCGCCTTGTTTATCATTGCCGTGAAGCAGTCCGCGGCTATATCCTCGGCTTCCTCGGGTATACGTATGATTCCAAGCGCTATCCGATACACTGTCTGAATGTGTTCCCGGTAATATTGAGAGAAATTGTCGCTCGTGATTATCAGCACATCAGTGACCTCCTTGTCCTTAGTGGCAACACCTTGCAGCCGTTTTCGGTATTGTCCTTTACTCATAAAGCAAGCCAGAAGGCATTTTTTAGCACTATTCTAAAAATTTTTTAAATCTCTTGAAACAAATCCGGCAGTCCCTCCGGATTCATCATCGAATTTTTAGTTGTTTACAACAATTATACTGTACACCTAAAGGCGTGTCAAGGGAAAACTCCTGCTCTGTGACCTGCTCGCTGAAAAACTCCTCAAATCAGTTATGCGGCTTACCCATCTATTTACACTCCGCGGCAAATATGCTATAGGCGCGATCCACATATTCCGCTGAATATACTATTATTAATATACAATACGCTTATTAATATACAATACGCTATGAGCAAAAGCGAGGACACAAAATGACAGGAAAGCAAAAAAGGACAAGACTGCAATTTCTTATTGCAGTTCTTGCCGTGATAACTATTGTGGCTGCGGCGTTCTTCATCTACACCGCCGACTACTACCATTCCGACAGCTCCGCTGCCGACGCGCTGGTATCGGACAGCCGGGTAACGGTCGAGCAGCCGGACGGAAACCTGGTGTTCATTCCGGCTTCGGAGCCTGGCTGAACAGGTAAGGCAGACCTCCGAAAAAATCATCAGCTTTATCAGCGAATAACGAAAAGCAGAGCCGCTTTTTGCAGCTCTGCTCTTTTTTATCCCGCAGTAGATTCCGACGTTCACGATTCCTCAATGCAGTAGGAAGTCCGCGCATGCTCCGGGAGCATACTCAGCGGATTGATACACACATATTCGTCAGTATCCCCGAAGCGCACCTCGAAATGAAGCGCCGTGCCTGTAATATACCCGGTGCTTCCTATCGTTCCGATAGCGTCGCCCCTGTTTACTTTCTCCCCGTCGGATACATAGATATCGTCAAGATGACCGTAAACCGTGACGTACCCGTCGTGGTCTATCATCACGCATTTTCCGTAGCCGACGGTCCACTCGGCAGTATAGACCTTCCCATCTGCGGCGGCAAGTACCGGAGTTCCGCGCTCCGCCGTGATGTCTATGCCCTTATGACCGTAGTATCCGCCGTAGCCGTCCATCACCTCAGAGATAAGACCGCCGTCTCCGCCGACCACCCAGCAGAGCTTCACTTTCCCGTAGGAGTTCATCAGCTTGCTCGGCTCGCCGTTTTCGCGAATCTCAAAGTGCAGGTGTATTCCTGTGCTGCGGCCCGTCATGCCGGCTCTGGCTATCGTATCTCCGGCGCTGACCTCCTGCCCCTCGCTGACGTCCACGCTGCCCAGGCTGGCGTATACCGTACTTATTCCGCTGCCGTGGTCTATCACGATGTACTTCCCTAAGCCGAAGTTCCAGCCGCTGTCCGCAGCCTTAATCACAGTGCCGTCAAGAAAAGCGGTTATCTCCGTTTCCTCCGTCATATACGGGCTGGTCAGGTCGATACCGTAATGATTTCCGCCCGTCCACTCATCATAGCCGTTGTACGCCGTTACCCTTACGTTATCAATGCTCAGCGGGTCATTACCGCTCACTAATGCACGCATGATGCGTTCTGAACGGTCAGCGCGGTATCTGTCAAGCATGCCGCCAAGTTCTCTGCTTTTCTGTACTTTTTCGCCAATGACTCTGTCAAGCTCCTCAATATCCCCGGAGAGGGATTCGGACTCTGCCGTTCCTGCGGCTCCGGACAGCCTGTCAAAGTCATCCTGAAGCGCTTTCGTTTCCTCCTGCACCTGTTCAATTTGGCTCAGGAGCGCCTGCTCCTCGTCGTCCTCGGTGAGAATGCCCTTTATCATCTCGTTCGCTTCTTCAGGGGACCATTCGTCAACGACGGATGCCGCAGTTTCTTCACGCGTTGTTTCAGACGTTCCGTATGCTATCACCCCGCCGCTGCTCCATCTGAATACTATTTCGGGATACTCGCCGCCGTTTTCAGCGATTATCTTTTCCGAGCCGCTGTCCGCCAGGAGCACCCAGCTATACAGCAGCTCGTCCGGATTCACTATCGTTATCTCTTTGCCGTCCCCGCTCAGTCTGCCGCGGTATTTCACATCGTCAAGCTGCGTGAAGTACAGCGAAATGTATCTTCCGCTTACCGTGTAAGTCCCGACGGGCGTTGAATCGAACACGTCGCACGGAAACAGCGTGAACGTGCTGTCGTCAGTGTTGAACATCAGCCCTGCCGACCAGCAGTCGTAGGAAGCGGAGACCTTCATTTCCTCCGCAGAGGTAAAATCAGCCGCAGAGTACTGAGTCTGCGAGCCGCTCTGCGCTATAAGGTCGACTCCCCTGGAACCGCCGCCTGACGTAAATATGCACACGGCGATAACAGCCGCCGCGCCGCCCGCGATCACCGCGCCGTACTTTACCCAGCCCGGCACGGAACGCGCCCTGCCCCCCTGAGCGGCTTCTTCTATAAGTCGCTCGTCGATGTCGTTTAGAGCGCTGTTTAGCTTTTTTATGTCTTTCATAGATCGTAGCCCTCCTTCCTGAGGTACTCCCGCAGCTTCTTCAGAGTGCGGGAAATTCGCGACTTCACCATGCTTTCGCTGACGTGAAGCCGCTCAGCTATACCGGCGGTGGTATCTCCGAACCAGAACCGCCGCATGAAAATCACCCTCGTGGTCTTATCCTGCCCGCGGAGGAATCCGTTCAGCAGACCGGTAAGCTCCCGCTCGGAGAGCTTGTCCGCCGCGTCCCCGGAGCCGCCTATATACTCCGCAAGCTCCTCTATCGGGAGCGTTTCCGCACGGCGCTTGTCCGCGTTGTTGTAGTCGTACCTGTCCAGAGCCAGCCGCCTTGCTATCCTGCAAAGATAGGCGCACAGGCGCTCCGGTCTGGCGGGAGGTATCGAGTTCCAGGCGCGCAGCAGCGCTTCGCTTTCGCATTCCTCAGCGTCCTGCTCGCTGTGGAGTATCCCCCTCGCAACGCTGCGCAGGAGCTTTCCGTAGCGCTCCCCGGCGGCGGATATCCCCTTTTCATCCCGCGCCTCGAACAGCTTTATTATTTCCTCGTCGTTCACACAGGCACCTCCTTTTCTGTGAAGATCTTCACTCATATAAACGGAACTCGCCGCGTTTCGTCGCAGCTAGTTCAAATTGTGTAATTTCTACGACCTGACCTATTGACAACTAAATTTTTTAGGTGTATAATACTAACAGTAAGCTAAATGTTACTTAATTTATAAGCGTATTACTTAATTTAAGGAGAATCTATTATGAAAAAGTTCCTCGCAATAATCATGGCAGGAGCAATGGTGCTCAGCATGGCTGGGTGCTCCGGAGGAAACAGCTCCGCAAACTCCGCTGATTCCGACAGCCAGCAGACTTCTGCGGCTGACAGCTCCGCTGATAACACAAACAGCGCAGATAACGCAGATAACACCGACAGCACGGTTTCTACCGCAGACGCCGCAGATTCCAACTCTTCTGACGCTTCCGACTCTTCCGCGCTTCCCATTGCAATGAAGCCCGACCTGCTGTCCGCGGCGATCCAGGACAAACTCGGACTTGACCAGCAGACCGCAGACAAGGCGGCTGAGGACATGCTCCCGCTGCTGATGTACACCCAGGGCAATCCCGCGCGCATAGCGAAGGTAATAAAGAAGCTCCAGGCAGGCGAGGAAGTCACCATAGCGTACCTCGGCGGTTCGATAACCCAGGGAACCGGCGCCGATAACGAGAACTGCTACGCGGCTCTCACCACCAAGTGGATCGAAAACCAGTACCCCGACGCAAAGGTGAACTACGTCAACGCGGGAATCGGCGCGACCGGCTCCTACATAGGCGTTCACCGCTGCGATGCCCAGGTGCTGAGCCACGATCCCGACCTGGTATTCATCGACTTCTCTGTAAACGACGAATCCCAGAACAACGCGATCAACAAGCTGACCTACGAGGGACTTATCCGCAAGATCTGGAAGCACTCCAGCAACCCTGGCATCATCTGCATAGCGATGACCCAGGACAACGGCACCAGCGTGCAGGAATGCCACGGCGAAGTTACCGAAAAGTACTCCGTGCCGTTCGTATCCTACCACGACGCAATGCTGAACTTCCTGAACACAAACGACGTTCAGTGGTCTGACATCTCCGGCGACAATATCCACCCGAACATGTCCGGACACGCTATACTCAGCGCAATGCTGACTACCTACCTCCAGTACGTTACCGACAACCTCGACAGCATCGACGACGCAGATCCTGAGCTTGCACCCGCAGGCGACGATGGCGCGAAGTACGAAAATGCCGTGCTTCTCACCACAGACGAGGCTCAGCCTGTTTCCACCGGCGCATTCGAGATGAAGGCGATGGATTTCGGCGGCTTCAAGAACCCCTGGATCGCAAAGCTTCCCGCTGACGCTGAGATAACTGATGACGACGCGTTCGTTATCGAGGTCGAGGCGCAAAATATCGGTCTGCTTTACGCGAAGCTCACCAGCAACGCGGGCAAGGCTGACATATACGTAGACGACGAGCTTGTGGCAACCATCGACGCTGACTTCACCGGCGGCTGGGGCAACTACGTCCAGTTCGCTCAGGTCAAGAGCTTCATGGATACCGGCAAGCACACGCTGAAGATAGTTCCGAAGGCTGGCACGGAGGGCAAGCCGTTCGCGTTCTACATCTCCGGCATCACGATCTCCTGATAGCTCGGGCACTATAATATAAAGGGTCGGCTCTTTTAAAGAACCGACCCGGCTTTTTTTAATTAGGAATTCTGAATTAGGAATTCGGAATTAATGTATCGCTTCGCGATACATTTCAATTGATTGAAGCCGACATGTACCTGCGCTTTTTTACCGCTGTTCGCCTTTCTGCAAATTGAAATAACGCGCGAAGCGCGCACCATAATTCCGAATTCCGCATTCCGAATTCCGAATTTACTTATTCCTCCTGAAATGCGTATTCTTCGAAGTCCGGAAGTTCGTCGAGGGTCACGCACAGCTCGCTGTTATAGATATCGTGGAGGTTCTGCCAGCTCGTGTATTTTTCGGAAAGCTCCCCATTGTTGGTTATCATGCAGTTTCCGCTGCCCGCCGAGAACCAGGACCACATTGCGCTGTCGCGGCGCATGTAGTCCGGCGATGGGAGCCTGTCGCAGTTCGTCACCGCAAGCAGCTTCGGAACGTCAGTCATGCCCGCAAGCGCCGAGAACCTCCCCGCAAACGGCGACGGGCTGTTCTCATAGAAGCTCTGCCCGATAACGTCGCAGTAATCCTCGCCCGGGAAATAATCCCCGCTGCTGCCGTTCCACACCCATATAAGGTTGTTCAGCCCGTGGTACTTGTCCATGCGCTGGAACATCAGCTTCCACAGCCACTTGTAGTTTTCCGCGCTGCCGCCCCACCAGTACATGCTGCTGTCGCCGTCGGGTATCGGCTGAAATATTACCGGGATATTCTCGCCGCGGAATTTGTCAAGAACCTCCGCAGCCGCGTCGATATCCTTCAGCAGAAGCACCGTCTGTTCGGAGATAAGCCCGCTTTCCTGGAGAGTTTTCAGCTCCTCGTCGTCCGCCATCGAAATGTCGCGGTCAGTCACCGCGTCGCCGAGTACGAACGTGCTCGTATCAGCGTAGTAATCCGACTTCCCCTCCGGCGCATACCAGTGCCACCCGAAGGAAACTATCCCGCCGTTTCTGCCCCACTCCAGTGCGGCGGCGACCTCGTTATCGGCGTACTCCTTCGTGCCTTCATACTTCGACGGGGTGCAGAACATCAGGTCGCCGGTGCGCATTGCGGGAGTTCTCCCGGTCTCGCGGGCGATCGCGTCTATCTCGGCGTTGGAGCCGGGAGTTACCGTCTGCCCCGCAATAACCCGCTTTCCGTAGGTATCGGCAAGGAACTTCTTCAGCCCGAGCGTCACAACGGAGGTCGAGCTACCAACGCAGGAGCCAGACACGTAATAGCATGACTTCTCCGGCACGGAGGAGCTTTCCACAAGGATATAATCCAGCGCGGCGCTTCCCTGTATCACCTCGAAAGTGAGAATATCCGGACCAGCCGAGAGGTACACGCTGTCCACCGCGAACATGGTGAACTCCGGCGATTCGGAAGCCGGAATATAATACGCGCCCACCGTCTCGTTGACCGTCTTGAGCCGTACCACCGCGCCGCTGTAGGAATGCGCCGCAATGGATATCCGGTAGTGCTGGGATGCGTCTACGGAGACGATGTGCTGGAGCTTCATTCCCTCGTCGAGGACTATGTAACCTTTGCCGTCATGGTCGCCGTCGGTGCGGACGTTGCCCGTGAATGTCCCGCCCTCGGCGTTGAGCTTCACCGCGAAATCGCTGTTCTCTAAGGGGTACTGCTTCGCGGGTATCTCGTCGAAAACCTCGGCTGTGTCGGCGGTGCCGGAAGCCTCGGCGGTTCCCGCGGAGGTCTGCGCTGACATATTTCTGTCTGGTATCTCCGCGCAGCCGGTAAGCAGCGCTGCGGCAGCGGCAAGAGCCGCTATCCTCTTGTACTTCATTCTATCACCTGATGATTATTTCGTCGTTAGGGGAGATCGGTTCGCTGATACGCGCCGTCCTGCCGTTTATCGTGACTGTTTCGCACCTTGAGAGCAGCGACGTCGGGTCGTCCGCGAACGCCGCGAGGATATCAAGGAAAATAGGCTTTACGCCCGGCTGAGTCGGGAACAATACGCGCTCCCCGTTGAACACTATCGGGATACCCGATTCTCCGGACTGCTCCGGCTGTGATCCCGGCGCAGTTTCCGTTTTTTCAGCGTTTCCTGAAATTTCAGCGTTTTCCGCCGGAGCTTCTTCCACGGTCTGCGCGGTTTCCCGGACCCCGGAAACTTCCGAAGCCTGTTCTTCGACAGTTTCCGCAGGCTGCGGATGAACGAAGGTTATCACATCGTCGTTGGAGAGCCTCGTCTCCGGGGAGACCTCCGCGCCGTTTAGCCGCGCCGCATCAAGCTTTTCCTCCGGTATACCCTCTGCGGAAAGCAGGCTGCGGAGCGTTCCGCGCTTCTGCAGCGTGATAACAGCGCCGTTTTCGATATCCGCGTCCGAGATAGTCGGAATATCGTTCACCAGCAGGTACTCACCCGCCTGGACGCGCCTTCCGTCCAGCGAAACCTCTGCGGTGAACAGCCCGGAAAGCTCAAAGTAGTCGGAAAGGAGCGCTGCGGCGTCCTCGCCGGGCTTTGCGGGAACTACGTTCACCTCGTCGCCCTTGCGCACCGGCGCGTTAAGGGAGCATTCTCTGCCGTTGAGGGATATCTCCGCCGGAACGCTCGCCGTGCCGCGCAGCGTGACGCGCTCGCCGTTCAGGGTAAAGCTGAGCGCCTTCCCCGACCTCGCCATGAGCTGCTCCGGCTTTATGCCGCCGATATTGCAAAGCTCGAACACGGTGAGCCTGCGGGTATCCAGGGCGCGTATCTTCCTGCCGTTCAGCGTGATGGTGGTGAAGTCGTACTTCACGCCCTCGGAAGCGGTCATTGCAATGCCGACGGGAGTTGCATGCTCCGTTCCGATGTGCAGCGTTTTCGGCGCGGTCACGCCGCGTATCATCTCCCGGGAGCCTACGGCTACCCTGCTGCGGTCAAGTCCCAGACCGTCCGCGACAAGCTCCGGCAGACCCGGCAGCAGGCTTCCGCCGCCGACCAGGAACACCGCCTGCGGAGCCGTTCCGTTCGCCCGGAGTATCTCGGAGCAGACGGTATCCGCAAGCTCCTTTTCCGCCGGAAGCAGCAGCCGTGCGACTTCCTCCCGGGTTATAGTGCGGTGGTTGAAAAGAATATCCGTGTACTCGGTCTGCGGGTCGGTGCAGGTCTTGATGCGCTCCGCTTCGTTGAACTCAACGAGAAGCTGCTTCATCAGCGATTCGGTCATTTCGTCGCCGGCTATCGTAGCCATTCCGTAGGCGACTATGCTGCCGTCCCTTGAAGCGGCAACGTCGGAAGTTCCCGCGCCGATATC